>WBZR01001287.1_pt2 | contig 30166 bp, 26 predicted proteins | sample 5204231 | NCBI WGS metagenome assembly WBZR01 (sample SAMN12412403, study PRJNA552823) | activated sludge metagenome | isolation source: activated sludge from anammox sidestream of wastewater treatment plant... | place: USA: Virginia | collected 2017-08 | reverse complement strand
GCCATCAGCAGTAAGAAAACCATCACATTCCCAATATTTGGTATTTAACGGTTTTGAAAAAGGTTTTATTTCAGACCAGCCGCTTGAAGTTTTTTCCGCATAAAAATTATCTCCGCCGCCAATAAATCCTTTATAGCTTCCAAACAAAACTATTGTATTGCCATCAGCAGAAATGCTGTTGATTGCATCATTTTCTTTGGTACTGAAAGGCCTGCCCATATTTTTAGGTTTAATCCAGGTATCAGCATTCAGTATAGAATAATAAATATCCTCTCCGCCTTTAGAGCCATCAGCAAAAGTAAAATACATTATTTTTCCGTCAATAGTAATTACAGGAAAGTATTCGCTTTTTTTAGTATTAATTGATTCAATATTTTCTACAGACATCCCTTCTTCGTATGCACCAAGAAGCCCGATTATTTTATCACTCCTGTTATACTGTTCAATAAACAGGTCGCGGTATTCCATATATATCTTCATAGCACCGTTCCAGTCTTTTTTATCAATAAAAGGTTTAGCTAATCTTTGAAGAGCAACAAATGCGTCCTCGGAAGGAGCTGCTGCATGTATATATTGGATGAGTTCTTCAGGCGATGTAATGGTTTCAAGATCTCTTTGCGCAAAATTTATTTGTGCAATAAACATCAAAGAGGCGATTATTATAAAACTATAATTCATATCATAATATAACAAAAATAATTGATAAAGGTTTTAGTGAATTTCAATAAATAATTATTTTACCAAGCGGAATTCAACTCTGCGGTTAAGGGCTCTGCCCTCTTCAGTATTGTTTGGGGCTACAGGCATTGACTCACCATAACCCTTGCTAATTATTCTATTGGGTTCAATCCCAATACTAAGAAGATAATTTACAACAGAAGCAGCTCTTTTTTCAGAAAGTTCCATATTAAAATGATCACTACCCACATCATCGGTATGTGCACTAATTTCTACCATAACTTCCGGGTTAGCGTGCATAAACCTGTATAACAGGTTTAGTGCTTCATGTGATTCATCTTTAAGATCAAATTTACCTGAATCAAAGAAAATATTTTCGAGCTTAATGGCTTTACCGGAGTTTTTAAGTTCTTCAACAGAAATCACACTCATATTTGTTTTTATCTCTTCAAAAGCTTTAGCAGCAGTAAGATCAAGATAATTTACAATGGAATAAAATCCTTTTACATCAGCATAATACGCATAATATCTGCCGGTAGGCAGTGCTATAAAATACTCACCTGTAACAGGATCAGTTTTTGCAACACCAACTTCTTTTTTAAGTTCAACATCCTCCCATTTAATTTGGGCATCAACAGGGTTTCCGTTTTCATCCAGAACTTTTCCGTTTATAGTTACTACATTGCTAACCGGTTTCACTTCCTCAGGCAAATCGGCATAATAAATATCTTCTTCCCCAAAGCCTGCATCATTAACAGTGGAAAAGTATGCCCGTTTTCCGTCTGTTGAAATTTTATAACCCCAGTCTTCATTTGGAGTATTGATTTCTTTTCCAAGATTCACAGGTTTGCTCCACTCAACCCATGAGGTATCACTTAATCTGACAGATTTGAAAACATCAGATTTGCCCAAGCCGGGATGACCATCACTTGAAAAGTATAGAGTTTTACCATCGGGGTGAAGAAAGGGAGTACGCTCTGTATAAGGAGTATTTACAGCAGGTCCAAGATTAATGGCAGTTTTACTCCAAGTTCCATCGGGCATTTTAAGAACAACATACAGATCAGTATTACCCCAAAACATTCCGTGGAAATAATCACCCTTTTGATGATAATCACCAATACCTCCAGGGCGTTCACTTGAAAAAATAATTGCTTTGCCATCTGCAGTCAGATAAGCATCAGCATCCCACCATCTTGAATTAATAGGTTCAGGGTACTGCACAACTTCACTGAATCCGGATTTGGTTCTTTCTGAAAAAAATATATCTCCCCTGCCAAGTGCATTCAGGTAATTGCCAAAGAGAACAAGAGTACTTCCATCTGCAGAAATACTTGAAATATATTCATTACTTTCAGTGTTAATCTTGCCAATAAGGGGCTTAGAAATTATCCATCTGTTATTAACATATTGTGAAATAAATATATCTTCACCGCCAATATTATCTTCTCTATCTCTTCCGGTAAAGTATAACCTGCTGCCATCGGGAGAAATAACAGGGCTGTACTCACGACCAAGTGAATTTATATTGCCGCCCATATTTACAAGTTTAATATTTTTAACCGGAGCATTTAATATTGCAATTATTTCATCAAACCGTGATTCACTGCCGGGAAACTTTGATTTATTATCTTCATAAATCTTAATTGCCTTAGCCCAATCGTGTTTATAAATTGAAGGGGCTGCAAGATACTGAAGAGCAATAAATGCATCTTCATCCGGGGCATAAAGTTTTATTAAATTAGAATAATACTCAGGAGTTTCACCTTCATCCACCTGAATTTTTTGAGAAATAATATTTTGATAAGGAAAAATTAAAAGAGTTAATATAAAAAGAATTAGTTTTTGCATACCTTTAAAAAAGGCATTAGTTATAAAAAAGCAATTATTATAATTAACAAGTGCATAGGTTTTTATTAATTTCAGCTTACTTAATGTAAATTATCTAATTTTTTTAATATTAGCAAGATTAATGTAACGTATGTAGTTAACTAAATTTATAGATTAATACAAATTCAGGGTTTTAACCTAAAACAAATTAAATTTATGTGAAATTTATAAGTTTTTTTTAAATAAATACAAGCATTTTTAAATAAAATTGAAATATTAAATTAATACAGGATAAATTTTTTGTAATAATTTATAGTTAAAACATTAGAATATTTATCTTGTAAATTGATACATTGCAATTGCTGAAGATACCGCAACATTAAGAGATTCAGCATTTGAGTATCCTTCTATTTTGACATTTTGAAATCCTGCATTAAGTATATTTTCATTTATTCCGTGAGCTTCGCTTCCAAAAACCAGAACTGATTTACCTGTATCTTTCAATTGAGATAATTTTTTATCACAGTTAAGAGTAAACAAAAATATTTTATAACCATGTGAATATAGACTTTGAAGTTCGGTTAAAAGGTCACAATTTTCAGCAAAATTAATGTTAAAAATACCTCCTTGAGTTGCCCGAATTACTTTAGGGTTATATATATCAGCACAATCATCGCTCAGCAGAATATCCTTAATTCCAAACCACCAAGCAGTCCGTATTATTGTTCCCAAATTTCCGGGATCATTAATTCTATCTAAAGCCAGAATAATTTTACCTTCAGCTTTTGGTGATTTAACCACGGGAATTTTTACAACACCAATTATACCCTGAGATGATTCAGTTTCGCTTAGCAAATTAAACTGCTTTTCAGGCAGGGGTTCAACAATAGTTTTATTATTTGAAATTTTTTTTAGAATTGAAGTATGCCCCTGCAAATCTATATCATTACGAAGAATAATATATTCCAATTCAAAATTGGATTTTAAGCATTCATCAATGAGATGAAAACCTTCTATAAGGAAGAGTTTATGCTGATGCCTGTATTTTTTATTTTTAAGCGAAGCAAAAAGCTTTAATTGATTTGCAGAAAGCACTTGCAGGATAATTAATTTTTATAGATGTAAACTTTATTATAATCAGGGATAAAAAATCCATTCCCTTTAAAGCCATTTTCTCTTAACTTTTTCTGCAGAAATGTCATAACAAACCCATGACTTATAACAAGCACATCACAATTATTTTCTGAAAGCATTTTATCCAGAAAAGCTGAAAGTTTCTTTTCGAACTCATGTGTGATATGGTTTTTTTTCGTAGATTTAATTTTCAGCATCAATCCCCACAACAGGAACGGTTTGGGGCTAGTTCCCTTTAATACGGGAAGAACATCCAGCTCCTTAAGGTCATCTAGAACTGTAATTTCACCTTTATAAACAGACTTAGCAGTAATTTCAGAACGCAGTAAAGGGCTTGCATAGCATTTATTCCAGTCACCGCCGCTTAAATCAATTTTTTTTACAACAACATCAGCAGTTCCGTATTTTACATACCATTCAAACACCTCATTATAGCTTAAAAGCAGCTTTTTAGGATATTTGAGATTAACTTTAAAATGTCTAATTAATCCTATTTTCAAATGAGCTAATATTACTTTCCAATTAGCTTCAGAAATTCAGTCCTTGTTTTTTCATCACTTTTAAAACGTCCAAGCATTGCACTTGCAGTAGCAATTGAGTTCTGTTTTTCTACACCGCGCATCATCATGCAAAGGTGTGAAGCTTCGGTTACAACGCCAACACCTTTTGGTTCAAGAACTTTATTTATCATATCGCCAATCTCTCTTGTCATACGCTCCTGCACCTGCAGCCTTCGGCTGAACATTTCTACCATTCTGGGAAGTTTGCTTAACCCGACAATTTTACCATTTGGAATATAAGCAATATGGCATTTGCCAAAAAAAGGCAAAAGGTGATGCTCGCATAAGCTGTAAAAATCTATATCCTTAACAATTACCATTTCATCATAATGCTCATTGAATACTGCATTGTTAAGAATTTTTTCAATATCTTCACCATATCCTTTTGTTAAGAATTTATATGCTTTGGCAACTCTTTTTGGGGTACTCAAAAGTCCTTCACGGTTAGGGTCTTCACCAATTTCAGAAAGAATAGTAACAATGCTCTTTTCAATCTTTTTTAAAGATTCACCGTTATAGCTTACGCTTAAGATATTGTTATCAGAATCTTCATTTATTTTAACTTTTTTAGTATCCGTCATAATTAATCTTCCCCCGTGTATTCAACGGAATTATTAATTGTTTCCCTGATTTTTATTGAATGCAATTTTCTGTTTTTATTATTGATCAGACTTTCCAATTCATCCCATATTGCCTTTGCAATATTTTCAGTTGAAGGCAAAATACCCGACATAAAGTCAACATCAAGATTAAGGTTCTTATGGTCAACCTTGCTTATTACGCTGCTTTCGACAATATTTTTAAGCTCGCTTAGGTCCATAACGTAGCCGGTTTCATTATTAATTTTTCCGGCTACAGTAATTTCCATTTCGTAATTGTGTCCGTGCCCGTTTGGGTTTGAACATTTGCCGTAGAGTTTAAAATTTTCATCATCACTTAATGCAGGATTGTAAACTCTGTGTGAAGCGCTGAAATGGAATTTTCTGGTAATATATAGCAAACTTATGTTTTTAATAGATTTAAAACTGACCTATAATGATAAAATATATATAATATTAATAATAAGTTCATCAATATTAAATTCACAAAAAAATAATAATAAAATGTGCCCGCTAAGGCAGAAATACAAATTAAAAATATATGCGTACCAATTGAAAGTGAGCTTGCCATAGTTAAAAATGGCTTATTATTGTACCATATAGTTTCTAAGTTTTGCTTAGCAGAGTTTGAATTAGATGGGGTTTTAAGACTTATTTTTTTTAACAGGTATTTATCAATTTTATAAAATAATTTATCCTGCCAGCCATATATCACAAGAAAAATCCTTTGCAGAAATGTTGTCCATTTATCCTGAATTAATAAATCATCATCAGTAATTTTTTCATTTAATCGGTTCACGGTAGACTTGCCTGAAATAACAATAAATGATACCTGATAATAAATAAAGAAAGAACACTGAAGCATGGAAATAATCATTGCTGAATAACCGATTATAAATGCTAAAGGGCTAAGCAATTTAATATAAAGCCAGTAAGAAATTGCAGAAAAACTTGTAAAGGTAACAATAAAATCACTAATTGAATCATAAAACCTTCCTCTTCTTGAATCAAGAGCTTTGGCTCTTGCAAGTGAACCATCAACTTTATCAAGTACATTTTTATAGAAAAGCAGAATTGCTCCGCATATAACAATTATGTAATTTGAATTTATTATCATAAATGATGCAGCAATCCCAAATATCATTGAAAGCAGAATAACCTGATGAGGTGTAACCTTTGTATAATAAAAAAATCTTGTAATAGGTTTTGAAGTTATAAATAAGTATTGCTGAAGGTTTAAGAATGAGTTTTCGGGTTTAGTTTTAAGAGTTGTTTCAAATTTAAAATCTTCAGCCATAAATTAAAATTTAAGCTGAATATTATACTTAATAGAAATAACCCTGAGAATAAATGCTGTTGCAATACACCCTGAAACCGGAATAACAGATGTTGATGAAGAAAATTCAGCCAATAAAACAAATACTAAAGAGCCAATAAATGAACAGGTTGCATAAAGCTGAGACTGCTTGAAAAATACAGGAACTTCATTACAGATAATATCTCTTAGAACCCCGCCAAAAACACCTGTTACAACTCCAATAAGAACAGCATTAAACCAAAACACTCCGGAATTTAAAGCATAGCTTGTGCCTACGGCACTAAAAAGTCCCAACCCCATTGCGTCAAGCACTCCAAGTACTATAATTAACTTATTTGAAATTTGTAAAGATCGGCGCAAAATAAAAATAGAAAATACCGAAAGTATTAAAATGAGCACGGGGTAAATGTAATTCTTAATCCAAAACATAGGATAATTATCAAGCAAAATATCTCTAATTGTACCTCCTCCAAAGGCAGTAACCATAGCTACAGAATATGTGCCTATAATATCCATTTGTTTCCTGCGTGCCTCTATTATTCCGGTGATAGCAAATGCAAATATCCCAAGTATTTCTATGGTTTTTAATAATGCATCCATTCAGCTAATATTGAGTAATGATAAATAAGTTTAAAAGTACTTAATTAATGTTGGTATTTACTTTAAGTTGACAGGTAATTTATACTGATTTAACAAAGGAATTAATAATTATTAAATGAAGAAATTAAAAATTAACAGTTGTACTCCCGGAAGGACTCGAACCCTCACCGGCAGGACCGGAACCTGACGTGCTATCCATTACACTACGGGAGCATTAACAACAAATACAAATTTAATGAAAAGTTTGCGATTAATTAATTGCATTATAAATGGATGAAATTTTAATTTTAAGTTCATCTGCGTTATAATCTTTATATAATAATGAAATTTTGGTATATACTTATTTCATTGTAATAAATTTTTACTGAAATTATCTTTACTTATTCTGAAATTTTATTTTGAGTTAAAACAACACCATGAAGGGAATAATTTTAGCAGGCGGTGCAGGTTCAAGAATGTACCCCATAAGCCAGCTTTACAGCAAACAATTAACCTTAATATATGATAAACCACTAATTTACTATCCGCTTTCTATTTTAATGCTTGGGGGGATTCAGGATATACTAATTATTTCAAATGAAGAAACCATACCTTTTTACAAGAAATTATTCAGAGACGGAAAACATTTAGGGCTTAATATTGAATATACCTTACAGTCAGCACCAAACGGCATAGCAGAATCATTTATATTAGGCGATAAGTTTATTGGTAATGACAGCGTTACATTAATATTAGGTGATAATATTTTTTACGGCACATTAGATTTTTTTCAGCGTGCACTTGAACGCAAAAAGGGTGCAACAGTATTTGGATATCGGGTTACAGATCCCGAGCGTTACGGAATTGTTGAGTTTGATGAAAACGGAAAAGCAATTTCTATTGAAGAAAAACCGCAGAAACCTAAATCTGATTTTGCGGTACCCGGTTTATATGTTTACGATAACAATGTTGTTGAAATTTCTAAAAACCTTAAACCATCACGAAGGGGAGAACTTGAAATAACAGATGTGAATATGGAATATTTAAAAAGAGGTGAACTGAATGTTGAAAAAATAAGCCGCGGTGTAGCATGGCTTGATACAGGAACACCGGAGTCATTATTGCAGGCATCAAACTTTTTTGGTGCAATTGAAGACAGGCAGGGATTAAAGGTAGCATGTCTTGAAGAAATTGCCTTACACATGGAATTTATAAATTTAACTGAGTTTGAAACAGTAACTAACAATATGCCTAAATGTGCATATAAAGAATATCTTAATAAGATATTACAAGACAGGATTAAATAAGCTTTTATGAAAGTTCAGGAAACTAAGATAAAGGATGTTTTAATTATTACCCCTGCAGTTTTTAGTGATGACCGCGGATATTTTTTTGAATCTTTTAAACTAAAATTATTTGCTGAGCGCGGATTAAATTTTGAGTTTGTACAGGATAATATCTCAAGCTCAAAAAAAAATACAATCAGAGGGTTACATTACCAGATTGGTGAATATGCACAGGGTAAACTTTGCCAGGTTGTGTACGGCAGGGTTTTAGATGTAGCAGTTGATATAAGATTTGGCTCACCAACATTTGGAAAATATATAGCCACTGAGCTTTCAGAAATAAATCATGAGCAGCTTTGGATACCGCCGGGATTTGCTCATGGCTTTTCAGTGCTTTCTGAAACAGCAATTTTTCACTACAAATGTACAAATTATTACAATAAAGAAAGCGAACGTTCTATTATTTATAATGATAGTGAACTGAATATAGACTGGAATGTTAAATATCCATTGGTTTCAGCTAAGGATTTAGAGGCATGCTGTTTTAAAGATATTGAGAAGGATTTTAAATATTAAATTATATTTTTGATTTTTTAATATTTAGGTTAATACATAAATATTTAATTTAGATAAAAATAATTAACCCTTATTAATTAAGATATTTTAAAATATGAAAGAAAATAACAAATCAATTTTTTTTACAGATGGAGCTAAAGTAAAACAAAGCTCACTAATTACACAATTTGCCGAAAGACTTGAATATGACCTGGTTAAAGACAGAAAAACTGTTACAAATCATGATATACTCGAGGCAATTGCATTGGCAGTAAGAGAACGGCTGACAAGAAACTGGTTAAGAACTCAAAATGAATATAATGCTAATAATGTAAAAAGAGTGAATTATCTTTCATTGGAGTTCCTTATGGGAAGCCTGCTTGGAAATTCATTGATCAATTTGGGATTGTATGAAGATGTAAGTAAACTGTTAGAGGGATTTGGATATAACCTTGATAAAATTATGCGGGAAGAACCTGATATGGGACTTGGCAACGGAGGACTAGGCAGACTTGCTGCCTGCTATATGGAATCACTTGCAACATTAGAACTTCCTGCATACGGATACGGTATTCTTTATGAATACGGAATTTTTGAGCAGGATATAGAAAACGGATACCAGATAGAAAAGCCCGATCATTGGCTTAGATACGGTAATCCATGGAAAATACTAAGACCAGAATTTACATATACTGTTAAATTCAATGGTAACGTTTCAACATATTTTGATGAAAGAGGGAATACCCGTTATAAATGGGAAAATACTGATGATGTACTGGCAATTGCAAATGATGTACCAATACCCGGTTTTCAGAACAGAACAGTAAATACCTTGCGGCTTTGGCAGGCAAAATCAACCAACGAGTTTAATCTCAGTAATTTTAATCAGGGAAACTATTTAAGTGCAGTTGAAAATAAAAATCTTTCAGAAACTATTTCAAAGGTTTTATATCCAAATGATTCAATACCTCAAGGCAAAATATTAAGACTGCGTCAGCAGTATTTTTTTGTTTCTGCAACACTGCAGGATATACTGTATAATTTTAAACTTCACAACACTGATTTTAAACTGCTGCCTGAAAAATCTGCTATTCAGCTGAATGATACTCACCCTGCTATTGCAATACCTGATCTGATGCGGATTTTAATGGATGAAGAAGACCTTGAATGGAATGAAGCATGGGATATTACCACTAAGGTATTTGGATATACAAATCATACAATTGTGCCGGAGGCACTGGAAGTATGGTCAGAAAGTCTTATGGGTTCACTTTTACCAAGGCATTTGCAGATTATTGAAGAAATAAACCGCAGGTTTATAAATGAAGTAAAAGAAAAAAATATTACAGATGACACAGTAATTTCAAGAATGTCAATTATAAGCGACGGCTCACATGGTAAAAATATAAAAATGGCAAATCTTGCAATAATAGGAAGCCATTCAACAAACGGAGTTGCAGAACTGCATACAGAGATTTTAAAAAAATATATTTTCCCAAATCTGAATAATTATTACCCGGGTAAGTTCAATAATAAGACCAACGGAATTTCAATAAGAAGATTCATTTTGCAGGCAAATCCTGAGCTTAGTGAGCTTATTACTTCAAAAATTGGCAGCAAATGGATTACAGACCTTAGTGAATTAAGAAAAATTGAGGAATTTGCTGAAGATGAAAAATTCCGCCATAAATGGCGTCATATAAAAAACAATAATAAATTAAGACTTATTGAATACATCACAAACAAACATGATCTTGGTATAAATCCGGATTCAATATTTGACTCACAGGTAAAAAGATTCCACGAGTATAAAAGACAGTTATTAAATATTATGCATATAATTTCACTTTATAACAGGATAAAGAATGAACCAGGTGAAATTACTATACCCCGAACAGCTATATTTGGCGGCAAAGCCGCACCAAGTTATGCAATGGCAAAACTTATAATTAAGCTGATAAATTCTGTTGCTGAGCATGTAAACAACGACCCGGAAATTGGCAACAAACTAAAAATTTTGTTTATAAAGAATTATGGTGTAACATTAGCCGAAAAAATAATACCCGCAAGTGATCTTTCGGAACAGATTTCAACTGCTGGTTTTGAAGCTTCCGGTACGGGCAACATGAAATTTGCACTTAACGGTGCAGTAACAATTGGAACACTTGACGGAGCTAATGTTGAAATTAAAAATGAGGTTGGCGATGATAATATTTTTATATTTGGTATGACTGCTGATGAAATAATGGATGCCCGCAGGAACGGTTATACCCCAATGAAATATTATGAATCTAACCCTGAGCTAAAACTGATAATTGATATGCTGAATTCAAATTATTTTAATAAACATGAACCGGGTATATTTGATCAGATTGTAAATGAGCTGCTTTACCGTGACTATTATTTTGTGATGAAGGATTATGAAGCTTATTCAACAGCTCAAAAAAGGGTTGAACTTGCTTATATGAATACTGAGATGTGGACTAAAATGTCTATTATTAACACAGCACGAATGGAAAAATTTTCGGGTGACCGCGCTATAATGGAATACTCAAAAGATATATGGCATATAGAACCTGTTAAAATTAATAAATAATTTTACTTCTTCATTCATTTTGTTACAAATCAAAATTTAAGCAGTTCTTATTTAAGATATTTACAAATTTAAAATTCATATTTTTTAAATTCACTTATATCATTGTATTATCAGATATTTGAAATAGTTTATTTTTTACATTGTGAATTTAACGGTTAAAAATCTTGTTATTAATTATGTAATAAGGAATTTCACATAACAGAAAGGGTTTATAAAATGAAAATAGGATTTATAGGACTTGGCAGAATGGGCGGCAATATGGTTGAGCGACTTCTGAAAGATGGTCATGAAACTGTGGTTTACAATCTAACACAAAAAGAAATTGATGAAGCGGTAAAAAAAGGTGCAATAGCAGCTAAAAGCGCAGAGGATATACTGAATCATCTGCCTGAAAGGAAGGCTGTTTGGCTTATGGTTCCAAACGGTGAACCGGTTGAGCAGAATATCAATTTGCTTAGCAAGCACATGAAAAAAGGTGATATTATAATTGATGGCGGAAATTCAAACTGGAAACAATCAAAATCACGGGCAGAAGATCTTTGGAAAAAAGGAATTAATTATATTGATTGCGGAACTTCAGGAGGGATTTGGGGACTTAAAAACGGCTACAGTTTAATGACCGGAGGCAATAAAGAAGCTGTGGATTATATGTATCCAATATTTAAAACATTGGCTCCGGCTGATGGCGGTTACACATATTGCGGTAATAGCGGAGCAGGACATTTTGTTAAAATGGTGCACAACGGTATTGAATACGGCATGATGCAGGCTTATGCAGAAGGATTTGAGATAATGAAAAGCTCGCAGTTTAATATTGAAATTGAAAAAGTTGCAGAAGGATGGATGTACGGCAGTGTAGTAAGGTCTTGGCTGCTTGAGCTTGCTGTAAATGCTTTTAAAGAAGATCCGAATCTTGAAAATGTTAAAGGTTACGTTGATGACTCAGGTGAAGGCAGGTGGACAATTGAAGCAGCAATTGAGCAGGGTGTTCCGGCACATGTTATTTCTGCATCGCTTTATGCAAGGTTTCAGTCACGTCAGCAGGATTCTTTTGCAATGAAAATGCTTGCATCATTAAGAAAACAATTTGGCGGACATCCGATTGTTTTGGAGAAAAAATAAAAAAGATGAACTTAAAAAAAACTGATAACTGCGTAATTATAATATTTGGTGCTTCTGGCGACCTGACAAAAAGGAAGCTGATTCCCGCAATATTTGAGCTGTATAAACAAGGCAGCTTGCCTGAGAAGTTTGAAGTAATAGGCACAGCGAGCTCTTCATTTACAAATGAGCAATTCAGAACAAATATGCATGAAGCACTTTTAGCTGCTGATAATGATGCTGATGACAAAGTAAAACAAAGTTTTATCCAAAAGCTGCATTATTTTGTAATGGATTTTAAAAATGCCGAATTATACAAACAGCTTGCAGAAAAAATTAAAGAACTTGATGTAACCTGCGGTGATAAAGGCAACAGAATATTTTATTTAGCAACAATTCCCTCATTATTTGGAGATATAGCTGAAAATCTTGCTTCTGCGGGATTGAATGACAGTTCACCCGGATTTACAAGAATAGTTGTTGAAAAACCATTTGGGTATGACCTTAATTCAGCAATTGAGCTGAATGAGAGAATGCATAAATTTTTCACTGAAAGCCAGATATACAGAATAGACCATTACCTTGGGAAAGAAACAGTGCAGAATGTTCTTGTAACAAGGTTTGCCAACGGAATATTTGAACCAATATGGAACAGAAATTATATTCATCATATTGAAATTACATCTGCGGAGAAAATAGGGATAGAAAACCGCGGTGCATTTTACGAAACATCGGGTGCTTTGCGTGATATGGTACAAAGCCATTTATTAAGACTTGTTGCATTAATTGCGATGGAGCCCCCTTCATCATTTGAAAGCAATGCAGTAAGAAATGAACAGATAAAACTACTGCAGTCATTACGGCGTTTAAGACCGGAAGATATAAGCAAACAGGTCATTCGCGGGCAATATATATCCTCTACTATACGAGGAGAGGCAGTTAAAGGATACAGAGAAGAAAAAGGTGTTGCAGCGGACTCCAGAACAGAAACTTATGCCGCAATAAAATTTTATATAGATAACTGGCGCTGGGGCGGAGTTCCATTTTATATCAGAACCGGAAAAATGCTGCCAACCAGAGTTACCGAGGCAGTTATTCACTTTAAAAAAACACCGCATATTTTATTTAGAGAAAGTAACGACCAGTCAGATAATCAGCTAATATTAAGAATTCAGCCGGATGAAGGAATATTACTTAAAATTGGGATGAAAGAACCCGGAAAAGGCTTTAAAGTACATACTGTTAATATGGATTTTCATTATACTGATATTTCATCAGAACATTTATTTGAAGCTTATGAAAGATTAATATATGATTGTCTAGCTGGTGATAATACATTATTTCTGCGTGCAGATGCAGTTGAAGAAGCATGGCGGTTTATTGATCCAATTCAGAATGCCTGGAAGCAAAATAAAAATATTAAAATATACGGCTACCCGGCAGGAACTTGGGGACCGGATATTGCAGATAGTTTATTTGACGGCAGAGAAAAAATAACATGGCGTTACCCGTGTAAAAATCTGACTGATGACGGTATTTATTGCGAACTATAAATTTATATATGCCAATTTCAAATCTGAACATATACAAAACTCCCGAAGAGCTTACAAAAATTTTTGCAGAGGTATTAAAGAATAAGTTTGATGAATTGCTGAAGAACAATCAGAACATTTCTATTGCAATTTCAGGAGGCAATACACCAAAGGCATTATTTGAAATTCTTGCTTCAGAATACAAATATAGTATAAACTGGAATCAGATAAATTTTTATTGGGTTGATGAAAGATGTGCGGAGCCAGATGATGAACAAAGCAATTTTGGCAACGCGTATAATCTTTTGTTCAGTAAAATTGATATATCACCTTCAGCTATAAACAGAATTAAAGGTGAAGCATCAGCAAAAGCGGAAGCAAAAAGATATTCTGAGCTAGTTAAGATGAAGGTTAAGCAAAAAAACTCACTCCCCTGTTTTGATATTATACTGCTTGGTATGGGCAATGACGGTCATACAGCTTCAATTTTTCCAAATCAAATGAAACTGCTTGAATCACCAGAAATTTATACTGTTTCAACAGCACCTAAGGGCGGACTAAAGAGAATAACAATGACAGGTAAAATAATAAATAATTCAGATACAGTATATTTTTTAGTAAGCGGTTCTGATAAAGCAAGTGTTTTTAACACAATCCAAAATAATGAAGCTGATGCCAATAAATATCCGGCTGCATATATAAAACCTGAGGGCGGTGAGCTATATTGGTATGTTGATTCAAAAGCAGCGGGTGGATGAGCGATATTTTATAAAATTCCGTTTAAAAAAGAAACCGAAATACAGAAGCAGGTTAATTACCTGCTTTTTTTGTACACCCGGAAGGAGTCGAACCCTCAACCTTCTGATCTCCGCCTTCGGCGGATAAACTCCGTCAGATGCTCCCTGCCTGCCGAAGGCAGGTATCCGGTTGCGCTAATCGATAATTTTTTTTAGAAACTCCCGTCCTTCACCGGATTTTAAATAAAGCTCGCGTTTTCTAGCAGCCTCAAAAGTATCAAACTCTTCTATTTGAACTAATTTCCATGGAATATAAGCTTTCGTTGACTTGGTTTTACCGGCATTATGTTCCGTCAATCGCCGTTTGATGTTATCCGTAACTCCTTTATACAACCTTCCATCAATTGTACTTTTAATGACATAAGTATAAAATTTTTTCAAACGTTGTATGGATTTTCTGTGATTGTTTTGTACACCCGGAAGGAGTCGAACCCTCAACCTTCTGATCCGTAGTCAGACGCTCTATCCAGTTGAGCTACGGGTGCATAAAATATATTATTAAATTAAAATAAATTACCAAATATTATATTATTTTAGTAATTTTGTGCAATTTACCAATATTTTATTAGTTATTCAATTGAAAATAATTGGATAAATTCTGATAAATAAATTGTTATATAATTTGCCGTAAAAATTTAAAATTTTGAAAAATGAAAAATTATGGTCCCCGAGATCTTATGAAAAAAATATGCGTCGTAAATATAATGCTAATTTTTTAAATTTTGATTAATAAATATTTTAGAATAAAAAATGCTGTAAATACAAATATTGGTATTGAAAAAATTATTTTGATAATAACTACGCATTACATTTATTTTATCCTTAAAATCATTTTACTAGCACCATCTTTTTGCTCTGAACAAAGTTACCTGCTTCAATCCGATAGAAGTATACACCACTTGCTAAATTACCTGCATTCCATTTAACATGGTGAGTACCTGACTTTTTCATCTCATTCTTTACCAAATTAGCTACTTCTCTGCCTAGTAAGTCGTATATTTTTATGGTTACCTGCGCATCTTTTGGTAAATCAAATTTAATATTAGTTATCGGGTTAAACGGATTTGGATAATTTTGATACAGTTCAAATTTCCTTGGAATTTCATTATTAACTAACTTACTTCCTTTATTTAACCCAAGCAGTACCTTCAAATCTTCCTGTATCTTATTTGTTAATTCAGGCTTGTTTTGAGGAATGCTGCTGCATTCTGGCTTCTATGAACGATTTCAGTTCTCCAAATAACATATTTGTAGTGTTTTGGTTACGTATACTGTCAGAGAACTTATAGTTAATAAACAGTTCATCCAAGGCTGGCAATAGCAGCTTGCTTGAATCTTGTGTAGATAACAGGTTTTTCAGGTCAGTTATTGCTCCGGCATAGTTTCTTGCGCTCTTTTTAGTCAACGCATTGGCATATAATACTTTATCTTCATTTCCTGAGGCATACCCGCTACCGCCAGGGGTTGAAGTTATGATGACAGTATCATACACGCCATTACCTAAGTCTGTAACCTGATAGCCTGTAGTGATATTATCAAACTCTTCTTCAAGAGGGCAGTAATTAGTTGGAGAGTAATCTATTGTCATAGGAGATCCTCCGCAAAGAATACTTACAAGAGGTACGCTTGTATTCCAATAATTATTTCTAACATAATAAGGTTCAAATCCTGTACACTGTACTGTGCCGGCAATGTGAAAGTTTTCCTGAGTGTATTGAAGTGTGAAGCAGTTTCTTCCTCTGTCTCCCAGTAAAGTACAGCCCTCGGTAAATGTTACGTTTCCGGCAGTTGTGAAGTTGGGGTTTGCCATCTCAAGCTGGTTACCACCACCATACCAAACATAACTGCCGTCAGGTGTAATCACCGGGGCAAGCTGCGCTGTAGAATTGACATTCATATCCATATTTACATTTGCATCGCCTTTAAGTTTATTTCCATATACCTTCAGGTTACAATTTAGCAGTTCCAGGTTTTTATCAAAAGTATTATATGTAAATATGTTTTGTTTAAAGTTACCCGCAATAGTATTAGCAATCATTCCAACCGTAGTTGTGCTGCCGTTTGTTTTATTGAAAGTATTACCATTTATCTGAAAATTAGTTAAGCCTGCAGATAAGCAGTTAATGGATATCTGCGTGCCGCCGTTTGAAAATGAGTTGTACTGGATAGCAAGCGCAGGAGGAGCTCCACCTGGTCCAGCTCCCGGTGAGCCAACAGTGTTTTCAATGTAAATGCCGTTTACGCTTTCGTTATCAGGAAGCGAAAATGTATTACTATGAATATTTAAATTAGCCACTTCATACGCAGAAACGCAAGTCGCTCCATTCAGATTTGGCAAAGTAAAAATACAGTTGGTTATGGCTTTTTGATAGACACTATATGCTGAATTACAATGATTATCTATGACTATTGGAGTAGCTGCATTATTAAAAGTGCAGTTGGTAAATGAGCAGGCTAACGTATTGCTTAACTGTATACCATACCAGTTGCCTAACGGGCCGCCAAAAGTTACATTTTCACACACTATTCTGCCGCCTTCTTCAACGGTAATAGTACGATTTGGTCCCATTTCAAAAAAAATAGTTCCGCCTGCGCTGCCATCTATAGTTAATGTTGCACCATTTTGAACAATGATATCTCTATCGTGATACACATGATAGTTTACCGTAGTATTTTCAGAAACAATCCATGGTTCAGGATTATCAGCGGTTCCTAACCTATCAAAAGTTACAACACCTTGTCCTGATGTTGCGAGCCATACTTTGCTATTTTGTTGCGGGTCTATTTTAATTGAACGTATTCCTATTGTAAAATAAAACAATGGAGTCCAGGTTGTTCCTCCATTTATTGAATAATATGTCCTTTGTAAATATTCATTACCAATCTTACCAGAGACTACTATTTTATTAGGATTACCTTCAGCAACATCTATTTGAGTTGCTCCGGAAAATCCCCATAATGTAAATGTCCAGCTGACATTACCATTCGATTGAATTGTTCCTTGATATACTCCATTATTTTTCATTGCGAGATACAAGAAACCTGCACGGTATTTTAAACACCCTTCATTTTTATATGAACCCCCCGGTGTACTTCCGTTCAAAGATGTCCAGTTTTGTCCATTATCATTGGAAAGAAACAGACCTCCGGATCCGTTTACCCCGGGAACTGATTCAAGATATAAATAAACTCTTGTTGTACCCGGCACAACTGCAAAATTTGTTTGAGCATCATATAGGCTTCCGATAGAACCATCTGGCGGTGGAGGAGCATCACCCTCATACAAAGCCGGAAATTATGAATTATCATACGCATCTTGAGTAGAAAGAATCGCATTGTCTAAAGGCTCATCAGCAAATGTAGTCGGAAGAAAACTATTGCCACCATTATCTGAATAGTAAACTCCCATATAATTTTCATTGGGGCGACTTTTACCATATGATTTTCCTACCAATAAGAGCATTCTATTTGCACCACCAGGAGTATGGTACATAACAGCATCAGAAATAAACCTGTTTGAAGTCGTAAATATTCCATGATTTCCCCCGGTCTTTCTTGTATATGTGTTGTTATTTAAAGTTCTTTCGTACATCGCTGCATTAACATTTCCAAATTGATCTCCGCCTACACCATAAACATAAACAGGAAATTCAGGATTTGAAAGCATTCTTGAAACAACTGGGATATAAGATGGTCCGGAAGAACCATTGACCCTTGTTTGCCTGTTATCATAACTCATCTCGCTAAAACCTAAACCTCCGTTTGTCGACCACGCAGCAGCCCAATCTGCTAGTGGGAAAAAGGTGTATCTGGTATTATTGTAAATCTGCCACGATACATCGTTTACAACTGTCATCATAGAACCATAAAAAGTATATTGCCACGTTGAACCATAAAAAATATTTCCTCCGGAAGGCACAACATTAGTGGATTTTCTAACTCCGGCACCTCCGGTTACATACCAATGCTGGCTTAACCCGGCATTGGGATTTCTAACGACTTGATATATGCCTGTGTATATATAAGAAGTTCTCTCGTCTTCAAATTGATGGTTTGGATAGTCCTGTTGGGATTGATTATATATGAATAAAATTCCCGGAGCTGTATGATTTGGCACATTTGGTTCGCTCTGCCAACTCGTAGTATTGTAAACAAGTTTTTTTATGGGTCTGTCCCAGCGTCCTGCGAGTAATATAGTTTCTGACGCGTCAGCCCAGTTTAAAACACAAAAATAATTACCCGAAGTCTGATTTTCATTGCCAAATGCCGAAGTCAGGTTTTGCCATGAACCACTCATGTAGCGTTTGATACCACCACCTACTACACCGTCTTCACCCTTGCCGTAAGCAACAAAAGCTGTAACACCACTGCCATCAGGTTTAAACAATATTCTTCTGACACTTGGCAAAGGCTCTGAAAATTTTGTGAAAGCACTTACTGTTCCGCCTGCATCAACAGTTGCCCAATAAACAGCTCCTTGTCCATTCGAATTGCTTCCATATCGCCTGCCGGTTCCGACCCAAATTTGATTACTGCCCGGATGCATATAGATACATTGAATATATTCTTCCTGATGTGCCATACCGTTAAATGTCGGCACTATGTTCCAAGTAACACCATTATTTTCACTGATATATAATCTTGCCCCAAAATTGGTGCTTTTTGAAATCCCACCCATAAACATTCTCTGGTTTCCATTATTTTGCCCGGGTCTAGGATCATAAATTATACATGAGCCGCCAATCTTCTTATCAAAATCATCACTTTTGAACCAAGGCCTTTCATTATCAGATGGAGCGTTTATTGTAGAACGAACCCATGTACCTTTAGTTCTAACATCAACATTGGTCCAAAGGCAATGATATTGAGGATTGTTAAATAAATTTACTGGTTCTTCACAATCGGTACTATCCTGACCCCAGCATACTGTTAAGTTATAGGGGTTTTTCAGGATTTACTGTCATACCGGCAATTATCAATTCAGACCTTGATGACCTGCCCGGCGGCGATGGCTGTCTTCCAAAACATATAATTTCGTGCCAGCTCAAACCATTATTGTCACTCCAATACACTCCTCCTATATCAGTTCTTACGTATAATATTTGGTTTGCAATATTTCCAGTGATATTTTTTGCAACAATCACTTCAACAAAGTTCCCTCCGCCTTCAAAGTTCAGCCAATCATAGCCATTTGGGTCCGAATAAATGATTGAAGGCGCTGTTAGAAACAGAAAGGCATAAAATAAAAACCTCAAATTTTTCATAGATTTATTTTTTTAGTTTATGGAATATTTTACAATAATTTTTTGAGAAATATACAGTATTCTGGTTTTTATCAGAAAAATTAATTGTTTAATTTTGTATTAAACAAAAAGGAAAGCGGCTGTAAAATTTATAAAATTTTACAACTACTAAAAATACCAGGTCGGGTAAATATGTAGAGCCGCTTCCTTTTTTTATTTAACCAGTATCATCTTCCTTGTATCTACAATATTTCCGTTTACAGTTAACCTGTAAAAATATACTCCACTTGAAAATGAATTGGCATTAAACTTTATCTCATAAACTCCATTATTCTGTTTTTCATCTACTAAAACTGTAAGACCTCTACCGGTTATATCAAATACACTTAAGTTTACCTGTGAATTATTTTTAATTATTTCATACTTAATAATTGTATTCGGATTAAAAGGGTTTGGATAATTTTGATGTAATTTATATTCAGTTGCAATTGTTGTACCAATAGGCTCAATGCCAATAAGCTGTGAATATTTGATTGTGACCATGTCAAAATAGGATGCAGTTAGACTACCTCTTCCTAAAACATACACATTCTTATTAAAATCGATTGTCATGCTCACTCCAAAAACATCATTTGAATCAGCAGGACCATTCCAGTATTTTATCCATTTCTGGATGCCGGCTTGATCATATTTTACAGTACCCATACTATTTACCGGATGTCCATTATTAACATAATAAGCAGCACCAGAAACATATATGTTATTTTCACCATCAAGCTTCATATCAGCAGGAAAACCAGGTAAATGATTAACCCAAAGCAGATTTCCGATTTGATCATACTTTATAGTACCGTATGAATCTCTTTCCATAAATCTGCTTCTACCCATAACAATAGCATTGCCCAAATTATCCGCAGCAATCTTAAATGGATGATCTAAGCTGTTATCAGAAATGCTTGTATAGCTACTTGTCCAAAGTGTGTCTCCTAGAGACGAATATTTAATTGTAAAATAGTTATAACCCTGTGTAGGATGAGAAAGAACTCCAGTTGCAAAACAATTTCCATTAAAGTCAGAAGTTACAGATATAGGCAATGTACTATTGTTATATGGAGAAATATATCTGTTTGACCATTTCAGAGTACCAGTCGAATCGAATTTAACTGTCAGAAAATCCTGGTTATTTTGACTGTTTGCGCTCTCACCAGTAACGTATATATTTTTATTTTTATCCATATACATCGAAGCCGGGTAATCATATCTGCCGCTATCATAATAAGCCAGCCATTGCTGAACACCCTGAGGGTTATATTTTATTACAACAAAATCCGTTGAACTGCCTGAACCGCTCCCGCTGCCACATACATATATATTGCTTGAATCATCTATTGCAAGACTGTTTACCAAACCATACTGGTATCTTTGCTGCCACAGTAAGTTGCCGCTTGGATCATACTTGAATATTCTCCATTCAATATCATCACCTGCAACAATTACATTTTGCTGTCTATCTATGCCGACTCTTTTTGCCACTGGAAGCGTAGTAGGCGGCGTAATTGTTTGTACCTTTGCCCAGAGCTGCTGGCCAGCAGGATTATATTTTATTATCAGGAACCCATATATAGGTGAATTAGAGTTGTATCCCACAGAATATACATTACCTGATGAGTCCACAGCTATCGCTGATGGTCTATCGTCGCTGCTCCCCGGGCCGCTGTACCATGATACCCATTCCTGCTGGACTTGGGCAAAAGAATTTTGCGAAATCACATGTATTGTGAATACTGATAGTAAAAAAGCTAATATTTTATGCTTCAAGGGCATAATTTATTTATTTAGTTTTATAAAATTAATGATAGTTATACTCTTAGTCAATATCAGGGTATGATACTTTTCCTTAGCCAAATAGTTTACATCCCTCCTAAGTCATAGTATTTATTAAAACTTAGATACATAATCATATAAAAAAACAATTTATCAGGTAATTAACATCTACCTAAAATTATTGAAGAATTATTTTTGAAAAACAAATAAAATATCTTTATTTACTCACACAAAGGCAACTGCGGGTAACCTATGAAAAGAATAGTTAATGTGCTCATTTTCTTAGTTAGTTAGATATAAAAATTAATGTTAATATCTACTTAAAACAACCATAAAATTAATCAATAATTGATTATTTCAATATTTTTAAAGAAATTCCCCAAAAAATCACATGCAGACGAATATATTATGAGTTTTTCAATTGAAAATTATTGGATAAATATAGAATTAATTATTGTTATATCAAATACTGTTAAATTATATAATAATTTATGAAAAACTTATATCAGATATTATACGGAGTTGCAGCTTTGCTGCTATTGATAGTATTGCTTGGAGGTACTTTAACTAAACCGGTATTCAACAGTTATTCGGTTAAAACACTTGAAACTGCAGGGGTAAAACGATCATCAATTGATTCAATTGACTCAAGTATAGATGATATGGTTTATGGTGTAAAAAAAATGGAGTTTCAGATAGAGAGGATTAAAAATATTTTCTCTGATAAGAAATTGATGAAGCAAAATACAGGCGTGTTAAAAATGAGGTTTTTGCAAAGAATTTATATACACCAATAAATGAACTGCTGATAGTTGGTTACAGAATTGGTTTTTTGTTTGTAAGTTTGATCTTATTTTTATCAGCTGTTATAATTCAACTGATATACAGAAGCAGAAGTTTACGTAAAAGGGTAGAAAAACTTGAAGAAATTTACAATTCTTCTTTAAGTAAGAATTAAAAAATTATTTTATTAAAATTAGAAACAGCTTAATGATTTATTAATGAAGCTAATAATTAATATAATAAAAATTAATGCTTAAAAAAAAGCAATGTATAGGAAAATACATTGCTATAAGTATAATGTTAAAAAAATTTATTTACTGTTTTTCTTCTTCCAAACATCAAGCAGACTTTCATTTTTCTTATCATTTTGTGAAATTGAAGTTTTGAACTTAAATTCCTTTTCATTTCCATCCCAGAAAATTACATTCATATTTTCACCTCCAAAAGTACCGTTAGAAGTGAAAAAGGTTTCAGTAGTTCCAAATATATTAGCACTGCCTAATGAATAACACCAAACTTTATTATTAAAATTAAAGAATTTTAGTGCGGAAATATCATCAAAATCAAAAGTTATTTCACCGCATAACTGATTATCTTCTTCAAAAAGTCTTTTTTTAACATTTTTAACTCCAAGCATTTCATCCTCAGGTTTGTTTCCGTTAAGGTAATTGCTGATGAGGTCATCATATTCTTTTTCAGGTGTGCTGGCTGAGTCCATAGTATGCATTATGTTGATATATTTTATCTTGCCGCTGCCCTTTTTGCCATCCTTAAGTTTAAAACTGTATTCTTTTGATTCCATAGTTAAACAGCCAACAAAGCTAAGTGAAAAACAAAAGAGGAACAAATAAATTAATGGTTTTTTCATAAATTAGAATTTTAAATATTAATATAAGACGTTAATGTTTTAATCAAAAAAAAAAAAAAAAAAAATCAGTTAAATATATTATTTAATTTGATGAGCTACTTTTTCACCTGAAAAGTTAATAATATCTTCGGCACCATCAACACCAATAATATTACCCGAAATCCAGAATGCATTTTCACCGCAAAGCAGACTGATTGCCTTTGCAACATCTTCGGGGCGGGTTAAACGGCTGTGCGGATTTTTAAGTTTTGTTGATTCAATCATATTCTGTGCACCGGGTATTTTTTGCAATGCAGGAGTATCGGTAACGCCTGCCATAATTGAGTTAGCTGTAACTTTCATTGGCGCTAATTCAAAGGCAAGCTGTCTTGTATGAGATTCCAATGCTGCCTTAGCAGCAGAAACGGCACCATAAAAAGGAATAACTGAGTGAGAACCTGCGCTTGTTAAAGAAAAAATCCTTCCGCCTTCAGCTAAAAGGTTACGGAAAACAAGTCCCTGAGTCCAGTAAACAAGAGAATTTGCCATTACATCAAGCGTCATTTCCATTTGTGACTTTGAAATACAATTTGGCTGAGATTTAGCTATAAAAGGTTTTAAAGTACCAAAAGCAAGTGAGTGAACCAGTACATTTACTGTTCCCTTATCATTTCCGTTAAGTCTCTCGGTAATTTCATCAAGTACTTCATTCCTTTTAATAGCATCTGCAGCATTTATATTGAAAAAAACTGCCTGCTGTTTTGTTTGCTCAATTTGTTTTATAAGATTATTAACATCGGGTATAGTTATGGCTCTATCCAGATGAACACCGAAAATATTGTACCCTTGCTTAGCAAGCTCAAGTGCAACAGCACCGCCAAATCCGCTGGAAGCGCCAAGTATTAAAGCCCATTGTTTCATAGAATTCTGTAAATTCTTAAATTTAATGAATAAATATACCTGTAATTCTAATGTTTTTCAAATCAAAATTACTTACATAAATTGTATTTAAATAATAAAATAAGTATAATTTTAAATAGTTTTAAGTATTTAAAAAGCTACATTAATGCTTAAAGTTTTTGCGGTTTCCCAAGGTCTTTCCAAGAATTATTAGTAATATCAAAACCCAATATTATAAAATTCTCATTAAGTGCAGACATATATACCGGAATAATATCGTAAGGTCTATTAGCCGGGGGTAATAAAGAAAAAATCTGTGAGTTTACAATATGTATTCCGCAAAATGCTTTATAAGCAATATTATCTGATTGTTCATTATTCTTAAATATTATATTTTTACCCTCTTCAACTCTACCTGTAATTTCACCGGTAGAATTACAAATAAGATACCTTGAAGTTTTACGTGATTGAACGCATAATGTGGCAAGAGGTTTTTGGAGTAAATGAAAATCAATAATTTTACATAAATCAGCATCAGTGTCAACATCAGTATTATAAACTATAAAATTATCAGAATCCTTCAGATAATTTTCAGCATTTTTTACGGCTCCGCCTGTTCCAAGCAGAATTTTTTCTTCAATTAAAGTAAATTTCGCATTACCAATTCTGCCTGTAAAATATTCCTTCATTTTATTTGCGTGATGATGAATATTGATATATATATCATCAATTCCCGCGGATGTAATTTTAGCAATTACATTTTCAATCATTGGTTTACCTTTAAAATTAACCAATGCTTTTGGAATATTATCAGTAACTGGTTTTAAACGGGTTCCAAAACCTGCAGCAAGAATAAATGCTTTGTTGATTTTACTTTTCATGCGGGGGAGCAAACTTTTGATTAAATTCCGGTTTCAGCTTAAAAACTATATCTTCACATTTATATTTATCTTCGGGTGCATTAAATTTTTCATACATTTCAGATAAGTCGTCATCGGTAAAACCTGCATAGCCAATAATATATTCCGGTCGCTGAGATAATACGTATGCAATATCAAATTTTTTATGCCCTGCCTGCAGACGTTTTGAGTTGGTTTTTGCAATGTGTTCATTGTTTAAACCCCACATATCAATTGTATATAATTCACTGTAATATGGAATTTTACCAGCAGGACCTACTGCAATAACAGTGTTTGGTGCAGTATTCATTTTAAGCCATTTGCCAAACATAGACCATTGCATTTCGTAACGGGCATTATCATCTTTTATAATAAGCTGATTGTATTCCAAAAATGCAAGTGTTAAGCTGAAAAGAAGTATAGAAATGGTTACAATTAAAATTTTTACTGTTTTAATTGCTTTAAGCTCGTCATTATAAAATCTGCTTATTTTTTTTATAAAATTAATGAAACCATACACACTTAATATATACAGCATTGGCAATATAGGAACAAAGAACCTGTTTGCAATCATCCAGTCACCGCCAACAACAATAATATACGTAATGTAAATAAACACAAACGCTATCATAAATGATAATTTAAAATCTTTTATAGCTGTTTTAAAGGGAATAAATAAAATAAACAGGAAAATGTAAAATCTGGCACCTGTACATAACGCAAGATATTTAGTGCCAAGTACAAGATTCATTTTAAAATCAGTAACACCTTTGGCATAAAAGGTATTTGGTATTAACTGTCCATAGAAAAGATATTTAAAACCATAATATAGAATGCAAAATACAGCATAAGAAATAATTATTGTTAAAAATACCTTTTTAAAATTATTTATTGATTTTCTGAAAAGAAACATATGTGCAATAGTTATAACTGCAATCATATTTCCTTCTGGTCTAGTAAGGGTGCAAAGCATTAATGAAAGGATAAGATAAATAAGATGTTTATTGCTATTATTTATTTTATAGTAATTATAAGTGATACCCAAAATAAATAATGTATAAATGGGGAACTCCATGCCGCCAATAGCCCAAAATGCAACAGAGTCATCAAGTGCCATGAACAAAGGAGGCAATAATATTAAAAATTTAAGATAATTTGAGATATTTTCGTTGAAAGAACGTGATATTAAGGTTATAAATAAAATATTTATTATAGAAAAAATTAAACCAAGTGAGCTTGAAAATAATGCAACATCAATAGATTTTACCTGTGTAAAAGGTGCTGTTACAACAGTCCATAAAAAATTAGTATAACCTTCAATATATTCACCCTCGTTATAAACAAGCCCTTTGCCTTCCATTAGATTTTTGCCGTACCTGTAAGAAATGTAGGCATCATCTACATTTTGGAATAGAAAGCTCCAGCTTAAGAAAAAGCAATAAAATATAAAAAATACAATAATTAAAATGAAATACTTTTTTTCTTTAGACAAGTTATAGTGTTAATTTAATACAAATTTACATCTATGTTTTAAAAAAAATATGCAAAATTTAAACATTTAATCATACATTGGATTTTTGTAATTTTGTATATAATAATGCATAAAATTAAAACTTACAAAAGGAATAATATTTGGGTGTAAGCTGGCGCAAGAACCTGTATATAATCTGGACTGCCCAATTAATAGCTATGATAGGAATGAGCATGGTTATCCCCTTTTTGCCCCTGTATGTTAAAGATCTTGGTATAACAGAGATTTCTGAGGTTAAACGCTGGAGCGGATTAGTTGTTTCAGGGGTATTTATTACAGCTTTTATAGCAACACCTGTATGGGGCTGGCTTGGAGACCGCATAGGAAGAAAGAAAATGGTGCTCCGTGCGGTTTTTGGTTTAGCTGTATCGCAATGTTTAATTGGTCTATCACAAGATGTGGTACAGTTGTTTATTTTCAGGATGGTACAGGGTGCACTTAGCGGATTTATTGCCTCTGCGTTAGCACTAGTTTCATCTAATACCCCAAAGGAACGCTCGGGATATGCAATTGGTTTTCTTGCTAGCTCAACAGCAGCAGGAAACCTGTTAGGTCCGTTTATAGGCGGTTTGCTTGCAGATACTTTTGGTTACCGTAATGTTTTTTTTATTACCTCTGTAATGTGTGCAATAAGCGGTATTTTAATATTTCTTTTTGTCAAAGAATTTAATAAACCCATTTACAAAAAGAGTGATATCAGAGAAAATTATATACTGATCTTCAATAATAACCGATTGAAGTATGCCCTGCTTCTTTTAGTGATTTCTGCTGCATCAAATTCTATGATTCAGCCATTGTTTGCATTGTTTATTGAGCGAAAGCTTACTCAAACAGAATATTTGGCAACAATTACGGGCTCTATTTTTGGTGTTGTTGGTTTATTTCAGGTAATTTCTTCATCAATATGGGGAAAGCTGAATGATAGACTTGAGATACGGAAAAATCTTGCCTGGGCAATGATTGGAGCAGGAGCGGGATATGCACTGCATATTGTTAGTACCGGTATATGGGAGCTTGTTCCAATCCGTGCATTACTTGGGCTATGTTTAGGCGGAGTAATGCCCTCTTTATTTTCTTTCATAAATAAATGTATCCCGGATAATCGTAAGGGCGGAATAATGGGAATTGCATCAAGTTTTACAATGTTAGGAAATTTAATAGGACCTGTTACAAGCGGATATATTTCTTCAGTTACAAGTATAGATTTTATATTTATTTTGAGCGGAGTTATACTAATATCAGGTTCAGTGCTTGCATTCAGTAAATTAAAGGAAACGCCCAAAGAGCACCATAAGATTAGGCAAAAAGATAAAGCAATGGTAAAAGAAGAAATTGCTGCCGGTACTTTAAACAATTAATTACTAAAAATAACATTTATAAATAATATTATGAAATACATTTTAATTTGTTTTATATTTTTTTCTGCTGCTATTAATGCTCAAAGTATTTTTGAAAGATGGCATAAAACAGACCAGCTTATACGTGACCGCAAAATTGATGAGGATGATGCTATGGATTCAATTAAAATGTATGTTAAGCTTGGAGTAAAGGAGTTCCGTTCATACGGCATACCCGGCACAAAGCGCAGCGGCTGGGTTTTCCCAATGAGTGATTTTACATGGTCTTCATACAGAACTGACGGCAAGGATTATAAAGACAGGTTTTTCAGTTATTTTCAGGGTGGTGAATTTAAAGGGCATCCTGCACATGATATATTTGTTTTAGATAAAGATACTAACACTTTTGAAGACTCAACCGGCAGGCAGGTACCTGCAATTGCTATGGTAACGGGTATTGTAATTTCTACTTATGGCACATGGTTTCGAGCTGATTTTTTAAGAAGCGGAAACTATATCAAGCTCTTTGATCCAGAAAGCAAGGCAATGTTTTACTACTCTCATTTAGATAGTGTATTTGTAAAACCGGGAGATATTGTAAAAGCCGGTGATAAAATAGGATACATTGGCAGAACCGGAAGGAAGGCAATAAGAGGTAAAACGCATATTCATATTGGGTATTATAAAATTGATGATGACGGCGAACCAATTCCTGAAGATATAATAGAAGATCTATACCTTGCGCAAAGTAAAATGAAAAAATAGATTAATTTTTACGAGTTTAAAATTTAACTACTACTTTTGTACCGGAGTTTCTTTCAATTTTAAAAGTTCCGCCAAGTTTTTTGACATACATACCAACAAGCACCATACTGAAAGAGTGGGGCTTGCCTTTATTAGACGATAACACACCAATACCATTATCGCGTACAGCAAGTGTATATTTACCAGATTCATCTTCATTTATATCAATTGCAATATTACCTTTTTTCTTATTGGGAAACGAATGAAGCAATGAATTGGTAATAAGCTCATTAACAATAAGCGATAAAGTTACAGCTTTATCCAAAGGTAATTTGATATTTTTTGCATTTATGTAGGTTGATACCCTGTTTAAACTGATTTCATATTTTTCAAACAGAAACGGAACTAAAACATAAAAGAAAGATTCAATATCAATATCACCTTTCTTATCCAATGAGTACAATTTATCCTGAATTAAAGCTATTACCTGCGTCCTGACCCGGGCAATTTTAAAATATTCATTATAAACAGGGTCCATAACATAGTCACTTTGAAACTGCAAGAGTGATGAAATTATCTTCATATTTTCTTTTACTCTGCCGGAAGCTTCTTTTGTCATCAGGTCTTTTTCGCGAGTTACTTCTTTTAATTCAAGCTCAAGTTTAAATTTTTCCTTTGCTTTAATGTTAGCTTCGCTGAAAAGGATTGCATTTTTATTAGCAATTGCTGCCTGATTAACCATAGTTTCAATCCAAGCCCTGTTTCGTTCGTCAAACTCATCTTTGTTTTTGCTCATTAATGTAATAAAACCAAGGATTTTATTGTTAAGTTTGATTGGGACAATCATAGCTGACTCAATAATGTATTCTTTCTCCGTATCCATATCAGCAAGAGTTCCTTCATTGGTAATATGATACTTAGTATTTGACTGCTCTAATCGTTTTTGGTAATCATTAATAATGATAGTATCATTTTTGCGGATAGCTTCGCTGATAATACCTTTACCTTCGGGGGCAAGCGGTATTTCAGGAATGCTGGATACATCAATATGACTTTCTTCCAGAACACTACGCAGGTAAATATATTTTATTACACGTTTTTTTTCTTCAAAGCGGGCAACAAACATATCCTGCAAGTCAGCAATATTTCTTAAAACATCAAAGAGCTTATTATATAATTCGCATATATCAAGTGTAGTGGAAAAAAAGCGGGAAGTTTCGTAAAGAAGTTTGAGCTCTTTGTTCTTATGGTTAAGAACTTCAATGAGCCCTTTTAAGGATTCTCTTTCGGTTATGTTTTGCATGATAGTAGTCCCCCTATAAACATTATTTTGCAAATATAAAAAAATAAAGTGAAATAATGGTAACGTAATAGGGTTAAAAGAGATAAAAAAGTACGGAAATTTTTAATATTTGCCGAAAATCTCGGCAGGTAAAACTATCAAATTATTCATCAATTATAGCACACATAAGCTCAGCTTCTGCAGCAAGCTC
>WBZR01000849.1_pt2 | contig 30192 bp, 20 predicted proteins | sample 5204231 | NCBI WGS metagenome assembly WBZR01 (sample SAMN12412403, study PRJNA552823) | activated sludge metagenome | isolation source: activated sludge from anammox sidestream of wastewater treatment plant... | place: USA: Virginia | collected 2017-08 | reverse complement strand
GCCGGGCCGGGCGGGCCCCTGTTCGTCGAGGACTACCTGTCGCGCCCGCCGGCGCCGCCCGCCGAGCCCGGCGGCGCAGCGGGCTGAGACCGCCGGGCGGCACGCCGGTTTGGCCGCCCGGCCGGGCGCCCGCCCTGCGCGGCGCCGGCCGTCGCCCCATGCTTCCCCGGCGGGCGCGCCACCCGCGCCCGTCGGCGCGCCGTCCGCCGCCCGCCGGGATCCCGTCGACGTCGGTCCGCTGCGTACGTCTTCCTCTGCAACAAGCCCGCCGGGCACGCGCGGCGGCCCGGCCCGCGCCTTCCGTTTGACCACTTGCCACGTCCCCCGATCTTCGGTAACTTAACGCACAAGTAACCGCTGCCCCTTTCGGACCGGCGCTCGGACCGTCCCGCGCCACGTGCCGCGGCGGCCCGACCCGTGTGTGTGGGACCGCTCTCCCCGCCCGGCGCCGGTCCTCCTTGGAGGAACCGAATGTCCCTGTCGTTCCCGCGAGGCGCGATCTGTCGCGTCCTCCTCGTTCCGCTTGGCCTGGCGTCGGCCGTTGGCGCGGCCCACGCCGCCGGTGCGCCCGAGGCGCCGCGGCCTCGGCACGTCGTTCGCTTTGCCGCCGACGCGCCGGGCGCGGCGCGCGCGGCCGTGGTCGCGGCGGCGCGCGCACGCGTCGTGCGCGTCATCCCGGCCCTCGACATCGCCGTGGTCGAGGCGGTCGATGCGGCCGGCGCGCCGGCCGACATCGCGGCCGACGCCCGCTTTCGCGACGCCGTCGCCTACGTCGAACCCGACATGGCCGTGGCCGTGCCGGACGGCGCCCCGCCGCCGGCCGCCGCCGACGGGGTCGGCGGCGGCCTGGCCGGACGCTTCGCCCCGCCGCTCGCGGGCCGGCTCCGGGGCGATCGCCCGGCGATGGGGCTCGCCCCGGCCGGCCTGCGCCACGGCCCACCCAACGATCCCGCGTTCGAAGGGCAATGGCACCATGCGGCCATCGACAGCCTGTCGGCCTGGGAGTGGTCCCGCGGCGACGGCGTCACCGTCGCCGTGGTCGACACCGGCGTGAGCTGCGACGTGCCCGACCTCGTCGGGCGGTGCGTGGCCGGGCTAGACTTCGTCAACGGCGACGCCGAACCGGTCGACGACCAGGGGCACGGGACGTTCGTGGCCGGCGTGATCGCCGCCGCCGTCCACAACCGCGTCGGCGGCGCCGGCGTGGCCGGCGAGGCGCGCGTGATGCCGCTCAAGGTGCTCGGCGCCTCGGGCAGCGGCGCGATGTCGGACGTGGCGGCGGCCGTCGTGCACGCGGCCGACCACGGCGCCCGTGTCGTCAACCTGTCGCTCGGCGGCATCTACCCGAGCCGGGCCCTGGCCGACGCGGTGGCCTATGCGCGCGATCGTGGGGCCGTCGTCGTGGCCGCCGCCGGCTCGGAGAACACGAGCAACCCGACGTACCCGGCCGCCTATCCCGGCGTCGTCGCCGTGGCCGCGACGACGCCCTCCGACACGCGCGCCTCGTTCTCGAACGCCGGCGCCTGGATCGACCTGGCCGCGCCCGGCGTCGGCATCCTGTCCGCCACCCGCGGCGGCGGCTACCAGGCCTGGTCGGGCACGAGCCTGTCGAGCGCCGTGGCCGCCGGCGCCGCCGCCTTGCTCGCCGGCCAGGACCCGGACCGCGACCCCGACGCCATCGCGCGCCTGATGCTCGTCACGGCGCGCGACGCCGGCGCGCCGGGGTGGGACACGACCTTCGGGGCCGGCCGCCTCGACGCCGGCGCGGCCGTGGCGCTCGGCCAGTCCGAGCGCATGCCGGCGCCGCCGGTGGTCGAGCCCACGCCGTGGCCCACCGAAGGGCCGCCCGTCGACCCGCCGCTGCCGGACGACCCCGACTGAGCGCGCGGCGCACGGCGTCCCGCGCCGTGCGTCACCGCACGCCGCCCTCGGGCGTCTCGGTCACGAACGGCGGCTGCGTCGGCTCGGGGAGCGGCGGGTCGGTCGGGCGCGGCGCGAGCGTCGGCTCGCCCGGCGGCGGCGCGAGCGTCGCGGTGGCGAACGGCTCGGTCGGCCGCGGCGCGAGCGTGGCGGGCGCCGGCGAGGGCTTGGGCGTCTCGGTCGCGGCCGGCGACGGCGACGGGATGGCCGGCGACGGGACGGCCGTCGGGCTCGGCGTCGCGGCGGCCGTCGGGCCGGCCGTGGGGGTGGCGGTCGGGGTGGCCGTCGGGCTGTCGGCCACCACCGTCACCCGCACGCGGTCGACCACGGCGTCGCCGCGCCCGTCCTCCACCGTCAGCCGCAGCGTGTAGGCGCCCGGCGGCAGGCCGCGCGTGTCCCAGACGGCGAGCCGCCCGCCGGACACCGGCTGATCGCTGCGTGCGATGACGGTCCAATCGCCGCGCGAGCTGAACCCGGCGGCAACCGCCACCTCGTAGCCTGTCAGGTCGGGGGCGCGCGCGGTGCCGATGATCTCGACCCGGCCCGTGACCTCGTCGCCGTCGTCCGGCGCGTCGATCTCGGCCGCCGGCCGCGCCTCGGGCGGCACGGGCCGATCGGGCGGCTGCGGGATGCCGTGCGCCGTCGCCCACCCGCGGTGCTCGAGGGGGTAGATCTTGAACACGACCTCGTCGATGCGATCGCGCGGCGTGCCGTCCTCGGCCCAGCCGCCGGTGTCGCGGTCGATCGGGACGCGCTGCCACAGGTCGTGCTCGGCGGCGAGCGGCGGGCGGTCGTCGGCGAACCACGCCGTGCGCCGCGCGGGGCACGCCTCGCTCGGCTGCGTGCCGGTGTCGGCGCAGATCTCCCACTGGCGCACGCCGGCCGGCGGCGCGAAGTCCTCGACGGGCAGGTCGCGGTGCGCCGCGCGCATGAACGCGTTCCAGATCGGGCCAGCGCCGGTGACCCCCGACACGCCCTGCATGGGGCTGTTGTCGGCGTTGCCGACCCACACGCCGGTCACCAGCCGCGGCGTGAAGCCGATGGTCAGGTTGTCGCGGTAGTCGTTCGTCGTGCCGGTCTTCACCGCCGCCGGCCGGTCGAGCTCGAGCGCCGAGCCGGGACCGAACGCCGGCAGGCGCGCGGCGTTGTCGCGCAGGATGTCGGTGATCAGGAACGCGTCGACCGGATCGACCGCCCGCTCCCGGCCGATGCCGGAGCCGACCGGGCCCGGCTGGCACGGGCGGTTCGGGTCCGCCGCGTCGCACACGACGTTGCCGGCGCTGTCGGTGACCTTGAGGATCAGCGTCGGCGCCCGGCGATACCCGCCGCTGGCCAGCACCGCGAACGCGCCGGTCATCTCGATGAGCGGCACCTCGCCCGCGCCGAGGCTCAGGCTGAGGCCGTAATCCGGCCGCGTCAGGGTGGTGATGCCCACCCGCCGGGCCACGGCCAGGAAGGCCGGCAGGCCGACGGTCTGCAGGGCCTTGACGGCCGGGATGTTGTAGCTGTTGGCCAGCGCGTCGCGCACCGTCACCATGCCGTGCTCGCGGCCGTCGTAGTTGACCGGCACGTACGGCGGGTTGGCGCCGTCGGGGAACTCGGTGCGGATGTCGGCGACGAGCGTGCCCGGCGTCCAGCGCTCGGCGGCGGGCTTGTCGGGCTGCTCGAACGCGGCCAGGTAGGCCAGGGGCTTGATGCTGCTGCCCGGCTGGCGCGGCGCCATGGCCATGTTGACCTGGCCGCTGATCGCGGCGTCGTTGAAGTCCTTGCTGCCGACGAGCGCCACCACCTCGCCGCTCTCGGGCCGCAGCGCCACCAGCGCGCCGTTCGTCACGTGGCGCCCGGCCAACGCGTCGACCTGCTCGGCGACGATGCGCTCGGCCTCGGCCTGCAGCGCCCCGTCGAGCGTGGTCGTGACGTTCAGCCCATGCTTGTACAGCGCCTCGGGGCCGTACAGCCGTTCGACCGCCTCGCGCACCATCAGCGTGAAGTGCGGCGCCTTGAGGTCGAAGCGCAGCGGGACGAGCGCGATCGGCTCGGCCGCCGCGGCCGCGGCCTGGTCGCGGGTGATGTAGCCGGCCTCGGCCATCAGCGACAGCACCACGCCCTGGCGCCGCCGCGCCCGCTCGAGGTTGGCGTACGGATCGTAGTAGGCCGGGGCCTGCGGGATGCCCGCCAGGAGCGCCGCCTCGGCCAGCGTGAGGTCCTTGACGTCCTTGCCGAAGTAGGTCTCGGCCGCCGCGCGCGCGCCGTACGCGAGGTTGCCGTAGAAGATCTCGTTGAGGTAGAGCTCGAGGATCTGGTCCTTGCTGTAGCGGCGGCTGATCTCCTCGGCCAGCACGGCCTCCTTGACCTTGCGGCTCACGCTGCGCTCCGACGTCAGCAACACCAGCTTGACGAGCTGCTGCGGGATCGTCGAGGCGCCCGAGACCACCTCGCGCTCGCGCAGGGCATACCACGCCGCGCGCGCGATGGCCACGGGGTCGACGCCGCCATGGTCGTAGAAGTTGGCGTCCTCGGTCGCGATGGTGGCCTGGACGAGGAACGGCGAGACCTGGCCCAGCGGGACGACGGTGCGCCGGCCGGCGTCGGGGTTGAAGGCCTCGTTGAGCAGGTTGCCGTTCCGGTCGTAGATCCGGGTGCTGCGGAACGGGGCGCTGCGCGCCGCCAGCTCCTCGGCGGGCGGGAGGGCCGCGGCGAGGTACACGTAGCCCGACACGGCCGCGCCGGCCGCCACGACGGCGAGGCCGAGCACGACGAGCACGGCCGAGCCGAGCGCCGGCCGGCGAAGCGGCCCGGCGGGACCGGCCACCAGGCCGACGGGTGTGTGGGGGGGCGACGCCATGTCGGTCTCCGCTGGGCGGGGTGCGCGGTGGTCGCCTCGAGCACGCGCGCGACCTGTCATCAATCATACGCCGATCCGGCACCGGCGGACAGCCGCGGACGGGTCGGCGGGCGGCATGCGTGCTTTGCCGCCAACGCAACGCGGCGGGCGGTCCGGGCCCGGACGCGCGGCCGCACCGCCGCGGCGCCAACGTGCGCCTCACGGGCGGCGCCCGGCGCCCGACCCCGAAAATCGGCCTAACACTCCGCGGAACCGGCACGTTTTGTGTGGCGGTCGACGCGAGATATCCCCACCCGAGCGCGCCGATCCCTATACGTCGGCGCGACGCGCCAGCGCGCCGTCGCCATTGAGGATTTTTCGAGGAGCCAGTTGATGTCTGCCATCGCACGCCGGACGTGGATCATCGTGCCGTTGTTCGTGGTCGGCCTTGCCGCCGGCCTGTCGGGGCTGCCCGCACGCGTCGCGACCCTGCAGGCCCCGACGCCGACCCGTTGGGCGATGCTCGAGCAGGACGGCGAGCGCACGTGCGCGCCCGAGGAAGCGGGTCGCGACGCGACCGCGGCCTACTGGGCCCACGAGGGCGGCTACGTCCACCTGCGGCTGTGCGTGGCGGGCGAGCCGGGCTGGCAGGCCGGCCCGGCGGGCTGGACCGACAGCCGCTACAAGTGGTGGGTCACGGCCGGCGACCGCCGCTACATGCTCCTCCTCGAGGATGCCGCGCCCCCGGCCGGCGCCGACCCGCTCCTCGAGTCGGACGGCCAGGGCGAGATCACCCTGATCGACGACATCAACCGCAACGGCTCGTTCATGGACGACTGGTGGACGAACTACCCGCCGGAGTACATGACCAACGCGCGCAAGTCGGCCGCCTGGCGACGGGCCTCGGCGTCGGGCACCGGGCCCAAGCAGTCCGCGACGCGCGGGCACGTCGGCGACATCGGCTTCCGGTTCGGCGAGGCGGCCTGCGGCGCCACGGTCGACGTCTACGTCAAGGCGAGCCTTCTGGGCAGCCCCGACGCGGTGTGCCTGCGCTGGGCCACCGACATGGAGGGCCCCGGCCTCGACGACGCGATCGCCTGCGACAGCGGCGGCCCCGAACGGTGCGTCAGCCTCAAGGACGAGGTCGAGCCGACCGGCACGAGCACGCACGCGCCGATCCCGCCGTCGGCCACCGCCACCGTGCCCCCGGCGCCGCCGACGGCGACCGACACCCCTCCGCCGACGTCGACGCACACGCCGCCGCCGACGGCCACCGACACGGCCGTGCCGCCGACCGCGACGCGCACGCCGACGCGCACCGCGACCGCGACCGCCACCGCGACCGAGACCGACGTGCCGCCGACGGCCACGGCCACGGCGACCGTGCCGCCGGCGCTGACCGAGGTGCCGACGGCCAAGCCGTCGCCGACCCTCCCGCCGGTCGAGCCGCCGACGCCGACGCCGTCCCACACGGCGGTGCCGCCCAGCGCCACGCCGACCCACACGGCGGTGCCGCCGACGTCCACCCCGACGCCGACGCACACCGACGTGCCGCCGACCGCGACGCACACGGCCGTGCCGCCGAGCCCGACGCCGACCCACACCGACGTCCCGCCGAGCGCCACGCCGTTGCCGACGCACACCGTGGCGCCGCCGTCGGCGACGCCGGTCGACACGGTGGTCCCGCCGAGCGCGACCGCCACCTGGCCGCCGTTCCTGACGGCCACGCCGAAAGCGACCGCGACCCATACGCCGCCCTCCGTCCCGGCGAGCGCCACCCCCACGCCCCCGTCCGTGCCGGCCAGCGCCACCCCCACGCCGCCGAGCGCGCCGGGCGGCACCGGCACCCCGTGGGTGCCGACGCCGCCGGGCCCGCCGACCCCGTTCGCCTCGGCCACGGCATGGGTGCCGACGCCGCCTTCGCCGCCGGGCAGCAACGGCGGGATCGGGGTGTGCGTCCTGCAGGTCGAGCCCCCCGACGGCCGCAACCCGGTGCCGTTCCCCGAGGCGGTGAACGTCTACGCGCAGCTCCTCACCACCTACGGGTCGCCGGCAAAGCCGCCGGTGAACCAGTGGACGGCGCCGCCTGTCGGCGGCACGAGCTGCGTCGCCTTCGAGAACCTCGAGCCCGGCCTGTATCGGACCTGGGTCGCCGGCGTCCCGCAGGGCTATGCGCTCCTGCAAGGCACGACGCCGACGCAGACGATCCAGGTCGGCATCAACCAGCCGTACGGGCAGGTGGTCTTCCGCTACATCCACTGCGTGTGCCCGCCGGGCGGCGTCCCCACCCCCCCGGGCCCGCCGACCGCGGTCGTGCCGTGGACGCCGACGCCGTGGATCCCGACGCCGCCAGGCCCGCCGACGCCGGCCGGGCCGCCGACGCCGTGGCCCGACAGCCCGCACCGGCCGCCGGTGGCGTGCTCGTCGCACCTGCCGATCCTCAGCTTCCTCGGCAACGACCCCGTCTGCAAGACGTGGATCGAAGCCCAGAACATCGGCGACCGGCCGGCCAAGGGCCTGCTCGTGGTGTGGGGCCCGCCGGGCTTCTGCCCGCCGCAGTGCGCCGGCCCGCTGAAGGTGGAGTGCTCGGGCCTGCTCGTCCCGGGCAGCACGTGGAACTTCCTCGGCGCGCAGCTCCCGAGCACGGCCAAGAGCGGCGTGGTGATCTCGGCCGACACCTACGACATGGGCAAGGACATCTTCGCCGACGCGCTGTGCGAGGCCCTGTTCAACACGGTGGTCGGCAACTGCAACGAGTGGCGGCGCTTCTGGAAGGCCTACACCGAGCACGGCAAGTGGGGGCCCTTCGACTTCGGCTACGCGGCGTGTCAGCCGATGGGGGTCGAGGTCCTGCGCACCTGCCCGGGCGACGTGCGGCCCGACCTCGACGTGACGAGCAGCTACGGCGGCCTGGCCGGCGAGTTCCTCGGCGCATGGGACCCCATCGCCGGCGGGTTCGCGTTCTACGCGCCGTCGCTGTACGCCGGCGCCGGCGGCTACACCAGCGTCCTCTACATCCAGAACGCCGGGCTGGAGTGCACGTCGCTCGAGCTGTGGTTCAAGGCCCACGACGACTGCCTGCGCCCGCGCATCTGCGACGTCCTGACGCTGGCGCCGGGCGAGAGCTTCCAGTTCGACGCCTCGAGCTGCATGCCGGCGGGCTGGAAGGGCGGGGCGTGGGTGCGCTCGACGCAGCCCCTGGCCATCGCCGTCGACCATATCGGCAACGACGTCCTCATGACCTACACCGGTTCGCCGGCCTCGCTCAACTACGCGTGGAACGGCCAGGCGCTGTTCACCACGGGGTCGCAGGTGGCCTACGGGCCGTTGGTGTACTCCGAGTACCAGGGCTGGGACACGCAGGTGACGGTGCAGAACCTGTCGCGCGCCACGGCCGCCAAGGTCAAGGTCTACTTCTTGGACCGCTCGGGCGACATCATCACGACGCTGGTCGACTGGGTCTGCGCGCAGGGGTCGCAGTCGTTCTTCCTGCCGGTCGTGGCGGGCCTGCCCGGCAACTGGGTCGGCAGCGTGCGCGTCGAGAGCCAGGACTGGTTCTCGCCGGGCTCGCAGCCGGTCGGCGCGCCCGACATCTTCGCGATCGCCGAGATGGTGCAGTACACCGACGTGCAGCGCACCCAGCCGCAGGAGGCGCTGTCGTACGAGCTGTTCCCCGAGCAGCTGGCCTACGACTGGCAGGTCGGCTTCGGCTGCGGCGGGCTGTGCTCGGGCGTCGGGCGCATCGGCATCCCGAGCTTCCTCAAGGACCAGCACGGGTCGGGCGTCACCAGCGAGGTCTCGATCGTCAACCTGGTGCCCAAGCCCGGCTTCACCGACTTCGCGATCTTCGTGTACGACCAGAACGGCCTCCTCGACTACGTCTGCGAGAAGCTGAACGACCGCCAGGTCGAGTACATCGACCTGAGCACGTGGGGCTTCATCAACCCGGGGTTCAAGGGCAGCGCCATCATCAGCGCCACGTTCTGGGAGCACGAGGTGTTCTCCAACGACGGGGCGTTCCTGCGCAACGTCGTCGGGCTGGCGGCCGTCAAGGTCGAGCGCTCGGGCACCGCGTTGGGCCATGCCGTGCCGGGCGACGAGTCGGCGGGCAACCCGGGCATTCCGATCCCGGGCGCGTTCCTGTTCGGCGGCCCGGCTGCGCCGCGCTGTCCGGGCCAGCCGGGCAGCATGTTCCCGCCGCCGGGCGGCCAACCGGGCAACCCGGGGGGCGGGCTCCCAGGCGCCCCGACGCCGACGCTGCCGCCGGGCGGCATCCCGACGCCGCCGGGGCCGCCGGTGCCGTGACGGGGGCGTGCGCGGCGGCGGTTGGAGGGCCGTGGCGGGGGCGTCCGGTACGGTGATCGGGGGGCGGTGGCGGGGGCGTGCGGGGGAGGGCGAATGGTTGTTCGCCCCTACCGGTTGCCCCCGCCGATCGTCGATCCGGGGCCGGGGTGACCGGTCCTTGCGATCGTCGCGGTGCGGTGTTATCCTCTCGCGCCGACAGGAGCCTCGCACCACCCACCATGCTCACCCTTCGCCATTGCCCCCGCTGCCGCGCGCTGCAGCCGGCCCAGCCGGCGTGCGGCGTCTGCGGCGCCGATCTCGGGGCTCCCCCGGGCGGCGGCGAACCGGCCGCCCGCCTGCCGCTGCGCGAGGCCGCCGCGCTGGCCGGCTTCCTGGTGGCGGGGCTCGGCGGGTTCGTGCTGGCTGCGGCGGCGGTGCTGGTGCTGGTGTTCCTGGCCCTCGGCTGACGCGGCACCCGGCCGCGCACCGCAACGACCTCGACGGGGAGACGACGTGAACTTCGAGCTGAACGACGAGCAACGCCAGATCCGAGACACCATCCGCGACGTGGCGCAGTCGGAGTTCGCGCCGCGTGCGCACGAGATCGACGAGACGTCGCGCTTTCCGCAGGAAAACGTCGACCGCCTGGCCGAGCTCGGCTTCATGGGCCTGCCGATCCCCGAGGCCTACGGCGGGGCCGGCGCCGACACGGTGTGCTACGCGATCACGGTCGAGGAGCTGGCGGCGGCGTGCGGGTCGACGGCGTTGATCTACGCCGCGCACGTCAGCCTGGGCGCCTCGCCGTTCTACCTCTTCGGGACCGAAGCCCAGAAGCACAAGCACCTGCCGCGGCTGTGCAGCGGCGGGCTGGGCGCGTTCGGCCTGACCGAGCCGCACACGGGGTCCGACGCGTCGAACACCAAGACGGTGGCGGAGAAGCGCGACGGCGGCTGGGTGCTCAACGGTCAGAAGATGTGGATCACCAACGGGGCGCTGGCCGACACCGTGATCTGCACGGCGCGGGCGGTCGTCGACGGCGTCGATCGCGGGGTGAGCTGCTTCGTGGTGGAGCGCGGGATGGCGGGCTTCACGCCGGGCAAGAACGAGCCGAAGATGGGGCTCAAGGGCTCGGTGACGAGCCAGCTGTTCCTCGAGGACTGCTTCGTTCCGGACGAGAACCTGTTGGGCGAGGTCGGCCGGGGGATGCGGCAGATGCTCACCATCCTGGACGGGGGGCGGATCTCGATCGGCGCGATGGCGCTGGGGCTCGGCCGCGCCGCGCTCGAAGCGGCGGCGCGCTACGCGCACGAACGGGAGGCGTTCGGGCGGGCGATCGCGGGGTTCCAGGCGGTGCAGTGGAAGCTGGCGGACTGCGCGACGCAGCTCGACGCGGCGCGGCTGCTGTTGTACGAGGCGGCGGCGCTGAAGGACCAGGGGCGGCGCTTCACGAAAGAGGCGGCCATGGCGAAGCTGTTCGCGAGCGAGGCGGCCGAGAAGGCGTGCTTCGAGTCGATCCAGATCCACGGGGGCATGGGCTACAGCCGGGAGCTGCCGGTCGAGCGCTACTACCGGGACAACCGGCTGACGGAGATCGGCGAGGGGACCAGCGAGATCCTGCGGCACGTCATCGCGCGGGAGGTGCTTCGGTAGGCGCCCCGGACCGCTGGTGGGTGCCTACGCCGCCGGCGGTGGGAAGAACCGTGCCACGCCCCGGGCCGTGCCGTCGTCGAGCTGCTCGAGCTTGCGCTGGGTGTCCGCCCAGGTGATGGGAGACAGGCCCAGGGTCTCGCGCAGGCGCTCCGGTGCGTCGCCCGAGCGCCAGATCCGCAGGGCGCTGGTCCACCGCAGCGTCTCGAAGTGCGTCGCCGCCGGGAGTCGGGCACGGCGGACGAGGTCGGCGAGGATGTACTCGAGGTTGCGGTCGGTGCAGCCGAAGAGGCGAGCCGTGCCGTCGGAGCGGCGGTAGCGCTCGGTGTAGGCCGCCAGCAGCGGGCCGACGTGCACGCTGACGGCGACGCGGCGCTCCTTCTCGCGCCAGCGCGGGTCGTCGTAACGCACCAAGACGGTCGGCGGGTCGGCGCCGGCGGACACGTCGGCGGTCCGCAACCGCGCCAGCTCGCCCTTCTTCAGCGCCGCGTCGAGCACCAGGCGCACCACGAGCGCGGGGCGCGGGTCGCCTTCGGGTTCGCCGCCGCGGGCGCCCGCGGCGGCCAGCAGGCGGTCGACCTCGGCATCGGACAGCACGGTGGGCAGGGGGGGCTCGGCCTTGCGGTGGATCACCGCGCGCGCGGGGTCGGTGGCGATGGCCTCCGCGGCGTGCAGCCAGCCGAAGAACACCTTCAGCGTGGTCACGCGGCGGGCGTAGCTCTTGGGGCTGCAGCGCTGCCCGCGGTACGTCAGCAGCCAGGCCAGGAAGCCGTCGAGATCGGCGGTGGTCACGTCGCCGATCGGCCGCGCCGCGCCGAGATGCTCGGCCACGAGCCGCAGGTCGCTGGCAAAGGCCTGGCGCGTGTTGGCGGTCTTGCCGATGCGCGCCAGGTGATCGTCGAAGGCGCCGGCGGCGTCCCGCAGCGGCGTGCCGGCGGTCGGCGGGCGGTACGGCCCGCCGGGGGCCGCGGCCGTCGCCGGGGCGGCGGGCGCGGCGGCATCCGGGGCGCCGCCCGGGTCTCCCGGGGCGTCGAACAGCGGGAGCTGCGAGGCTGGGGGCTCGCTTTCCATAACACAGAGAATACGCGCCTGGCCCGCGATCGCCAACTGGGCGGGTGCGCACCGTTGTGGTTGCCCGCCCGCCCGGCTTGCCTGCTGTCGCCCCGGTCTTGGGACTTGAGGGCGTGACCCGTCGCGTCAGGGCGATCCCGTTCCTGGGAGAGACGCGTTGTAAGAGGGCCCGCGTCTGCAATGGGTCACGCCCTGAGGCGGCTCAGGTCTCGTCCAAACTGCGTCGAGGAGGGGTTGCGCGCAAGGCCCGGGTGTGGTAAACTGAATATTAATTCACCCGTTTGCCGCACCCCACGCGGTGCAACGTTCATGTTTTAGCAGCCGAGGAGGCGATCTCATGCATCGGATCCTGGTCGTTTCGGGGTTGGTGTTCGGGTTGACCGTGGCCATGGCCGCCGCGGTCCACGCCCAGGACATCGTCGGGCTCAGCCTGCGCGCCACCGGCGCGATGCCGAGCGGCACCGGCCGCGGCACGCTCGACATCGTCAAGTCGAACGGCGCGAGCAACTACCTCATCAGCGTCGACTTCGCGGGCGCGGCCGAGAGCCTCGAGCTCAACGCGTTCGAGGGGGCCGAGGCATGGGTGGTGTGGGCGGTCGACATGGACGGCATCCGCCACAACCTCGGCACGCTCAACGCCGAGTCGGCGCTGAAGGACATCCCGGTGGACTACATGGTGGCCCGGGTGTACCTCACCGCCGAGCCCGATGCCGCCACCAAGGCGCCGACGGGCGAGCCGCTGTTCAGCGTGACGCTGCGCAACGTCACCGAGGTCGACACCCTGCCGGCCGATGCCCCGGCCGCCGCGGCCGCGACGGCGCCCGCCGGCACGACGGCGGGGGCGGCGGCCGGGGCGGCGACGGCCCCGCCGACCGCGGCCGCCCCGGCCGGCACGGCCAAGGACTCGGCCAAGCCCAAGGAGCTGCCGACGACCGGCACGTGGGTGCAGGACGTGCTGGCGGCGCTGGCCGTGGCCACGGCGCTGATCATCGGCGGCTGGCGGCTGCGCATGGTGCGCGTCTAGCGCGCCGGCGCCTCGCCGCGCAGCAGCGCCTCCAACGCCTGGTCCGAGACCCGCCGCCGCGCCTGGATGCGGCGGCGGGCCGGCAGCATCCGCGGCCAGGTGATCAGCCCGGCCGCCACGCCGCGCAGCGTGGCACGCGCCGCGGCGCCGCGCCACGCCGCCAGCGCCTCGCGTGCCACGCGAGCCTGGGCGGCGAGCACCTGCCGCCAGTGCCGCGCGAGCAGCCGGGCCGGGTAGTCGCGCGCGATCAACCACACGCGGTTGCGGGCGACGAGGTAGCTGGCCAGCGGGCCGCCACCGGTGGCGCTGACGTGGTGGTACACCACGGCGTCCGGCGCGAACACGCACCCCCAGCCCGCCAGCCGCGCACGCCACGCCAGGTCGACGTCCTCGAGGTAGCTCCCGAAGGCCTCCTCGAACCCGCCGACGTCGTCGAAGAGCGCTCGCCGATAGGCCGCCGCGGCGGCGTTGGCCCCGAACACCGCGCGCCGGTCGTCCCATTGCCCGCGGTCCACCTCCCACACGCCCCGGTTGGCGGCGCTGCCCGCCAGGTCGACGGTGTCGCCGGTGGTGTGCAGCACGTCGCGGCGGTCCCACAGCCGCACCTTGCTCGTGGCCATGCCGATGCGCGGGTCCGCCTCGATCGCCCCGACCAGCGCGGCCAGCCAGCCGGGCTCGGCCTCGGTGTCGTTGTTGAGCAGCACGATCACGTCCGTCCGGCTCGCCGCGATGCCGGCGTTGGCCGCGGCCGCGAAGCCGCGGTTCCGCGGGAAGCGGACCACCCGCACGGCCGGGTACCGCGCCAGCACGTCGCCCGTCGCGTCGGTCGACCCGTTGTCGACGACGATCGTCTCGTAGGCGCCGCTCGCCAGGCCGCCGAGCGTCTGGCGGTCGAGCGCCTCGAGGCACGGGTCGAGGAACCGGGCCCCGTTCCACGTGGGGATGACGACGCTGGCGCGCATGCCCCGTCAGCCCGGCGCCGGCCAGGCCGCCTGCGGCGTGTCCCACGCCAGGCGACGGACGTCGGCGCGGCCGCCGGTGAAGCCTGTGATCAGGCGGACGAAGGTGTCCGCGAGCGCGTCGGCGTCGGCGGCACGCGGCGGGAGGAGGTCGAGGTGCACCAGCACCTCCCGGGTCGTGGCGTCGGCGGCCGTGAAGCGCCCCTGGCGGCCGTGCCAGTGGCGCGCCAGCACCTCGTCGCCCGTGTCGGCGAGGATGACCTCGTTGAGGGCCGGCGCCGAGGGCGCGGCGTCGCCGAAGCCCAGGAAGTGCTCGCAGCCCCGGCTCGGGCGGAGCCACAGGTCGCCCTGGATGTGCCCCGCGGCGTAGGCGGCGGCGGGCACGCGGTGTTGCAGGCTGAAGGCGTGCACGATGTCGCGCACCGTTCCCTGCGACGGGACGCCGGCCGCCCTGGCCGCCCACGCGGCCAGGGCCTCGACGGGCGTCGCCACGCCGGGGGCGAGCCCGGCGGCGGCATAGGCCGCGCGCCAGGCCGCGACGTGGGGATCGGCCGGGACGCCCGCGGTGCCGGCGGCCGCACGGGCGAGCAGCGCGGCCGCCGCGCGGGCGCCGCGCGCCGCGTCGATGTCGGTCACGAGGATGCTGATGCGCTCGAAGTCGGGCGCCAGGCTGAGCACGCCCATGTCGATCTTCTCGCGCCATGCCCGCGGGGCGGCGTCAGCCATCGGCGACGAGCGCCTGCCGCTCGAAGTACCGCGCCAGGCCGTCCTGCCAGGGCGGGAGCCGGACACCGGCCTGGGCGGCGGCGAAGTTGCGCAGCGGGGCGTACGACGGCGCGCGCGCCAGCCGCGGGTAGTGGTCGACGGGGTGGATCGGGTAGTCGGGCCGGCCGGCGAGGTCGAGGATGGCGCGGGCGAAGGCGTGCCGCGAGCAGGCGCCTTCGTTGACGAGGTGGCAGATGCCGTAGGCGCGGGTGTGGACCAGCGCCAGGACCGCGTCGGCCAGGTCGTCGCAGAACGTCGGGTTGCCGACCTCGTTGTCGACGACCTCGAGCGACGGCCGCTCGGCGGCCAGGTCGAGGATGCGGGTGACGAAGTTGCGGCCGCCGATGCCGTAGAGCCACGCCGTGCGGGCGATGTAGACGCGGTCGTGGACGCGCCCGACCCATTCCTCGCCGGCCAGCTTCGAGGCGCCATACACGCTGATCGGCGCCGTCCGGTCGAACTCCCAGTAGGCGTCGCCCTTGCCGCCGTCGAACACGAAGTCGGTGCTGATATGGACGAGGTCGGCCCCTGCCAGCGCCGCGCCGAGCGCGACGTTGCGCGCGCCGAGGGCGTTGACGCGGAAGGCCTCGTCGGGGTCGCGCTCGCAGCCGTCGACGTCGGTCATGGCGGCGGCGTTGATCACGACGTCGGGCTCGGCGGCGGCGATGGCGTCGCGGACGCCGAGGTCGGTCACGTCCATCTCGCCCCGCCCGCAGGCCACGACGCCGTGGCCGCGCGCGAGGTCGGCCCGACCGAGCGCCCGGCGCCGCAGCGCCCGCCCAAGCTGGCCGCCGGCGCCCACGATGAGGATCCGCATCCCGTCTGTCACCGCTCCGATTATAACACGCCTCGGGGCGCGGTTCCGGTGCGCCGCCGCGCGGGCGAATTCTACCGTAACACCGGCGGGGGCCCAACGTAACATAGCCTGCGGCAACCGATTCCCGTCCATTTCCCCTCGCACAGCATCGCGCTCCGCACGCGCCGTGCGCGTCGTGCGCAACCCAAGGAGGCATCCCATGCAGAGTTGGCGACGACAAGGCGTCGCGTGGTTGGCGCTGGCGGGCCTGGCGCCGGCCTTCGCGGCCGCGGTGGCGCCCGGCGCACCCACCGCCCACGGCAAGGCAGACGGGCCGGCCCCGGCCCAGGCGACGCCGGTCAGCGAGACCGTCGTCGTCGAGGGACGGGTGCTGTACATCGACCGCGACAGCGACCGCAACCACCCCGGCGCCGGCCTCAAGGTCGAGATCTGGGACCGCGACAAGAACTTCCCGGTCACCGGCCAGAAGCTCGACGAGACCGTGACCGACGCCAGCGGCTTCTTCCGCTCCAAGGCCATCAGCAACGTCGACCCCGACGGCCCGACGGGCCAGCGCGAGGGCACGCAGGACATCTTCCTCAAGCTGTTCACCAACAACGGCACCATCCGGCTCTATCAGTACGGCACCACCATCGAGTACACCTGGCAGAGCTACGACGTCGACCCCCGCGACGGCTACGTCGCCAACGTGCCCAACGGCGTGTACGGGATGCAGCCCCTGATCATCCAGGAGAACACGCCCAACGTCGAGGCGCTGTGGACGTTCGTCAACCTGGCCGAGGGCTGGCTCTACCTCAAGGAGCAGTCGGGGCGCGACCCGGGCGAGATCACGGGCTTCTGGTCGAAGGGCAACACCGACGGCCCGCGCTACGACCCGGCCGCCCGCGCGCTCTTCTACCGCACCGACAACGCCGGCTACGGCGACGTGATCGTCCAGCAGGAGGCCTACGCCCTGGCGCACAACATGCTCGGCGAGCTGCCGGGCGGCTGGGCGGCCTGCCTCGCCGGCCCGGTCGACGGCGTCACGCAGCCCACCTCGGCTGCTTGCGCCTTCGTCCAGGGCTTTGCGACGTTCTTCCCGATGGCCGTGTACAACGACCCGATGTTCGACTCGCCGGCGCTGCGCGGCGACTTCGACAAGCCGCGCGCCGGCACGCTGGGCTGGAGCGACGGCGACACCGTGGCCGGCCGTGTGGCCGGTGCGTTCTGGGACCTGTTCGAGGGCGACGAGACCGAGGACGGCTACGACGCGTTCAACGCCACCTTCGCCGACATCTTCGCCGTCATCCAGGCCCGCAAGCCCGAGACGATGGCCGACTGGTGGGCCGGTTGGAAGGCGATGGGCAAGGACGGCTGTCGGGCGCTGGGCAGCCTGGCGCAAAACACCATCGACTACAACTCGCGGCCGCAGGTCGGCACCATCCCGGAGGTCGTGCTCAACGAGGACGAGACGGCCACGGTCAACCTGCGCGACTACATCGCCGACGGCGAGTGCCCCGACGACCAGCTCGTGTTCCGCATGGTCGACGGCGGCGACCCCAAGGCGGGCGTCGTGTTCATGCCCACCGGGGTGGTCAGCATCACGCCCGAGGCCAACTGGTTCGGCCAGACGCAGGCGAGCTTCGAGGTGAGCGACGGCCCGGCGGTGGTGCCGTTCCCGCTGCGGATCCGCGTGGTCCCGATCAACGACTGCCCCAAGGTCAAGCCGCCGGTGTCGGACCCGCCGACGGCGCGCTACAAGGACGCGATCGTCCTCAACCTGCTGCCGCACGGCGAGGACGTCGAGGACCAGCCGCAGCTCCTGCGCTGGGACGCCGCGGTGCCGCCGCAAAACGAGGCCGACATCAAGGTCGACGGGCGCGGCACGACGACGCTGGCGTTCAGCCTGCTCAAGGACACCATCGAGCAGTACAGCGCGCGCGTCGAGCTGATCGTCAAGGACCGCGACGGCTGCGAGACGCGCCAGCCGATCGTGCTGTCGTGGGACAGCCGGCCCAACGAGGCGCCGGTGATCATCTGGGACCGCTTCACGCGCGAGTACACGGCGGCGATGAACCAGAAGATCACGGTGGACCTGACCGACATGGCCGGCGACGACCGCGACCCGCCGGACCAGCTCGAGTGGTTCGTCGACCCGCAGACGGTGGACCACGCGCAGTTCGGCTACGCGCTGCCCGACAACAAGCAGATCCTGATCTTCGAGCCCGAGGTGAACTACAAGGGCTCCGACGAGGTCGGCATCTCGGTCAAGGACCTCGGCGGCCTGTCGGCGCGCGCGGCGATCACGCTGACGTGGCTCGACCCCGACGTGTACAACAACGTCCCGCCGCAGATCCTGCGCAACCGGCTCATCGGCAAGCTCGGCGGGCTCAACGCGACGACGTGCTACGACTTGACCGACAAGGCCGACGACCCCGACGACCCGATCTCGTCGCTCAAGTGGTACGCCACGGGCTACTCGCTGCAGGACCTCTCGGTGCGCGGCGAGGGCACGCGGCAACTCTGCCTCAGCCTCTCCCCGCAGCGCTACAACTTCGAGGGGTGCTTCCCGACGATGTTCGTCGTGCGCGACCCCAAGGGCGGCGAGGACAAGCACGAGGTCCGCACGTGCTGGCGCAAGATCGCGCTCTACATGCCGTGGACGGTGCAGAAGAAAGCGACGGCGCTGGCCCGCGGGCGATAGCCTTTCCGCACCGCGTGGCCCGTGGAGGGGCGCGCGGCCGGGGCACTCCCCCCCGCCCCGCCGCCGCCCGACGGCAAGCGGCCCCCGTCGCGTCTCGCGACGGGGGCCGCACCCGTTGAGACGGTGACGGCTACCGGTTGCGCGCCCGCCAGGCGTCGAGGCTGAAGCCGCCGGCGCCGACGGTCGACAGGTAGAGCATGATCCAGGCGTACATCGCCGACCGCTCGCCCTGGTTCTGCCACCAGAACCACTTGAGACCCTCGGGGCCGAACACGTGGCCATAGAAGTACGCCACCGCCATCTCCCCGGCGGCGATGAACGCCACGGGCTGGGTGAACAGCCCGAGGGCGACGGCCAGGCCGCCGAAGAACTCGATGATGCCGGCCAGGCCCATCAGGCTCATGAGCTCGGCCGATCCGCCGTCGGGGCCCATGCCGCCGAACCACCCGAACAGCTTCTTGGCGCCGTTCGACCAGAACAGCACGCCGATGGCGATGCGCATCAGGATGTGGGCCTGGGGCTGGAAGCGGGCCAGCGCGCCGTTCATGTGCGTCTCCTCATCTGTGATCTCCTTGGGGATGCGGTGAACCGGACGCCCGCGCCGTCGCTGCCGGCCGGCTCGGATGGGGCAGAGCCTCGGCGGCGGTCGCGGCGGCGGCCGCGGGGGCCCCCGCGCGCCCCGGCGCGTGCGTTCTTCATCCGACGCCGTGCCGCCGGCTATCCTTACGATTGGAGGTGACGACCATGTCCGAGACGACGCACGGTCCCGGCGCGCGGGGTGCCCGCGGGCCGGGGGTGCACGGCATCCACCACGTGACGGCCATCGCCGGCGACGCCCAGGCGAACCTCGACTTCTATACGGGCGTCCTCGGCCTGCGGCTGGTCAAGCGCAGCGTCAATCAGGACGCGCCGACGACCTACCACCTGTTCTACGCCGACGCCGCCGGCACGCCGGGCACCGACATCACGTTCTTCCCTTGGCCCGAGATGGGCCCGGGCCGCCCGGGCGCGGGCCTGGCCGGCGAGGTCTCGTTCGCCGTGCCGGCCGGAAGCCTGGCGTGGTGGTCGGATCGGCTCGATCGGCACGCGGTGGCGCGCGACGCCGTCGAGACGCGCTTCGGCGAGGCGACGCTGCCGTTCGCCGACCCGCACGGGCTGCGGCTGGCGCTGGTCGAGACGCCGGAGGACCGCCCGTTCGCGGTGTGGCCGGGCAGCCCGGTGCCGCCGGCCCACCAGCTCCGCGGCATGCATGCGGTGCGCCTGGTGGTGCGCGACGCCGCGCCGTCGGCGCGGCTGCTGACCGACGTCCTGGGCTTTGCCGCGGTGGGCGAGGACGGCGGCTGGGCGCGCTACGCGGCGGCCGGCGGCGGCTCGGGCACGCTGGTCGACGTGCGCGCCGCGCCCGAGGCACGGCTGGGGGCGTGGGGCACCGGGGTGGTGCACCACGTGGCCTGGCGCGTGCCGGACGACGCCGCGGAGCTCGCGGTGCGGGCGGCGGTGATCGGGGCAGGCCTGCGGCCGACCGAGCCGATCGACCGGTTCTGGTTCCGGTCGGTGTATTTCCGCGAGCCGGGCGGGGTGCTGTTCGAGCTGGCGACCGACGGGCCGGGCTTCGCGCGCGACGAGGCCGCGGACCACCTCGGCGAGCGGCTCATCCTGCCGCCGTGGCTCGAGCCGCGGCGGACGGAGATCGAGGCGGCGCTGCCGCGGCTGCGGGAGGGGTGAGGGGCGGGGGGCGTTCCGCCTGCCGATGGCGCCTCGGTCATCGAGCGCTCCCCCCACCCCCCTACCCGCCCACAGCCCAAACCCCGTTTGACCCGCCGCCCCGCCCCGTATATCCTGGCGGCACGCGCAGCGGGACGCCCCGTCTCGTCCGAGACACGGTTGGCCCGGGCGTGTGCGGCCGCCCGCTGCCGCTGCCCGGTCGCGGCGGATGGGCGACGCCCGCGCCCCCGCACGCCCCGCCGCGCCTGGATACGCCAACGGGTCCGGACGACCGCCACCCGTCGAAAGGAGTCGGAGTTGTCGCGTCACACCTTCACGCTGAACGGCCGGGCGCACGAGGTCGAGGCGCCGGACGACATGCCCCTCCTGTGGGTCCTGCGCGACCTCATCGGGCTGACCGGCGCCAAGTACGGCTGCGGCGAGGGCGAGTGCGGCGCCTGCACCGTCCTGGTCGACGGCGTCGCCGAGCCGAGCTGCCTCGTGCGGGCCGCCCAGGTCCGCGGCCGCGCCGTCACCACCATCGAGGGCCTGTCGGCCGACGGCAGCCACCCGCTGCAACGGGCGTGGATGGCCGAGGACGTCCCGCAGTGCGGCTACTGCCAGGCCGGGCAGATCATGGGCGCCGCCGCGCTCCTCGCCGCGCACCCCGAGCCCACCGACGCGCAGATCGACGCCGCGCTGGCCGGCCACGTCTGCCGCTGCGGCACCTACGTCCGCATCCGCGCCGCCATCCACCGCGCCGCGAAGGAGGCCCGCGCATGACCACGCCCGACGTCAACCCGCCCGACCCGACCGCCGCCTCCATCGCCCCCGCCGCCCCGGACCCGTCCGGCCAGCGCGCCCTCTCGCGGCGCGACGTCCTCAAGCTGACCGCCGGCTTCCAGCTCGCCGCCGTCTTCGGCCCGCTGGACCGCGTCGTCGGCTTCGTCACGCCGCGCACGGCGGGGCTCGACGGCGCCGGGCCGGCCCGCTCCGACCGCGCGGCGGCCGACGGCCCGGCGCAGCCCGGCGCCGCGCGGATCAGCCAGTGGGTCGGCATCGCCCCCGACGGGACGGTGACGATCACCGCCCACAAGGGCGACCTCGGCCAGGGCATCCGCACGACGCTCGCCATGATCGTCGCCGAGGAGCTCGACGCCGACTGGAGCGCCGTCACCGTCGTCCAGGCCCCGGCCGACAACGCCTACGGCAACCAGGGCGTCGCCGGCAGCGGCAGCACCATGAGCGCGTTCAACCCCGCCACCGGCGGCCTGCGCGCCGCCGGCGCGGCCGCCCGCCAGATGCTCGTCGAGGCCGCCGCCGCCCGGTGGGGGATCCCGGCCGCGCGCTGCCGCACCGAGCGGAGCACCGTCATCGCCGACGACGGCCGCCGGCTGGGCTACGGCGAGCTGGCCGCCGACGCGGCGCGCCGCACGCCGCCGGCCGCCAGCGCCGTGCGGCTCAAGAGCGCCGCCGAGTTCAAGATCGTCGGCCGCCCGACGCCGCGCGTCGACAACCGAGACGTCGTGACCGGCCGCGCGCAGTTCGCGCTCGACCCGGCGCGGCCGGGCACGCGCTACGCCGTCGTCAAGAAGTCGCCCTTCGTCGGCGGCCGCGTGCGGAGCGTCGACGACGCGGCCGCGCGCGCCGTGCCGGGCGTGCTCGACGTCGTCACGCTCGGCAACGGCGTCGCCGTCGTCGGCGAGCACACCTGGGCGGCGCTCCAGGGACGGGCCGCGCTCAAGGTCGAGTGGGACGACCGCGGCAACGCGGGCCTGGCCAGCGCCGCGATCATGGCCGCCAAGGCCGCCGCGCTGCCGGCGCCGGCGCCGATCGAGGCGCCGGGCGCGCGCATCGTCGAGACGACGCTCGACCTGCCCTTCCTGGCGCACGCGACGATGGAGCCGATGACGTGCATGGCCGAGGTGGTGGGCGACCGCGTGACGGTGTGGGTCGGCACGCAGAGCCCGTCGAACGCGCGCCAGTCCGCCGCGCAGGGGGCCGGCGTGCCCGAGGCCAACGTGACGGTGAACTGCATGCTGATGGGCGGCGGCTTCGGCCGGCGCGGCGGCGGCGAGTGGGTGCGCGAGGCCGTGATGCTGTCGAAGCGCGTCGGCGCGCCCGTCAAGCTGCTGTACCCGCGCGACGACGACATGCGCACCGACAACTTCCGCCCGGCCAGCCACCACCGCCTGCGCGGCGCCGTCGACGCGTCCGGCAAGATCGTCGCCTGGCAGCACCACCTGGCCTCGGGCGGCATCGGCAACGGCCCCAACCAGAGCCTGGCCAACCAGGCGCGGCCGAGCTACGCCGTCGCGTCGCCCGACGTGCAGGCCGTCGGGGTCGGCGACCCGGTGTCGACCGGTGCCTGGCGGTCGGTGTCGCACTCGCAGACCAACCCGGCCAACGAGGTCCTGATGGACATGCTGGCCCACGCCGCCGACCAGGACCCGCTGGCCTTCCGGCTGGCCAACGTGTCGAACCCCCGCCTGCGCGGCGTGCTCGAGCTGGCGGCCGAGAAGGCCGGCTGGGGCACGCCGCTGCCGGCGCGCCGCGGCCGCGGCATCGCGGCCTGCGCGGCCTGGAGCTCGTTCGTCGCCCAGGTCGTCGAGCTCGAGGTGGCGCCGAGCGGCGCCGTCAAGGTCTTGCGCGTGGTGGCGGCCGTCGACTGCGGCCAGGCGATCAACCCGCTGGGCGTCGAGGCGCAGATCCAGGGCGCCACGGTCGACGGCCTCTCGACGGCGCTCGGCGCGGCCATCTCGGTCGACGGCGGGCGCATCCAGGAGCGCACGTTCACCGACTACGTCTGGTTCCGCATGGCCGACACGCCGCCGATCGAGGTGCACATCGTCACCGGCAAGAGCGCCTCGGCCGGCGGCATGGGCGAGCTGGGCTACCCGGCGATGCCGGCGGCCGTCATCAACGCGGTCTTCGCCGCCACCGGCATCCGCGTCCGGCGGTTGCCGATCCGCCCGGCCGACCTCGCCCTGCCGGGCGTGCCGACGGCGGCGCCGACCAGCGTCCCGACCGCCGTGCCGCCGACCCAGCCGCCGCCCCGGCCGACGGACGCGGCGCCGACCCCGGCGTCGAAGGTGTTCCTGCCGTGGACGGGGACGGGTCGGCCGTGAGCTGAGGGCGCCCGCCCCGCGCCGCGGACCGCGGCCGGGGGCGGGCGCCTACCAGTCGCTCTCCTCTTCGTCGGACAGCGCGTCGCGGACGGCGTCGAGGACGGCGTCGACGGGCCGCTCGGCCTGCTCGGCCGGTCGGTCGAGCGCGGCCAGGGCCTCGCGGGCCATGGCCACCCCGCCCTCGAGCTCGGGCTGGACGACGTGGTCGGCGCCGAGGTCCTCGAGGTCGTGCATCTCGGCGATGCTCGTCGCCCGCGCGATGACGCGCAGGCCGGGATTGTGGCGCCGCGCGTCGACCACGAGGCGCGCCGCCACCTGTGGCACCGGGACGGTGCTGACGAGCAGGCGGGCGCGCTGGATGCCGGCGGCCTCGATGACGGGCTCGGCCTGGACGTCGCCGTAGACGGTCGGCAGGCCGATGGCCGTGCACGCCTCGAGCCGCCGGTGGTCGAGCTCGACGATGACGAACGGGGCGCCGACGGACTGCAGCGCCCGGGCGATCTGCTGCCCGACGCGCCCGCCGCCGGCGATGATCACGTGGCCGCTCAGCGCCGCGCGGTCGACGTTGATGACCGCCGGCGGCTCGGCGGGATGGTGCCGCCGCACCCATGCGTGCAGCGGGCCGGCGGCGCGCAGCGCCAGCGGGGTCACGGCCATGGTGATGACCGCGGTGGCCAGGACGAGCGCATAGGCGTCGGGGCCGACTGCGCCCTCGTGGAGCCCGACGCGCGCCAGGACGAACGACAGCTCGCCGACCTGGAAGAGCCCGAGCCCGAGCATGAGCGGGACCGCGCCGCGGTAGCCGAAGAGCCGGCCGAGCACGGCGATGATCACGGCCTTGCCGGCGGCGACGACGGCGACGAGCACGGCGACCGTGGCGAGGTTGGCGGCCACGAAGCCGGGGTCGAGCAGCATCCCGACCGACGCGAAGAACAGCAGCCCGAAGAGGTCGCGGAGCGGGATGATGTCGCCGAGCGCCTGGTGGCTGTAGGGCGACTCGCCGAGGACCATGCCGGCGACGAACGCGCCGAAGGCGAACGACAGGCCGGACAGGTACGTCGCGTACGCCACGCCGAGCCCGATGGCGACGGTGGCGATGAGGAACAGCTCGCGGCTGTTCCAGCGCGCGATGCGCGCCATGAGGGCGGGCAGGATCCGGGTGCCGCCGACGATCATGGCGGCCAGGAAGGCGACGGCGCGCAGCACGGCGGCGACGAGGGCCCCGGCGCCCTGCCCGAGGTCGGCGACCTCGGGCAGCAGGATCATCAGCGGAACGAAGACGAGGTCCTGGGCGATGAGCATCCCGATCATGACGTGCCCGGCCAGCGTGCCCATGAGGCCGAGGTGGCCGAGGGTCTTGAGGACGACCATGGTGCTCGACAGCGCGATGAGGGCCCCGAACCACACGGCGGCGACGGGATCCCACCCGAGGACGCGGGCGACGGCGAAGCCGTAGGCGATGGTGAGGGCGACCTGTATGGGGGTGCCGACGAGGGCGATGCGCCGCACGGGCTGCAGCTCGCGCAGCGAGAACTCGAGGCCGAGCGCGAAGAGCAGCAGGGCGACGCCGATCTCGGCCAGGAGCTCGATGTCGTGCACCCCGGTGACGGTGATGCCGCCGGTGTACGGGCCGACGAGGACGCCGGCGAGGATGTAGCCGAGGATGAGGGGCTGGCGCAGGCGCTGCGCGACGAGCCCGCCGGCGAGGCCGGCCACGACGATGACGGCGATATCGGCGGCGATGCCCATCTTATGGCGTGCGCGCCGCGAGTCGGGGGGCGGGGCGCCCGGGGTCGCGGACGCCGATCGGGGTTCGTTCCATGCGCGGCCTTTCGGTGCAGGGCGGGTATCGGTGCATGGTAGCCGCCGGGGGCGGGGATGACAAGCGGTGTGCACGGTGCGCATCGCGGCGCGCTTCCATGAATATTCGGAGTGCCGCTCCGAATATTCATGCTAAAATGGGCGCATGATCGCTCGTGCAGCCTATCTCGATCGGCTTTCGACGGCGGTGCGACGGGCACCGGTGACGGCGCTGCTTGGGCCGCGGCAGTGCGGCAAGACCACGTTGGCCCGAGCGTTCGCGGCCGGGCGGGCGGCGGTGTTCTTCGATCTCGAGTCGGACGTCGACCTGCGGCGCCTGGCGAATCCCGCGCTCGTGCTCGGGGCGATCGACGGCCTCGTGGTGATCGACGAGGTTCCGATGGGCGACGGGGTCACGGCCTGGCCGATCGGCGCCGTGCCGGAGCTGTTGGGGGAGCTGTAATCGTGCGGGTGCCTGGTGAGGCGCCTGGCGTTGCCGCGATGTTCTGGACGGGGACTGGATCGATCGATCACCGGACGCGGTTGGGCGGCGTCGTCGACGGTGCGTTGGCTGGGAGTCATGGACCAGCACCAGCCGTGACGGCGGAGTGTGGTGGATGCTATGATGTGGGTGTTGACGCGTTTCGCCAACACCCCACCAGCGAGGTCTGCCGATGCCTGCGCCCGCCACACCACCCGGTTCCGACGAGGTGATCGATGCCCCGGAGGGGTTGCACACGCTGGTCGCGATGTTTGCGTCTGGCGTGGGACCGCGGCATTCCAGACGGCTCAACGAGACCGAGCTCCGGCGGTTCTATCTCGACCCGTTCTTCACGTTGTTGGGCTGGGATGTCGACAACTCCCAGCGGGCGCAACATGAGGTGCGGCACGAGGATCGGGTGCGGATCGGCGGGCGGTTCAAGGCGCCGGACTACGGGTTCTACCTCGGACACCATCGCAAGTTCCTCGTAGAGGCGAAGAAGCCGTCGGTAGACATCCATGGCGATGTCAGCCCGGCCTACCAGTTGCGCCGGTACGGTTGGAACGCGAAGGTGCCGCTGGCGATCCTCACGGATTTCGAGGAGTTGGCGGTCTACGACTGCCGAGTGAGGCCGCGGCCGGATGACGCGCCGACGGTGGCGCGCCTGCTGTACTACCGATTCGACGATCTGCCGGCGCGTTGGGGGGACCTGGCGGCGCTCTTCGGTCGCGACGCGGTGGCGGGGGGGGCCATCGAGCGCTTTGCGGGCGAGCGGCGGCGGCGCACGGGCATTCTCGAGGTCGATGCGGCGTTCTTGTTGGACCTGGAGCGGTGGCGCGACGAGCTGGCGCGCAACGTGGCGCTGCGCAACAAGGACCTAAGCCTGCCGGAGCTTAACGAGGCAGTGCAGAAGACGCTGGATCGGATCATCTTCCTGCGCATCTGCGAGGACCGGGGGATCGAGCCGTTCGCGCAACTCCAGGCGCTCTTGAACGGTGCCAAGGTGTACCCGCGGCTGGCGGACCTGTTCCGGCGGGCGGACGCGCGCTACAACTCGGGTTTGTTCCACTTCTACAGCGAGAAGGGGCGCGCGGAGGATGAGGACGGGTGGATGCTGGGGCTGGAGGTCGACGACGGGGTGTTGAAGGGCATCCTGCGCGACCTGTACCCGCCGCGGTGCCCGTACGACTTTGCGGTGATGCCGGCGGACATCCTGGGTTCGGTGTACGAGCGGTTCCTGGGGAAGACGATCCGCTTGACGCCGGCGCATCGGGCGGTGGTGGAGGACAAGCCGGAGGTGCGCAAGGCGGGTGGGGTGTTCTACACACCGACGCCGATCGTGGAGGCGATCGTGGAACGCACGGTGGGGCGGGCGCTGGCGGGCAAGGCGCCGGCGGATGTCGACGGCTCGGGCGGGAAACCGCCGCTGCGCATCGTCGACCCGGCGTGTGGTTCGGGGTCGTTTCTGATCGGGGCCTATCAGTACTTGTTGGACTGGTATCGGGACGCGTACGTGGCGGCGGGTCCGTTGCGGCACAAGCACGAGGTGTACGAGGTGGTGGGCGCTCCGGCGGCGGGCCAAGACTCGAACGGGGACGGGAACGGCGACGACGGCGTTGTTGACGAGATAGCTGAGTCCGCGGGCGGGCTGGCGCGGGAGTGGAGACTTACGTCGGCGGCGAAGAAGCGGATCTTGCTCACCCACATCTTCGGGGTGGACATCGACCGGCAAGCGGTGGAGGTGACGAAGCTGAGCTTGCTGCTGAAGGTGTTGGAGGGAGAGACGGAGGAGTCGCTGGACGGTGGGCGGCGGCGGCTCATGCAAGAGCGGGCGCTGCCGGACTTGGGCGCGAACATTCAGTGTGGGAACTCGCTGATCGGCCCGGCGTTCTACCAATCGCCCGATGCGCAGCTCAGCTTCGCGGACGCGGCGACGGAGGACCGGATCAACGTGTTCGACTGGCGGTCGGGATTCCCGGCGGCGACGCGCGACGGTGGGTTCGACGTGGTGATCGGCAACCCGCCGTATGTGCGTATCCAGACGCTGAAGGAATGGGCGCCGGTGGAGGTGGAGTACTACAAGCGGCGCTATCGGTCGGCGGGCAAGGGCAACTACGATGTGTACGTGGTGTTTGTGGAGCGGGGGCTGGATCTCTTGAACGCGAGGGGGCGGCTGGGCTACATCCTGCCGCACAAGTTCTTCAACGCGAAGTACGGTGAGCCGCTGCGGGCGCTGCTGGCGGGTGGCCGCCACTTGGCGGAGGTAATCCACTTCGGCGACCAGCAGGTGTTTGCGGGCGCCACGACGTACACGTGCTTGATGTTTCTCGACAAGGGTGGCGCGGACCACGTCGACTTCGCCAAGGTGGCGGACCTGTCGGCCTGGCAGGCATCTGGCGAGGCGACGTCGGGCGTGATCCCGGCTGAGAAGGTGACGCCGGCGGAGTGGAACTTCGTGGTCAGCAGGGGGGCGGGGTTGTTTGAGCGGTTGCGGGAGATGCCGGTGAAGTTGGGGGATGTGGCGGAGAGGATATTTCAGGGAATCAAGACAGGTGCAGATCCGGTGTTCATCGTTCGATGTTCCGAGCGTCGAGAGGATGAGTTCCACGTTTTCTCCAGAGCCATTGGTCGAACTGTCTCGATTGAGTCCCGTTTGTTGCACCCGCTAATCAAGGGAGGGGATAGTCGTTCGTACTGTATGGCCCATACGGACAGGCGGATAATATTTCCCTATGAGGTGGACTCCAATTTGAAGATCAACAGACTCACCGATCAAGAACTCCAAGATCGATATCCGCAAGCTTATGACTATCTGAGTCAATGTAAGTCGATGTTACTCGTTCGCGATCATGGAAAGGCACGAGGTTATCGGTGGTTTGAGTACAGTAGAAACCAAGCACTTGATGTGATTCATCTTCCCAAGCTATTTACACCTGATCTGGCGACTTGTGCATCGTTTTCTGTGGATATAGCTGGACACGTCTTGTTTACCGGAGGTGTTGCAGGAGGTTACGGCATTGTCTTGAAACATGGTGAATCACACAATTTCATCCTCGCCTTGCTGAACAGCACCGTGCTTGACTGGTATGTCAAGCAGTCGAGTACTCAGATGCGAGGAGGCTACTACAGCTTCGAGGCGCGGTTCATCAGACATCTTCCCATCCGTGACGGTGACAATACCACGATTGCATATGTCACTCGCCGTGGTCAGATAGTCACCCTCGTTGATCGAATGCTCGCCTTGCATCGGGAGCTAGTTGCCGTGCGATCCGCGTACGACAAATCCACGATACAACGACGGATATCTTCTACCGATGATATGATCAACACACTGGTCTACGAACTCTACGACCTGTCAGATTCAGAGCGCGCCCTCATCGAGAATCAACGAGTGCGCCTGTGATGCACTCGAATCCCCTTTCGATGCTGGATCTATCGCGTGATGACACCAGGAGACACTCATGACAATGCCAATTACAGTCACTCACTACACTCCCGAGGAATACCTCACTATCGACCGCCGCGCCGAGATCAGGAGTGAGTACTTCGACGGGCGGATCGTCTCCATGGGTGGGGGAAGCTTCGCGCACAGCCTCATCGCAATCAACATTGGCAGCAGTTTGAGGGAGCATCTCGCGCCCACGATGTGCATTGTTGTCAACAGCGATATGCGTGTACGAGTGAATGCCGACACGTACGCATACCCGGACATAAGCGTTGTTTGCGATGAGCCCAACTTCAGCGACGACTATCGTGACGTACTCCTCAACCCCACCGTCATTGTCGAAGTCTTGTCCCCATCGACTGAAGTCTACGATCGAGGTGAGAAGTTCAAACGCTATCGCAGAATTCCATCACTTCAACACTACGTGCTTGTGGCACAGGACTCCGCATGGGTAGAAGTCTACTCACGACAGGGCGACATGTGGGTGTACAGCGATGCTGAAGGTCTTGACGCGTCCGTTTACCTCGCTGCCATCGACTGTACCATGGCTTTGTCAGAAGTATATGCGAAGGTAACGTTCTCGGAATTACCGTGATGTTTGCGTAACTGTTCAGCGGCTCGTCACCCCTGCCGAACGCATACAGGGCCGGTTTCAAACCTGCCCCTACCGGGTCCGGGTCATCGTCGCCGGCACCTGGGGCGTCATCGGCGCATCTGCTCGGCCCGGCCCAACGCTGTCGACCCGGGGCTGCACAGGTACCACGCGCTATCCAACGGCCCTGCCTCTGCGGTGTGTCACGCCCCGAAGCCCCGCGCAGCTTTGGCTGTCACCCACCCGTTCTTTGCCTGTCTCAACCGACTTCTTTGCCTGACGCGGTCGCGTTCTTTGCCTATCGCGGCCACGTTCTCGGCGAGTCGCCGCCCCCTTCTTTGCTTATCGCGACCCACTTCTTTGCCTGCTCCGATGCCGCCGCAGCACCGCCGCCGGCCGTCGCCCAAAGCGGCACGGGGCGGCCCCGAAGGACCGCCCCGCGCCGTCGCGTGTTCGGTTGTCGTGCCGGCCGCCCGGGCCCGCTGGATTACGACGGCGACTCCAGCGGGTCGTCCGGGAACTCGGTGTCCCACAGCGCCTTCAGCGACGTGAAGTCCAGGCCGATGTTCTCGCGGTTGGCGATCTCGCCGGCGAAGGCGCCCGTGGCGTTCATCTCACGGCGCAGCTCCGACGCCATGAAGTAGCGGATGCGCAGCCGCCCGGAGTGGCGGATGGTGGGCTGGAAGGTGCCGACGCCTGCCAGCCGCAGGGTCATGCCTGCGCGGTTGAAGAACGAGATGGCGGCGCTCAGCTCGTAGAGCACCGCCGCGACCTGGGCCCGGGTGAGCCCGGTGCGGCCGGCGAGCCATTCCGACAGCTCGCTGTCGCGCAGCGCGCGGGGCCGTACCACCCGGGGACCGAACCGACGAACCGCCTGGACCAACTTTGCCATGACCATTCTCCTTTCGATGGGTGCCGGCGCCGCCTCGGGGATGGGCCCCGCATGGCTTGGCGGCGTCGACGGGTTGGATATCTGCATAGAAAACGATTGACGGCGGGTTTTCTTAAGGGGTGTTGGGGGGCGATTGGCCGCCGGTTGGGCGTCGAT
>WBZR01001399.1_pt1 | contig 30255 bp, 17 predicted proteins | sample 5204231 | NCBI WGS metagenome assembly WBZR01 (sample SAMN12412403, study PRJNA552823) | activated sludge metagenome | isolation source: activated sludge from anammox sidestream of wastewater treatment plant... | place: USA: Virginia | collected 2017-08 | reverse complement strand
ATTCAGTTATGTGGTCAGAACACTGCTCATATAAAAATTCAATACTTGAAATAAAAAAACTGCCGCGCTCAGGAGGCAGACTGCTTGTAAAAGCAGGTGAAGAAAATGCAGGCCTGGTAGATATTGGCGATGGACTTGCTGTAGCTTTTAAAATTGAATCACACAATCATCCTTCTGCGGTTGAACCATATCAGGGAGCTGCAACAGGTGTTGGCGGTATTCTCCGTGATATATTCACTATGGGTGCTCGCCCTATTGCTGCACTTAATTCACTGCGCTTTGGAAGTTTGACATCAAAAAGTTCAGATACTTCACGTATAAAATACTTATTTAAAAATGTTGTTAAAGGTATTGGCGATTACGGAAATTGTTTTGGTGTGCCTACTGTTTCAGGTGAAATTTATTTTGATGATTGTTACCGTGATAATCCACTAGTTAATGCAATGGCAGTGGGAATTGTAAAACAGAATGAAGTTGCCAAAGCATCTGCTAAAGGTGAAGGAAATCCGGTTTTTATTGTTGGCTCATCAACAGGCAGGGATGGAATTCACGGAGCTACGTTTGCTTCTGAAGAAATTTCAGAAGCATCAGAAGCTAAAAGACCTTCTGTTCAGGTTGGAGATCCTTTTACAGAAAAACTTCTGCTCGAGGCATCACTTGAACTTATAAAAAGCGGTGTAGTTATTGGTATGCAGGATATGGGTGCCGCAGGGATTACATGCTCTACAAGTGAAATGAGCGCAAAAGAAGGTGTAGGCATGGATATAAATCTGGATTTTGTTCCCGCCCGTGAAGAAAATATGACTGCTTATGAAATTATGCTTTCTGAATCTCAGGAAAGAATGCTTGTTGTAATTCAAAAAGGCAAAGAGGATATTGCCAAACATATTTTTGATAAATGGGATCTTAATTGTGTTCAAATTGGTATTGTTACTAACAACCCTAATGTAAAAGTTACATATCATGGTAAAGTAAAAGCAGTAGTTCCAGCCAATACTCTGGTATTAGGCGGAGATGCCCCTGTTTATATCAGGGAGTCAAAAGAACCGGAATACCTTAAAACAATTCATACACTTAATGAAGAAATATTACCAGAACCGGAAGATTTAAATACAGTTCTTGTTAATCTGCTTTCAACACCAAACATAACCAATAAAAACTGGGTTTATGAACAATATGATACACAGGTAAGAACAAATACAATTTTAATGCCGGGAGGTGATGCATCTGTTGTACGGATAAAAGGAACCCGCAAGGCATTAGCTATGAAAACAGATTGTAACGGCAGATATGTTTATCTCAATCCTTATAAAGGAGCAATGGCAGCTGTTTGTGAAGCAGCTAGAAATGTTGCATGCACCGGTGCAGAACCTCTTGCAATTACAAATTGTTTAAATTTTGGCAATCCTTATAAACCCGAAGTTTATTTTCAATTCCAAGAGGCAATTCGCGGTATTGGTGATGCATGCAGAAAACTGAATACTCCGGTAACCGGAGGTAATGTAAGCTTTTATAATGAATCACCGGACTATGCCGTTTATCCTACCCCAACTATTGGAATGGTTGGTTTAATTGAAGATACAGAAAAAATGGTAACTGCATATTTCAAAAATGATGGTGATAAAATTGCATTAATTGGAAATATAAATTCCAGCAGCTCTATCGGAGGCAGTGAATATTTATATCTGCAATATGGAATGGTAAAAGGAGATGCCCCTGAACTTGATCTTGAAATTGAAGCAAAGCTCATTACTTCGTTGTTATTGCTTGCAAAATCATCAATTTTAAATTCAGCACATGATTTAAGTGATGGCGGTTTAGCTGTTGCACTTACAGAATCCTGTATTATTAATAGAACATCACCTATTGGCTGCACTGTTAATATAAATTATAACACTAGAAAAGACTTTGTGCTTTTCAACGAATCTCATAGCAGAGTAATAATTTCATATAATGCAGTTAATGAAGAAAAAATTAAAAATATCTGTAAAGAAAATAATACAGGGTTTTTAAACATTGGAATAGTAGGCGGAAAAAATATCAAAATAAATAATGATATAAATATACCGCTTGAAATTGCAAAGAATGCTTATTATAATTCTATACATAAAATTATGGAAGAATGAACTAGCCGGGCTTTAATAATAAAATAATTTTCTTTAAATTAGCTTCCTGATAAATTTTTAAAAACAACTGGAATTATTTGATGATAAACAGGAGCAAAATAATATATATATTTTTTTTGGTAATCATTTCTGCTGTATTATCTATTAATTCCTATTCACAGAAATTAGACATGCCCCTTAACTTTTCCTTAACTTTTAATAAAGTAAAATCCGATAACTTTTCAATTGCCTTTAAAAAATCAGATAAATATACTTTAATAAATTCCATTAAATTTAAATCTGCTGCTAAACCATCAAAATCAGCTTCAGTACTGCCTATTTCAATTGGAGTTTTAACGGCGATATATATAATAAATCCGCTTGTTGAGTATGTTGGCAGAAAAGTTTATGCCGGCTTAACTAAAGAGATATCAATTGGATTTGGCAAATTTGGTGAGCATAGAACAGCATTTGAATACTCAATAGTATTTGGAGGCAAAATTAAAAACTACCTGCGGCTATCATATAAATATGATATATTGTTAAAAACAGGAATTAAGCCATCACACATGCTTCAGGGTACTTCAGTATTATCCGTAGGAGCCGGATATTTCACTGATTTTAAAGGCAATGGTATTTTTCCCGAGCTTACTTATGGTTATTCGATTAGAAATCATAAATTATTATTTTATCCCCATATAAAGATACGTCACACATTCATGTTTACAAAAGATAAACCGGAAATTACTGACTTATCATTTGGAGTAATACTTGGAATTGCAAATCCATTTATAGATGTAAATATAAGAAGAAAGTATTAACAGATTATTAAACTAAATTATTTAAATTAAATATATATATTTAATGTGCTAAATGAAATTTTACCCAAATCTTTTAAAGGTGTCCTGTTAGAAACATGGGGAATAGTAAACTTTTCCATACGATTCTTTAAGGAAGCATTTAAACCTCCTTATAACCTAAATGAAATACTAAAACAGTTTTTTAAAATAGGTTATAAATCATTAAGTTTAGTTGGCATAACGGGTTTCATTATAGGTTTTGTGCTGGCACTTCAGGCAATTCCAACTTTACAGCCCTTTGGCGCTACTTCTTTAATTCCTTCAATGATTGGCTTGGGAATAATTCTTGAAATAGGTCCTGTAATTACCGGACTGATATGTGCTGGAAAAATTGGTTCAAGTATTGGCGCTGAAATTGGCAGTATGAAAGTAACAGAACAAATTGATGCTATGGAGGTATCTGCATGCAACCCTTTTAACTATCTTGTTATAACCCGGGTTATTGCAACTTCATTAATGATACCGTTACTTATAATTTATGCTGATACTATTGCTTTGATAGGCGGGTACATAGCGTTAAATGTAGTTAGCGATGTTTCGCTGGGATTGTATTTTAGAGAAGTGTTTGATGCATTAAAATTCAGCGGGATAATTGGTCCTGTGGTTAAAACATTCTTTTTTGGATTTACTATTGGAATTGTTGGATGCTATAAAGGTTATATTGCAGATAAAGGAACTGAAAGTGTTGGTATTGCTGCTAATTCATCAGTGGTAATATCATCATTGATGGTTATTATTTGGGATATGATTGCCGTACAGATTACTAATATTATTTTATAAGGTTAAATAAATTTTGAGCTTAGACTATATAATAAATATAGAAAATTTAAAAAAATCCTTTGGAAGTACTGTTATATTAAAGGATATTAATCTTCAGCTTAAAAAAGGTGAAACTGTAGTTACTTTAGGAAAATCAGGAACAGGAAAATCAGTAACATTAAAATGTATAGTTGGTCTTATCTCTCCTGATAGCGGAACACTTAGAATACTAGGAAAAAATATACCTGAACTTAATTATGAGCAGCTTCTTTACATAAGGAAAAAAATTGGATTTGTTTTTCAAAGCGGAGCTTTGTATGATTCAATGTCAGTTCGTGAAAACCTTATGTTTCCCTTAATAAGAAATACTGATATGAATAAAAATGAAATTGAAAGTAAGGTAGAAGAGGTACTTAATGATGTTGGGCTATTAGATGCAATAAATAAAATGCCTTCTGAACTTTCAGGCGGAATGAAAAAAAGAATAGGTGTAGCAAGAACAATTATTATGAATCCTGAAATAATGCTTTGGGATGAGCCAACAACCGGTCTTGATCCCGAAACAACAAGAGATATAAGTCATTTGATAGTTAGAATGCAGAGAAAATATAATGTAACTTCTATTGTAGTTACCCATGATATGATTTGTGCAAAAATTGTTGCTAACAGAATTGTTGTACTTAAAGAAGGTAAATATACTGAATCAGGTACATACGATGAGCTTGAAAAAAGTACTGATAATTTTGTGCGTTCATTTTTTGAAGATGTTAACAACAATGAAAAAGAAAAGCTGAGTAATTATGAACGAAAATAAAATAATCAAGTTTATATAATCTAAATTAAAGGTGTTATTATGGAAATAAATAATGAAAAAAAATTAAAGGTAGGTTTATTTATTATCGCCGGATTTATTCTATTTATTATTGTAATATTTGTTCTTGGAGGTAAAGATAACATTTTTACACCAACTATTACTATTAAATCAGAGTTTGAAACAGTAAGCGGACTTAAAACCGGCGGCTCAGTTAGACTTAATGGTATTGTTGTTGGTAAAATTGATGGTGTGGATATAGTTGCAGCAAACAGGGTTTTGGTTACTATGACAATTGTAAAAAGCAATCAAAAGTATATTAAAAAAGATTCTAAAGCTACTATCGGTTCTGATGGTCTTGTGGGAAATAAACTTATTGATCTTACTCCCGGTACTCCGGGCACCCCTGAAGTTCAGGAAGGAGAAATGATTGCATCTGTAAAACCGATTGAAGTTGCTGATATTATGAATAGTCTGAAAGAATCCGGTGTTAATGCAAGTAATTTAACCAAAGATCTTTCTGAAATTTCTGCTAAAGTTAATAAAGGCGAAGGAACTCTTGGGCAGCTGATAAATAATGATAATCTGTATAGAAGCGTTGACTCCACATTCAAATCATATACAGGTTATTCAGGTCAGCTTAACACCGTATTTGCCCAAGTAACCAATACTGTTGGTAATGTTTCTGGTGATTTGCAAAATCTATCTGGCGAAGTTAGTAAAATAACACGCGAAATAGCTGAAATTGTAAGGAAAATGAATTCCAATGAAAGCATTGTTGGTACTTTAATTACTGATACTGCTTTTGCAAATAACTTGAAACAAATGATTGCAAATGCTAATTTAACAACTCAAAATTTGGAAAATGGCTCTTTCAGTTTTAGTCAAAACATGGAAGCTTTAAAACATAATTTCCTGTTTAAAGGATATTTTGAGGATATTGGTTACTGGGATAAAACAGATTGGGAAAAAAATTATGATAAAAAAGCTCTTGAAATCAGAATTAAAGAGCAGGAACTTATCAAAAAAGAAAAAGAATTAAGAGAATTAGAACAAAAGTTAAAACTTGAACAGCAAATCAATAATAAGAATTAGTTTAGTTTCTATTTTGTTTACCATATTTCTTTCATCATGTAAAAAAGAAGAACTTACTGAAACACCTGTAAATAATGATCCGATATTAAATATGACTCTTATTGAACCGCCAAATAACTCAACAATAATTTCAAATAGCCCTGAAATTAAATGGGCACAATATCCTGATGCTGTATCTTATCAGGCGGTTCTTTCGGCAGATGCTAATTTTATTACCACCCATTATATTGATTCTACCGGAAATTTTCTTTCTATTGTTATTCCTGCAGGGCTACTTCAAACAAACATTTATTATTATTGGAAAGTCCGAGCAGTACTTGGTAACAGCAATTTTTCTAAATGGTCTGAAACAAGAAGATTTAGAATGCTTTTAAACCCTCCGGCTGCTCCCGTTTTATTAAGCCCTGCTAATAATTCAAACGGAATTCCTTTTCTGCCTCTTTTCGATTGGGAAAATTCATTTACAGCAGAAATATACCGACTGCAACTTTCTTTAAATCAAAATTTCAGCCAGTTAGTACTAGATTCAGGAAATATTCCTGTATCTACATTGCAGGCGCCGTATTTTATTTTAAACACAGGAACAAGTTACTTCTGGCGGGTTAATGCATCCAATTCCAATGGTGCAAGTACAGGTGACTGGTCTCAGATATTTCAATTTACAACGGTTAACGGACCTCATCCTTCAAGTATATCCGGTAGAATTACATTTGCAGATAATAATTTTATACAACCAATAAATGTTTACTTTATTGGCGTTTATAAAACTGATAACTGGCCACCTGAGGGTTTAACACCTGATTTTCGTGATTCACTTACAATCAAGTTTATTAATAATGTATATTTTGCAGATTATTCTATTAATAATATTGCAAACGGAAATTATCATGTTACAGTTTACACACAAACCGGCAGTCTTGTAAACGTTCTTAAATTTAAATCAGTTTATGGATGTGATACCAATAGAGTGTTATTTTCTAACTGTGCATTAAATTCACCCGGTACCGTCAGTATAATCAACGGTAACGGAATAAATAATATAAATATGCTCTCCTGGGCAGATTCAACAAAGAATATTTTTTAATACTTTGAAATTTCCCCAAGGATTAATTACAAATTTTAATCAATTTAAATTTTATGATCAACAAATATAAACCTCAAGCAATAGTTTTATTTGCTTCAGTACTATTTTTCTTTACATACAATGTTTTTACACAGATACAAACTATTACTGATGGTAAATATACTTACAGTATTGTTAAAAATGATCCTACCAATACAAGGATTTACAAACTTAATAACGGCTTGACTGTTTATTTAAGTGTATATAAAGATGAACCTAGAATTCAAACTTACATACCGGTAAAAACAGGAAGTAAAATGGATCCTCATGATGCTACCGGGCTTGCTCATTATCTGGAACACATGCTTTTTAAGGGAACTGATAAATACGGGACTAAAGATTTTGAAAAAGAAAAGCCGCTGATTGATGAAATTATTAATCTTTATGAAAAACACCGGGCAACTAAAGATATTAAACAACGTAAAATAATCTATCACCAGATAGATAGTGTATCAGGTCTGGCAGCTAAATACGCCATTGCCAATGAATATGATAAAATGATGTCCATAATAGGAGCTATCGGTACAAATGCATATACATCGGTTGAGCAGACTGTATATACCAACGATATCCCATCAAATCAGCTAGAACGCTGGCTAAAAATTGAAGCTGAAAGATTCAGGAATCCTGTTATGAGACTTTTTCATACCGAGCTTGAAGCTGTATATGAGGAAAAAAACATAAGTCTTGATGATGATAATGATAAAGCCTGGGATGAACTTTCTCGTAATCTCTTTCCCACACATCCTTACGGCACACAAACAACAATTGGTACAATTGAAGACTTAAAAAATCCCTCCATTAAAAAAGTAATTAATTATTATAAAACATATTATGTTCCAAATAATATGGCAATTGTTCTTTCTGGAGATCTTGATCCGGAAAAAACAATTGAACTTATTGATAAATATTGGGGCGATAAGCAATCTTCAAATGTACCTGAATTTATTTCTCCCATAGAAAAACCAATTTTAAAACCCATAATTAAAAATGTTTACGGACCCGAAGCTGAGTTTGTTATGCTGGCATACAGATTCCCCGGAGCAAATTCAAGAGAAAATGATCTGGCTTCTTTAGTTGATTTGATCCTTGCTAACAGTTCTGCCGGATTGCTTGATCTAAATCTTAATCAAAACCAAAAGGTTCTTACTTCTGGTTCATTTATGGTTACTAATAAAGATTACTCTGCACATGTAATATACGGCAATCCGCGTGAAGGGCAAAAACTTGAAGATGTTACTAAACTGCTTCTTGAACAAGTTGAAAAAGTTAAAAAAGGAGAGTTTCCTGACTGGCTTCTTACTGCTATAATTAATGATCTGAAACTTTCCGATATAAAATCACAGGAATCAAACCGTTCAAGAGCCGGAAATATGGTTGATGCTTTTGTAAAGGATATTCCTTGGCAGGATGAAGTTAACCGGATAGGAAGACTTTCAAAAATAACAAAACAGGATATAATTGAATTTGTAAATAAAAATTATGGGAACAATTATGTTGTTGTTTATAAAAGAACTGGCGAAGATAAAAATGTAGAAAAGGTTAATAAGCCACAAATAACTCCCGTTGAAGTAAACAGACAGGATAAAAGCATATTTTTAAATGAAATTGCTGAAATGAAACCTGATGAAATTAATCCTGTTTTTGTTGACTACAATAAAGATCTCTCAAAACTTACAATAAAAAACAATATCCCGTTTCTATATAAGAAAAATGAAGAGAATGAACTTTTCAATTTGAACATTATATATAATATCGGTTCATTTAATAATAAACTCATACCGCTTGCAGTAAGCTATTTCAGTTATCTTGGCACATCCAAATACACTCCTTCACAGCTTAAGGAAGAATTTTATAAACTTGGCTGTACGTATTCAATTTCAGCAGATGATGATGAAACAGTACTATCATTAAACGGACTTGATGAAAATTTTGATAAATCAATGGCTTTACTTGAAGAAGTTATGAACGATTTAAAGCCCGAAAATAAAGCATTGGAAAACCTTGTTCAGGATATATTAAAAGTCCGTGATGATGATAAACTAAATAAAGATAAGATCCTTTGGAGTGCAATGCTTTCTTATGGAAAATACGGTGCTAAATCACCATTTACAGATATTTATTCCGAACAGGAACTAAACTCCATAAAACCCGAAGATTTGATAAATCTTCTTGAAGGACTTCATCAGTTTAAACAAAAAATACTATATTACGGACCAGAAAATCAGGAAACAATAACAGGAAAACTTAGCAAAGAATATAAATCTTCCGGTGATGCTTTTAAAGATCCGCCGCCACCTGCTGTTTATCCAGAACTTTCTACAAATGAGAATAATGTATATATTGTAAATTATCCTGATATGGTTCAGGCAGAAATACTGCTATTAAGTAAAAAAGAAAATTATGATAAAGAAAAAATTCCTCTTATTTCTGTGTATAATGAATATTTTGGCGGCGGTATGTCCGGTATTGTATTTCAGGAGTTAAGAGAGTCCAAAGCGCTTGCTTACAGTACATTTTCATCATATACTATTCCTTCAAAACTTGATAATTCACATTATAACATTGCTTATATAGGTACGCAGTCAGATAAACTGCCTGAAGCTATCTCCGGACTTTTTCAGCTGTTAAATGATATGCCGGTTTCAGATTTAACTTTTACTTCAGCAAAAGATAACCTTTTGCAAAAACTGCGTACTGATAGGATAACAAAAAGCTCAGTGCTTTCAAGTTACCTTGCTTCACAAAAACTTGGGTTAGACTACGATATACGTAAAGATATTTATGAAAAGGCACAAAATATCACAATGGATGATATAAAAAAGTTTGCCGCTGAAAATATAAAAAACTCAAAATATACTATACTTGTTCTTGGTGATAAAAATAAGCTTGATATTAAAACATTAAGCAAATACGGTAACATAAAGTATTTAACATTAGAAGAGATATTTGGATACTAAACTAATTAAGTGTAAATAAAAGCCATGCAATTACATGGCTTTTATTGTGCTGATACTCCAAAACTTTTAGCCATTGCCCGTATAAAAATTCCATCCGGATTTTCTTTTAAATTCCGTTTTATTTCATTGGTAACTCCCACGGGATCGTTTACTAAAGCTGCCTTTAGCGGTTCTTTATCGTATGTATAAAAGTATGGTATAGCATATTTATATTCATATTTTTCAATTATATCCTTATATTTTTCTGTATTTTTAACAAACACAAAGGCATCATCATCCCAATAAACTAATTTCCATACATCACTGTTCTTAAACAGGTATGAAAGTATAGAAGTATTTAATTCAGATTTATTCCACGGTAATTTTTGATAATACCAAAATACTACATCAAAATTTAAGCTGTTGAATTTTTGTTCAAATCCATGCTGTTTGTTATTTATCATTTTATATGTAAAATAAATATCATCATTCAGATTTCTGCTGTCAATAAAATTTCTTACACCGTTAAAATTCCATATCAAATAGCCGCCAATACCAAATGAGTTAAAAATTCTGCTCTCAAAGTTAATAATATTATTCTTCCTTATAAACTCAACGGCATTTACAGGATAATAAACTTTATCAACAGATGTTCCAAATACTCTGTTATAATTAAACATTGTATATAAATTATTACCCGGTAACAGAATTATTGCCAAAAATGCTATGACGAGAGTGAAAACAGCAGTATAAGGTTTATTGAAAAATGAATTTTTTAAAAAAACTGCGGCATAGGAAAAAACTATCAAAAGAAATATTGATGAAATCAGCATAAAATCAATTGAATATCTTGTTGACCTAAAGGAAAATATTAAAAAAACTATTAAAGAAATAAGCGGAAATATCAATTTTTTTCTAATTGCAATATAAATACCAATTAAACTAAGAAATAAGAATGTATAATAAATATAAATAAACATTGACCCTTCAAATAATTTATTAAACGGTGAATACCACTCATATACTTCATTAATCATTTTCATCTGAAGATGATTGTAAACATATATATAAGTTTTTATTCCGAATGGATTTATAAATATTGCAGCTATTGAGCAAACAAATATTATAAGCAGCTTTATTAAATTACTTTTTGTAACAGGATCGGTATTGTTGGTATTAGTCAATGTAAATTTTAACTGTATTAACTCAGAAATTATAAATAAAAAAAACAATACCAATCCTAACAAAACCCCCATGTGCATATTAGCCCAAATAAGAAAAATTACAGGCAATAAAAAAATTAACTTTGCATCAGATCTTTTAGCTATACTATATGATAAAAAAATGTAAAGTATTACAGTTGTTAACAAATAAGAAATAATCTGTGGTTTTATAAGTAATCTTTCAAAAAGCCCTGCTGTTAACAACAGCATAATTATTCCGGTAACCCCATAATTCAGCTTCAGTTTTTGTGTTAAACGAAATAAAAGATAAAATATAATTGCAAATATCAGCGATCTAAGAATTGAAATTGCAGTATATCCTCCTAAACTGTAAACATTGTAAAACAAAAAATCAAAACCCCACTCAAACGGCACCCACTCATTGCTGCTTGTGGTTAATCCAAATACATCTGTTGATGGTATAACTTTGTGTAGCGTAATATACTTCCCGGTTTCAAGATGCCAGAATATATCATCATCTCCCGAAATATTAAATGTTGTAATTAAAATAATCATAATTAAAAATATTAAGGGCATTACTGCATTATACAATATTTTAAAATTATGAATCTTTTCCGGTATTTTTTTGATTTGACCTGCTTTAATATTTTTTTTCGGCATATCCGCAAATATCTGTTATATATGATAAAATTATAAGAAATAAAAAAATACGCTTTTAAATGGGAGCATATAATTAAATTGGACTTGAATAGTCCGATATTACTTATTATTTTTGTTTAATTAAAAAAGGAACTAATAAATGGAAAAAAAATTTGTAGCTATAAACTATATAAATTGTAAACCGCACTACAGAGAGCGATTTGAGCAGTTATTTGCAACCCGCGCAGGTGCTATTGACCGTATTCCAGGCTTTAAACACATGGAAGTTTTAAGACCAACAAAAAATAATGATAACTATCTGATAGTAAGTCATTGGGAAAGTGAAGAAAATTTTAAAACATGGACAAAATCACCTGAATTTATAGAAGGTCATAAAAGAGGTTTTGAAGATATAAAACTTGCTAAAGAAAAAGGCGAAGAGCCGCCAATGAGTTCTGATTTTAAAACTTATGAAATAATTGCACGTTGAGTGCATTAAAAATGTCAAATTGGCTTAAAAGATTGGGGGTTGCAGGATTTCTTTTCTTCCTGATTAAAGGGATTTTGTGGCTTATTGTCCCCGCCTTGATAACATATTTTTCTGTAAAATAAATCTTCCCCTGTTTAATTTTCATAATTCGTAATAACAGATTAAAATCTTTTTTGATTATGATTTGTATCATATTATTATGTGATATAAAAATTTAAATTTGTAATATAACTTATCAATTAATTTAATTTATAATAACTATTAAAATGAATAAAATATTAAAATACACCTCTCTTTTTGCTTTTGTTGCAATTATTGGTATATTAATTAACTCCTGCGGCAATGATAATGTTACTAATAATACAAACGTACCTGCAGGTACAATTCGCGGTACAATTACATTTGTTGATACAAACAGAGTCTATAATAACGGATATTATGATGTATCTGTTTATTCTTCTTGGCCCCCTGCGGGTCCGCCTAGCGGAAGTGATACAATTACATTAGTAAAAAATGGTAATACTTATACAGGCACGTATGAAATTACCGGACTTTCAGCTGGGTCTTATGTTACAACATCAGCATTTATTAGAACTCCTTACGGACAAGGTTCTGTTTATTTATTGGGCATGAGGGGGTGTGACACAAATAGTAATCCTTCTTGCTGGATGAACCCATCAAAAGATAGTTTACATTCTGATGTTGGACTTGAAAATATTAACTTCCTTTCTTGGTTAGATACGGCTAAAAAAATAATTAATTTCTGATTAATTGAGATTACTTATTAATAACTTCTCAAACAGCACTTTAGCATTATATGCTGGAGTGTTGTTTATTTTTTTAGTTTTACTTCCTGAAATTTATTCTGATGATTATTCAGGTAGCATTAAAGGGAAAGTTATTGACCTGACAAACGAAGGTGCAGTAAGCATGGTAAACATTAAAATTGAGTCAACAAACCTAAATCCTATATATAAAACTGAAAAATTCACTGATATTTTTGGCAACTTTGAATTTAAAAATTTACAGCCGGGTATCTATAAAATTATTTCTTCTCGGCTTGGATATATTAAGTATGAAAAAACTGATATTTCTCTTATAGCGGATGAAAATAAAACAGTTAACATTTTTTTAACTCCCGTAAATATTGAAACCGATAAAATAAATGTAACTGCAGAAAAAACCGAGCTTACTCTTAAACAAACTCCTTCATCAATTTCAATTGTCAGCTCAGATGATATTAAAAACCGAAATCCATTAACTTTTGATGAAGTTTTAAGTGATGTTCAGGGTGTTACAGTATTTAAAACAAGCGGCATTAATGTTCAAGGACTTTCAATTAGGGGCTCTAGTGATGTTGCTGGCGGCGGTATTGGAAATCGTGTTCTGTTGCTGCTTGATGGCAGACCTTCATTAACCGGTGATTCAAAAGGTGCTCTTTGGTCTCTTATACCTACATCCATTATTGAGCGAACTGAAGTTGTTAAAGGAGCATTTTCTTCACTCTATGGTTCATCTGCAATTGGAGGCGTTGTAAATGTTATTACTAAAAAACCGACATATAAATCTTTTACAAGTTTTAACGGCAATTATGGCTTTTATAATCCGCTTAATGATAGTCTTAAATTCACAAACAAACTTTTAACATTTAAAAGCTTTGATCTTATACACAGCAATACATTTAAAAAGCTGGCATATCTGTTAAACATAAATTACAATCAAAATGATGGACATGCTCAGCAAACAGATTATGAATTTTATGGCGGACTTGCTAAGATAATGTATGATGTTTTCAGAAACAGGGATCTTGAAATAACTTTGCAGTACACAAAATCAAACAGTGCATTTCCCCACTACTGGCGCAAAGATCCGGGCAAATTTGCAGATCCCTATAAAACCAATCCGCAGTATCTGGGTGACAGAATAAAAAAGGAAACTCAAAGTATTGATGTTTTCTATACTGCAGTTCCATCAAAAAATACAAAATATACCAGCAGATTTTATTATTATAAACTGAATAGTCTTTCGTATTTTAACCCTAAAAATTTTGTTTCCATTCAATATGCCCCGCCCGGTCAAGCGTTGGAAACAACAATAAAAAGCTATAATTTCGGTAATATTTCTCAATTTGATATTCAATTTTCAAAACGAAATTATTTCATTACAGGTACCGATTTACAGTGGAATGTTGTACGCTCTAATCCAGCTGAAATTTTATATGGTGATCAGCAGGTTAATAATTTTGGTGTATTTGTTCAGGATCAGCATAAAATTTTTGTTGATAAATCAGGCAGTAATATTCTTTCTGCAACAGCCGGCTTAAGAATTGACTATAATAAAGTCGTTGGCTTAAATAAATTTATTCAATTAAGTCCAAAAATTTCACTATTATATTCACCTATTACCTCAAATAAAATACTTGAAAATACTTCATTCAGATTCTTGATTGGCAGAGCATTCAGATCACCTTCAATTGCTGAATTGTATTTTAAGAAAGAACTTTTTGGCGGATTTAATTTTGTATTCAACCCGTTGCTTAAACCCGAAGTAATGATTTCTGCAGAAGTTGGTTTCCGAAAACAGTATCTTAAAAGATTTACTCTTGATGTATCCGCGTATATAAACGAGTATAACAATCTTATTCAGTATGTTAATATTGGCGGAAATGTAAACGGACCTTTTCAGGTGCAGAATATTGCTAAAGCCCAAATAAAAGGATTGGAATTTTTAATAGATTATAAAAGTGATTTTAATTTATTTAATAAAATTTTTGGTTATGGATTCAGTTTTAATTATAGTCTGATTGATGCCCGTGACTTATCTTTTAACAGAAAAGAAGATTTTTTACCTTACAAACCTGAACATTTAATAAACTTCTCTTCAGATTTTAATTATTTTGATTTTAATCTTAATATAAACGGAAAATACGTAAGTAAAGTAGATGAAGACCTTTTTTATAAATATGAAGAGCCAAAAGCATATTTTTTGCTTGATATAAAGTTAAGCAAAAAACTTTTTGGCAATACTGCTGTTTTCTTTGCAGTAAATAATCTGTTTAACAATTCATATCAGGAACTTGAAAGAACTCAAGCCCCCAACCGCAGTTTTAATTCCGGTGTAAATATTGAATTCTAATGATTTTTTAAAATATTTACCTGATGTTTTATTGTTATCAAAAATATTATTTTATAAGTATCATTTTATTAACTAACTTTGTATTACCCGAAGTTAACTCATAAAAATATATTCCTGAAGAAAGCCCTGCAGCATTAAACTCAACTTCAAATTCTCCGGCAGTTAACTCACTATTTACTATTTCCTTTACAAACTTTCCGTTTATATCATAAACAATTAACTTAGTTTTTCCAATATTATTTAACGGAATTAAAAACCTTATTTTTGTTGAAGGATTAAAAGGATTTGGGTAATTCTGCATCAGCATAAATTTTTTTGGAATACTTCCGGAAACAGGCTGAATACCAACCAATGGATTATCACCATATACTCCGTTATGTCTGCTGTTATACTGAAACATGGGAATTACTATTTTATTCGCATTATAATTTATTCCCGTATTCCATAAATATACAAAAGTATAAGCAGGATTTATAAATATACCTCCTGAGCCTGAAATATCCATCAAACCATCCCTGTTTAGATCACCAAGCATAGGCATGCTGAACATTGTTGTACCGTCAACATTTACGTCCCAGCCAGCAAGTGGCGTTCCATCATGGTTAAATGCATGATATTGTCCTCTGCCTGAGTTTTGTGTATTATCGTCAATAATTAATTCCATATTATTATCGTTATCAATATCACCAATAGAAACCTGATTGTTAATAGCCCAAAGAGAATTTATCGGAAATCCCGGAAGGGAATTTCCGTTTTTATCCCACGCATTTAGTTGGTCCATTGGCGAGCCTGAAAGAACCTGATCTCCCACGGCAATATCAATTACATTATCATTATTTATATAACCTACTGCAGGGGGTCCATAAATCCATTGATTTACCTGTTTAGGCCAGCCGCTTAATATTGTTCCGTTATTTTTCAGAATATAAACATAGCCCCCGCCTCCCGATACATGTGTACCAAATATAATTTCACGTATATTATCACCATCTACATCTGCAAGCACTGGTGATGAGTATGAATTTACATCAGAATTTGGCATTGTAAAAGGAAATCCAGTAAGTAAATTCCCGTTTCTATCCCATGCATACAATGAATTGTATGATTCTGAAACTATTTCAGGCTGTCCGTCTCCTGTAATATCACCAACTGCAGAGCTTGAGGCAGGAACACTGTTAATACTTTGGGGCCAGCCCGAAAGTACTGCACCTGTACCGGTGTATATACTCACCTGATTTGCACCCGACTGCCTTTTATTCACAATAATTTCAAGAGCAGGTGTATTATCAACATTAGCTAGTACAGGTGTTCTTGAACTGTAACCATGATTTACAGGAAAACCCGGCAGCATTGTTCCGTTCTTTCTGTATGCAAAAATAAACCCGCCTGATGTTAAGCCGTGGTTTGTAACAACAATATCTTCCTGACCGTCACCATCAACATCACCATAAGATGGGGCACATTCAAGCTGATATGTTGGTACTGTTACAGGCCATCCCGGAACATTTGAACCGTCATAATTCCATGCCTGAATTGTATAACCTATATTTCTAACTATTTCTAAATCGTTGTCAGAATCCATATTGCATAAAATTCCGCCTTCATATCCAACACCGCTAAAAGTTTTTGGAAAACCGGTGAATAGAGGAAAAGAATCAACATTATACACTGCATTATAGGTACTGTATCCGTCTGTTTCTAAAACATTTATATACCCCATAACATCCGGAATTACCGGCTGGTTATATACAAATTTTGTAAATTGAGAATATGAAATACTTGTACAAACTAAAATAAACAGGATTGAAAAAACCTTTAAATTTTTCATCTTAAAATACATTAATATTAAATTGGAATTCTTTTTTTTCTTTTATGTTATCAACTTTGAGTTTCTAATTTAACTTTTTTTAAAGTATTAAACAGTATATAATTTTATAAATTAATTTTACCCTGCTTTTTACTTTGAAATTCAAAAATTGTAGGGCTATATTTACATTTCCCATGAGAAGAATCTTCCTATATTTTATCCTGTTTTTAACCTTTTCTGGTTTAATTTCAGCGCAAGAATTGCCTTTAGATGATAAAGCAGTTGAGCTTTTTATTGAGGCAAAAACTTTTGAACTAAAAGATAACTATCTTGCGGCTATTGATAAATACAATCAGGCACTAAAAATTGAAAAAGCTGCGGGAATTTATTTTGCTCTTTCTAAACTATATTCAAATATCACCCAGCATAAAAAGGCTTTAGAGTTTGGTTTAGAAGCAATTAAGTTGAATCCAGAAAACTTGGTTTATAAAGAACAAGTTTCTGATACATATATTGTTCTTGGCGACTACACTAATGCTTTAAAATATCTGCAGGATATTTATGCCAAAAAACCGGATGATATTAATATCATTTATAATATCGGCAGAATGTACGAAGCCCTGAAGATGCCTTCTGAAGCATTAAAGTATTATGAAAATATAACTGAAAATTTCCAATATGAAGAAACTGTACTCTTAAGGATGGTTGATATTTATGAATCTTATAAAGATTATGCTAATACTGCCGCAACAATTGAAAAACTTCTTGTGCTAAATCCAACAGATATTAACCTTAAATATTCAGCTGCTGCTGCCTATGTTAAAATACCGGATTATGATAATGCTATCAGGATTTACGAAGAAATTCTTTCAACAAATCCCAATAACCGTGATGTACAGACTGAAGTAATAAAATTGTATTTTAGACAGCACAGAAATCAGGAAGCATTTGATAAGTATGGTAAACTAATGAACCGCGATAGTGTGGATTTTATGACTAAAATGGATGTTGCAGTAGCTTTTCTGCAGGCATCCGCAGAAGATAAAGAAGCACTTGGAGTTTCAAGAAATATACTTCAAAACCTAAACAATGCATATCCAAATGAATGGATGCCTGAATATTATCTTATTTATATTGATGCTAAGGATAATCCTCAGGACGCAGATGTTAGATTTGCAAACCTTCTTTCAAGAACCGATACATCTTCTGAACTATATATACAGGTGGGTTTCTATTATTACGAAATAAATAATTTTAAAAAAGCTGTTGAAATATTTCAAACCGGAGCCGCTAAATTCAGCAATGATTTCAGACTGCAGTATTTAACAGGCAATTCATATTACAGACTTGGCGATAACCGTTCTGCATTACCTTACCTTGAAAAAGCCCTTGAGATTAACCCAAAGGATTTGAATACTTTCAGTAATTTAGGTTTGGTATATGATGACCTTAAAATGAATTCTGAATGCGCTAAACTATATGAAGAAGCATTTAAATATTATCCTGATAATGTTCAATTGATGAACAATTATGCCTATCACCTTTCTGAAATAGGTGAGAATCTTATGTATGCAAAAGATATGTCAAAAAAGACTATTGATGCAGAGCCAGAAAATGCTTCTTATCTTGATACTTTTGGCTGGATATTGTTTAAACTTAAAGATTATAAAAATGCAGCTGTATATATTACCAAAGCAGTTAACCTTGGCAAAAATGAAACTTTACTTGATCATCTTGGCGATATATATGAAGCTATGGGAGAAATTATTAAAGCCCTTAAGGCTTGGAATGATGCCTTAAGCATTAATCCAGATAATGAATTAATTAAACAAAAAGTTGATAAATACAAATAAAAATTAATCTGTTAGAAAATATTTTCATAATTAATGTTACTATACTACTATGAGTGAACAAAATGTACACAATGTAATTATAATAGGTTCTGGTCCCGCAGGATTAACTGCAGCATTATATACTGCAAGAGCAAATTTAAAGCCCATTGTTTTTGAAGGAATGCAGCCAGGTGGTCAGCTTACTATTACAACTGAAGTTGAAAATTATCCCGGATTTGAACATGGTATAATGGGTCCGGAATTAATGGATGTTATGCGCAAACAAGCTCAAAGGTTCGGGGCTGATTGCCGTTTTAAATTTATTGATAAAGTTGATTTTTCATCCCGTCCTTTTAAATTATTTTCTGAAGATCAAGAACATCTGGCTAAAGCAGTAATAATTGCTACCGGAGCATCCGCCAAACTGCTTGGTTTACCAAGTGAAGCAGAATATATGGGATTCGGTGTTTCAGCATGTGCAACCTGCGACGGCTTTTTCTTTAAAAATCAGCGGATTATAGTGATTGGCGGAGGTGATACAGCCATGGAAGAAGCAAACTATTTAACAAAATTTGGCAAAGAAGTTATGATTGTACACCGAAGAGATGAATTCAGAGCCTCAAAAATAATGCTTGAAAGAGCACAGAAAAACCCTAAGATTAAACTTCTTACTGATACTGTTTTAGAAGAAGTTGTTGGAGTTAATGAAGACGGTAAAAAACGTGTTACACACGCAAAGCTTAAAAATTTAAAATCAGGAAAAGTATATGACCAGGAAGTTGAGGGAATTTTTCTAGGTATTGGACATAAACCTAATACCGATATTTTTAAAGGACAAATAGATTTGGAAGATAACGGTTATATTAAAACCAGCAAAATTAATACAAAAACAAATATTGAAGGAGTATTTGCCTGCGGAGATGCACAGGATCATGTTTACAGGCAGGCAGTTACTGCAGCAGGTTCCGGCTGCATGGCAGCAATAGATGTTGAAAGATACCTAGAAGAGCATCACGGTTAATTAAAATTAATTTATTTATTTTTGCAGGGATAGGTTTAAACCTATCCCTTTTTTATGAAAAAGCTTTATGCAAATATTACATTTAATCTGCCTCTTTGGCAGCATTTTACATACATTGTTCCTGATGAGCTATGTGATATGATTAAAACGGGAATGCGTGTACTTGCCCCGCTTAGCAGTAAAGAATTAACAGGTATTGTAATTTCAATACAGCATGATACAGAACTAAATAAAGTAAAACCTGTTAAAAAGCTGCTTGATTCTGAACCAATTGTTAATGATGAAATGATACGATTCTGTAAGTGGCTTTCTTCATATTATATTTGTCCTCTTGGTGAAGTACTTTTTACTGCAATTCCAAAAGGAACTACTGTTGAATCAAAAGTATTGTTCAGGTCTGCATCTATAATACCAAATATACCGTATAGTTCACTTCAGAAAAATATAATTTCACTTTTAAAGGATAAATCATTAACAATAAAACAGTTACAAAATCGCCTTAAATCATCAACTGTTAGAAGCGCAGTTCAAACCCTTGCCGCAAAAGGTGTGATTACACAAAAGCAGATTCTTTCTGCAGAAAGATTCAAAGCTAAATTTGAACGGTGGCTTAAATTTGATCTGCTTGATGAGTTTAGCGGTTATACTAAAACTTCACTTGACATATTTTTTAAAGAAAACAAATTCCGCTCTGCGTGTCAGGTAAAAGTCCTGAAGTATTTAATTGAAAATGAAATATCAAAAGCAAAAGTATCTGAAATTTTAAAGAATACAAAATCAGCTCTTTCAGTTTTAAAAGCTCTGGAAAAGCGGGGATTTATAATATTATTTGAAATTGAAACAAATCGTGAAGGGGAGCATGAATTTAGTGAAGATAATAAAATTTTAGAGCTAAACCCCGACCAAAAAGATGTTCTTACAAAAATTAGCAGTTCACTAGGTAAATTTAAAACATTTCTTCTTTTTGGAGTAACAGGCAGCGGAAAAACTCAGGTTTACATTGAAACTATTAAAAATGTTCTTGAAAAAAAGCAAACAGCAATTGTTCTTGTTCCCGAAATTTCCCTAACTCCGCAGCTTATACATCGGTTCAAAACTTATTTTGGTGAAATTGTAGGTGTAATACACAGTAAATTAAATGAGGGACAAAAATTTGATGTTAACCGCAGAATTTCAACAGGAAAAATTAAGATAGTTATTGGAGCACGCTCAGCACTTTTTGCACCGCTTAATAATCTTGGAATAATTATTGTTGATGAAGAGCACGATCATTCATACAAACAAACAGATAAAAACCCAAAATATAACGCCCGGGATTCTGCTATTGTAAGAGCAAAATTCAATAATGCTGTTGTAATACTTGGCTCGGCTACCCCTTCAATGGAAAGCTTTTACAATTATAAAGCTGGTAAATATGCCCTGCTTGAACTGCCCCACCGTGCTTTAAAAACTAAACAACCGGCGGTTGAAATTGTTGATATGATAGATGAACTTAAAAATCCCAGTAAATATAAAAAATACGAAACTGCCGAGCAAAGAGTACTTTCATCAAGATTGATTGCTTATATTGATTTTGCTTTAAAGAAAAAGCAAAATATTATTTTAATGCAGAACAGGAGAGGTTATTCTGCTTACCAGCAGTGCTTAGATTGCGGAAATGTAAAGATGTGCCGTAACTGTGATATCACAATGATATATCATAAATATAAAAATAATCTGAGATGTCATTACTGCGGTTCAGCAGAAAATTTGCTATCAGTATGCCAAATATGCAGCAGCCCAAATTTAAAACTTGTTGGAGTTGGAACAGAAAAAATTGAAGAGGAGATACAAAGATTATTTCCAAGTGCAAAAACAATGCGTATGGATGCTGATACAGTAAAAGGAAAAGATGCACACAGAAAGATACTTAATTCATTTCACAAGGGTGAATTTGATATATTAATCGGAACTCAAATGATTTCCAAAGGACTCGATTTCCCTAATGTTTTTCTGGTAGGAGTAATTTCTGCTGATATTGGCTTATTTATACCTGATTTCAGAGCATCAGAAAAAACCTTTCAGTTGTTAATGCAGGTATCGGGAAGGTCCGGCAGGATTAGTAATAACGGAAAAGTTGTAATACAAACCATGAATCCTGATAATTACATTTACCCGCTTGTTGAAAAACATGACTATATTGCATTTTTTGATAAAGAAATTAAGCACCGGCAGGTTCATTCCTATCCCCCTTTTTCAAAAATGATACTTATTGAAGTATCGTCTCCTTCACAGGTTGATGTTAATAATTATGCATGGAAAATATATCATTTTTTAAACGGTAAACTTGCACAATTTAAAAATGAAATTTATATAGAACTTTTAAAACCTGCGCCCGCTTTGATATATAAAATTAAGAATTTATACAGAATTCACGTTATTTTAAAAGTTATGAAATCTTCGAGTGAAAATATTTTACAAAGCGAAACTTTGATGCAAAAACTGCTTGAATTTACAAGTAAATTGAAACTTAAATCAAGCGAAAGAATTGATATTGATGTTGACCCTCTTAGTTTTTACTGATCAATTAACAATTAACATATCAATCCATCTGTGCTCAGTATCTGCTTTTTTAATTTTTACTTTAACTTTATCACCCAGCCTGTATTTCTTTCTGCGCCGCCTTCCTATTATTTGATAATTTTGCTTATCTAAAATATAATAATCATCATTCAGATCCCGCAATCTTACCATACCTTCAATCATTGTATCAGTTAATTCAATGTAAATGCCGTACTCGCTAATTCCTGAAACAATACCTTTGAATTCCATTCCAACTCTTGTTTCCATATACTGGCATTGTAAAATTTTTATTGCTTCCCGCTCTGCCTGCACTGCATTTATTTCCCTCTCGGTTGATTGTTTACAAAGATCAGGCAGTACTTTTTGATAATGCTGAGCACGTTTTAAATTGAATCCGCTGATTACTTCAAATAATATTCTGTGAACAATCAGATCAGGATAACGCCTTATTGGTGAGGTAAAATGTGTGTAAAAGTCAAAACCAAGTCCGTAATGTCCAATATTTTCTTCCGAATACACTGCTTTTGACATTGCTCTAATAGTTATATCGTTAATAAGAAATTCTTCAGGTTTACCTTCTATACTTAACAGCATTTTTTGGATTGAACGTTTACTTTCAGGGTTAAGATTTATACCAAATTGCTTTACGAACTGCGAAAGTTCTGCAATTCTTTTTTTATCTGGAGTGTCGTGTACTCTGTACACAAATGGTATTTTTCTCTTATGAAGCTTTATAAACTGTGCAACACATTTATTTGCTATGAGCATAAAATCTTCAATCAAACGCATTGATTCCAATCGTTCTTTGGGCTTTATATTTTTTATCAGTCCATTTTCAATTTCTGCCTTCATTTCAGCAGATTCAAAATCAAGGCTCCCTTCATCAAGCCGCTTTTTAAACAAAATATTATGCAGTTCGTTCATTTCAGAAAGCTTATCATAATATAAACCTTTACCATTATCTAATATCTTCTGAACTTCTTCATAATTAAATCTTTTTTTGCTTCTGATTACTGCTTTTTGTACTTTATGATTAAGTACGTTTCCTTTTCCATCAATTTCCATAATACATGAAAATACCAATCTATCAACCATTTCTTTTAAAGAGCATATATCATTAGAAAGTTTTTCAGGCAGCATTGGCACAACATCATTCATAAGGTAAACACTGGTTCCACGAAGCAATGCTTCTTCATCCAGCGCACTGCCTTCTGTAATATAATGGCTTACATCTGCAATATGTACACCAAGCTGAAAATTTCCGTTCTTGAGCTTATTAAGTGATACAGCATCATCAAAATCCTTTGCATCAACAGGGTCAATTGTAAAAATTAACTCATCTCTCAAATCAATACGCTTTGCAATTTCTTCTGGAGTAATATTATACTTCCCCTGATATTCCAATTCCTTAAGTTCATCTTTTACATTCTTTGGAAAAGATTTAGAAAGACCATATTTTTTTATTAGCGCTTTAAATTCAGTTTTTACATCACCTGCCTGTCCCAATATCTGAATAATTTTACCCTCAGGAGAAAGATCCTGATATTCCCAGTTAATTATTTCACAAATTACCTTGTCTCCCTCTTTAGCGCCTTTTAAATTTACTTTGGGAATAAAAATATCCTTTCGGAACTTTTGATCATCGGGAATTACAAATGCATAATCCTCACCTTTACTGCTGAACTGAAGCTTGCCAACTATACTATGTTTTGCTCTTTTTAAAATATTTTCAACAATCGCTTCCTTTTCATCACTATAGGCATATTCAATTATAGTTACCTGAACTTTATCTCCAGGTAAAGCTGTAAGTAAATTACGTTTTTTAACTGGTAATATACGTGTTCCTGCTTCGGTTGATATTTCAGCAGCAAATTCATTTTTTCCGTCAAGTATTATTTCCGCTTCATAAAATGAGGTTCGGCTGTTATATTCATAATACTTCCCGTTTTTTTGCAGCTCACCGCTTTCCACAAGTTCACGCAATACATTGCGTACTTCTGCTTTTAGCGATTTGTTTAACCTTAATTTATTAAACAGCATATTGAATTTAATTGAAACAGAAGGGTTTCGTTTGAATATGTTCAGTATTAAAGGCTTTATATCATTAAGTTTTATTTTTCCCAAATCTTTATTTGTATTTTTAATATCTTATTTTATATGATAAACCCGCTCTTGATTCAAAGTCAGTTGACCCGCTTAAATCAAAAGTTGTTGCTCTTGATCTTGAAATCTGTATAAGCAGGTTATTTGATATATCAAAATTTAAAAGCTTATTCAGAGGATACTCCACACTAACTTCAAAATTGTTAATGTTGCTTAAAATCTTTCCGCCAAACTTTACAACTGCATCTCCAAATGCTGATGTAATTTTAATATCAGTCGTATTCAGATTACCACCGGTATATATAAGCTCTGTATTTACAATCCATGGGGCTATATTTCTGAGTGCTTCATACAATAGTGATGATGCCAAACCTGAACCAAAATTATTACCCAAATTTCCCAATGCCGTTGAGCCAACAGGTATTGGTGCCCCAAATAACAGATAAGAAAGTGCTTTTGTCTGCGCATCGTTACCTTCCTGCTTAACTCCGCTGTTATCCATTAAAGAAAGTGTTAGTAGCGGTTTATATCTAGTACCTGTAATATCAAGCAGTACATACATCTTTTCCTGTGAATTATCTGGCAAAGTACGGTAATTTGTGTACTGAGCTTTTATATGCAGCTCAGGATTATTGTAGTCACCGTTAAAATCCAGATAACTATCATTTATAGAAAAATTTTTGTAGAATCTGTAATATGAATCCCCAACTATATTCATTCTTCCAAAAAGCTGAAATCTCCTGTCCGGTGTGCGGTTATCAAGCTTTAAGTTACCTGTAAATTCGCCATTTAACTCTTCACGGGTGAGACTGTTCATATTTACATTTACCAAAACATTTTTTTCCATAACTATATCCAGATCATAAGTAATGTAGTCTGCAACAGTTGGTTCACGCTTTTCAAGAATATAGTTATATCTTAAAAATGGGTCTAGACTTCCAATATCCTCTTCTGTAACGGTAATTGTAGTATCAAGAAATTTTGATCCGGAAGGATCGGTTAGTATTTTATATGTAAAATCATCACTGTAAACATCATACGCCATACTTGAAATTGCAGGAAAAAACAACTTAGCTTTTTTAATATTAAGCTGTCCCGAAACCAATAAATTCTTCAGATTACCCTGTATCCTTATTGGCGGATCTCCAACTCCGCCAAGCATTTCACCGTAAAAGCCAAACCTGTTTTGTATTGAGGAACCGTCAAGAAAATACATATCCCCTCTTGTTTCAAGGTCAATGTAATTTACCTTTAACCCGGCAAAATTAATTTTACCAAAAACATCAATGTGTCTATCTTTATCTCTATCGTTATATACCGAAAATCTTTCTACTACAATATCAGAACCATCAGTTTTTAAATTAGATTCAAACCTGTAATATAGACCGTTCCATGTAAAAAATAATCTCCCGCGTGTAATTGTAGCATTTCCGCTCAATTGCGGAGCATTTATATTTCCCTTCGCCATAATTTCACCATCTAGAAAACCTCGAAGATCAGTAAAATTAGGTATTGCTTTGCTGAAAAAATTAATCTGAAAGTTTGTAGCTTTCAAGTCAAGATCAAGCGGCTTTTCAAGAACTGATGCGTATGTTAAACTATCAGGTGTTACAAATGGATTACTGTACGGAATATTACCGGTAAGGCGAAGCTTACCACTACCTTGAGCATTGCTCATTAAAATATCTGCGGCAAGATTATTATTTGAATAATCAATAAATGCATCAACCCTTCCAACCTTATTATTATCATACCGCAATAAACTTGTATTTAACTCCATACTAAGTTTTGGGTCATCTATTTTACCGTTAAATGTAAGTAAAACACGTCTGATTTTTCCTTTAAATAAAACGCTGTAATCATCATATCTGGGTTTTTTTGTAAACAAATTTTTGGGATTATTTACTAAATCCATGATTGCCGGAATACTTATATCTCTTGCTTCAAGATATAAATTACTTGTATCGGCAAATGAATATGCTCCGCCAATATTGAATTTTAAAAATTCACCATTAAGTTCAAATTGATCAAAATTTATTTCCTTTCTCCATGAGCGCGGATGATAGCTAACAATCAGTTTATCTGAATTTGTAACATCAATCCTGTTAAAACCTGCAAATAAGGTATCTAAAATCATTAATACAGTATCAGCAGAAAGATTTACATTGCCTTTTAAATTCACTGCAAGTGTAGAATCCTGCCTGGCACTCATTTTGAAAAACTGATTAGAATTACCTAAAATGAATTCTGTTTTTACACTATCATAAGTTTGTTTATTAATCTGCATTGTATCTGCAGAAAACTTTATGTCTGAATTAAATGAATTAAAATCACCTTCCGGGTTATTTCTGTAATTAATATAGCTGTTAAGATATTTTAATTCAGAGCGAACATTTTTTACTGCAAAAACAGTATCTTTATAAACAAATTCATTTAGTCTTATATTTGAATATCCGTCAAATCCGTTAGCTGAGTTTTTAATGTAACCATTCACATTTCCGTTAAAATAAATATCATCTACATAGAACAGTTTAGAAATTGCTTTAGGGTCTTTAGTTTTAAAATTGTATGTAAAATTTATATCACTATTTGAAATATTTAAAGACTTAACCGGCATTAGGGTATCAAGATTGAATTTTTTTGATATCTCATTTTGGACCATTTCAATATTTGATGCAATAACATTGCCTATTTCAGCTATTTTAAAAGTACCCTTCGCATTAAAATCAACAAGATTACTGCTAAGATTTATGTAATTATCAGTTCCGCTAGAAGAAATTTTCAGGTCAATTGGTGTTGCAGCAAAATTATAATCAGCGTAATAAGAATTTGATAAATTTATTTGATATGTTCCGTCAAGTCTTTCCGGTGAAACTCCTCTGCCGTTAATATCAAAAGCAAAGGTCAAACTGCTTTTATCTTTTTGATTTTTTGTAAATTGTGAAATATCCAAATTTTTTACGCTGCCCTTAAGGTTATAAACCGGATTATTAAAATCTCTTATATTAACATTGCCTTTAACATTTGCGTCAAAATTACCTGATACATATTGTACATCCGTTTCAGCATTATATCCATACAAAGTAATTGTACCCTGAGATTTATCAATTTTTTGATCAAGTAGTTTTGTATCATTAATTGCATATTTTAAAGTTGTGTTTGCTGTTCCTAATGCAAAACCGCTTCCAATAGCTTCAATATGGCCGTTGATGTTGCTTTCTAGCTTCTGGTTTTTAATAACTTTTCCAATGTTTCCTCCGGAAATATCTACCGAAGTACTGTAATTAAAATTAGGAGTTTTAAGATTCAAATTAAAAAATCCCTTGGCATTACCTGCTGATGATTGTACATCAAATGTTGTTTCAAAATCAATTGGCTCACCTTTATAATTAATATCCCCTGTTACTATTCCAACATGTGAATAGTCTGGTATAGGCAAACCGGGTGTATATATTTTTGTGTCACGGGGGTCAATTTTTAAATTTCTTGCTACCACATCAAACCATAGCTTATCGGGTTCAGTTAAATTCTTCATTCTTCCAGCAAATTCAAAATTACTGTTGGCAGTACGCAATTTTAATGATTCAACATTAATATCATCAAATGTTCCTTTGCATTTCATATCGAAGGCAACCTCATTATCAAGAAAATCTACAGCCGGAAGAAAAGCTTTAAGGTCATCAAAATTTATATTTTTTGCATGAAGATCAAGTCTTAGCTGTTTATCTTTGCCCTTAAATGTTTCCAGACCTTTAATTTCTCCAAAATCAACCAGATTTATTTTATCAATAAAAATGTATTCTGATTCAATCCAGCTTTTGGAGGTTTCAATATTCAGATTATTTATTTCTGCACGCGAAGATGAAAGGTAAAACTCACCCGATAGCCCTTTTAAATCTAAACCAAAATTTGTGTTAAAACTTAATTGATCTATCCACAGCTTTATTGCATTTTTGTCATACTCAGCTTTTGCTTCAAAATTAAAGCTGCCAATCTTCAAGTTTTCTGTTGTTAAGCTCTTTTCCTGTTTAATATTATTTAGTACTGATGCATTGTATGGCATTGCACCATACATAATATAATTAAGATTATTAATACGCAGCCTTTTTACATCTATTTTCCAGTCAAATTCTTCAGATTTTTCAACCGTATCTTTTGCTGATTCAAATAAGTAAATTATATTCCATGTTGTATCACCTTTATTTGTAACCACTTTAAAAAAGTTTGCACTTGGATTTTGCAGCACAACTTCATCTACATCAATATGTTTATCAAGAAGACCAAATATATTATATTTTATCTTAACAAAATCAAACTTAACCATTTCATCATTTTTAATTTTTATAAGGGCATCTTTTACTACTAATTCACTGAAAAAATTGCCATCAATTTCACCAATTGAAATAGTTGACATTTTTTCTGCAAAATGTTCATTAATAGTATCAACTGCATAACTTTTCAGCCAGTTTCTGAATAATGAGGTTTGTGTAAAAGATAATAGCAGTGTAATAAATAAAAGTAATGCAAAAAAAATCAATACCAGCCGTTGAAAAATCCGGTTTTTTTTCTTTTCCTTTAAAACCACTGATTTTTTTTCAGCTTTTGGGGTTTTATTGATATCTGGATTTTCTATTTTTTTTTCTTCAGCCAAATAAATTATTTTGTGTAAAGCTGAATTATCCTGTTTATAATATTTGTGGAAGAATTATTTTCTACAAATTTTATAAGATTAATTTCTCCGCCGTTTTCCTTAACAATATCAGCTCCAATAATTTTATCTTCAGACCAATCTGCCCCTTTTACTAGAATATCAGGTTTAATGATATTTATTAAATTATATGGAGTATTTTCATCAAATATAATTACATAATCAACAGGTTTTAATTTAGAAAGCACATAAGCTCTGCTTTTTTCATCAACTATCGGGCGTTTATCACCTTTAATATTACGAACAGAACTATCTGAGTTCAGTCCAACAATCAATATATCTCCAAGTAATTTTGCTTCAGATAGATACTCAGCATGTCCGCGGTGAATTATATCAAAAACACCATTTGTAAAAACTATTTTATTACTTATAGCTTTTAATTTATCTATAAAGCTAAGGTCATCGGTTGATCTAAAAATATTTTTTAACTGTTCCAAATTATTCAGAAGATTTTATCAATAATTGCCGAAATTTTTACTTATTATTTATATGAATCCATTAATGCTTGTTTATATATTGGAATAATTCCTACTTCTTCACAAACAATTCCAGCTGCTTGATTTGCAAGCATTACAGCTTCAATCATATTAGCTCCTCCTGCAAGCATTACTGCAATGGTGGAAATCACCGTATCACCAGCACCTGATACATCTGCTACCTTTCTTGCCTTTGTTGGAATATTAAGAATAACTGTCTTATCTTTTTCCTTATCAAACAACATCATACCTTTTTCACCGCGTGTTAAAACAAGATATTCACAATTAAGCTTATCAATCAGCTGCCTTCCGGCTTGTTTAACTGAATCTTCCCCGTCAATTTTCATTGCAAGTATATCAGATGTTTCTTTCCTGTTTGGCTTAAATACTGTAACATCTTTATATTCAAAAAAATTATGAAATTTAGGATCAACGTAAACAGGTTTTTTGTTTTTTTTGGAAATTAAAATAATCTCTTTTATTAATTCCGGTGTTAAAACTCCTTTATTGTAATCCTGCAATATAACCGCTTCAAATGAGCCAATATTTTTTTTGAAAAAGGATAATATTTTCTTTCTGCTTGATGAACTGATATTTTCTTTTATC
>WBZR01001398.1_pt1 | contig 30283 bp, 19 predicted proteins | sample 5204231 | NCBI WGS metagenome assembly WBZR01 (sample SAMN12412403, study PRJNA552823) | activated sludge metagenome | isolation source: activated sludge from anammox sidestream of wastewater treatment plant... | place: USA: Virginia | collected 2017-08 | reverse complement strand
TTACCGACCACGGATGGCCGTCATATTGTCATGAGTCGTTATACCCAGCCGGAGAAGGACGTTTTACTCCTTTTGGCACAATTGGGATTAACGCTTCCTGAACAACCGCCGCCCAAGGTTTACGCATCCGGACAGGTCGGCCTGTAGTGCCGACCTTTTTCATGACCTCTTGATTTTCCTGGCTCAGAGGGTTGCATACCCCTCGAATTGTGAAAGTCGGGATAGGATGCTATAGTATTGTATAAAAACTTTCGCCATAGAACGCGAGTTGAGAACTTGTATTTATGGTAAAGAGTGAGTTAAGGTGGTGATGAAATCCAGGTCATGCATTAATCTATGCCATTGGGTGAACAGGTACAGACGATATCGGATTCCTTATCTATTGCCTAGCGCCTATCACGATGTGTAAAATAAAACCCGGTGCTACGTAAAAAATATATGATTTTTTTCACCCTCCTGAAATTGTTTTTACCTAACAGGAAAAGCACGAAACAAAGATATCCTCTTATTCCAAGCGGATATATTTTTATCGCCTTTAAAAGTAATTCACGACCTTTTTTAATGCTTCCAATGGAACAGTACATCATTCCAATATGGGAATGATAATAGCTGTGCCTTTTACTATTTGCTGCAAAGAGATGGTTATATCTTTTCAAAAGGATTTCTAGTCCGCTTATTCGCGCGTCCAGATGAGAAGAAATTCTCTCCTGATGTACACAATACTTAACCAGAGGTTCTCTTATATAATCAAAATGAAATTCTTTTGCCAGTCGAATCCACATATCATAATCAGTTCCATAAGGCAGACTTCCGTCAAACAAGCCAACCAAGTCGAAACATTTTCGTCTTAAGATAATCGTCGACGGGATTCCGACGTAATTTTGAATAAACATATCATTATAAATATACCCTCGTTTTATCGGAACCGTTTGTTTCAATATCTTCTTTTTTGTCCAATCTACCCTGAGATAGCCGGTGTATATAACTCCAATCTCTTGCTGGCAGGAATTAAATAGGTCAATTTGCAACTGCAACTTCTCTGGTAACCATTCATCATCGTCATCCAAAAACGCAATATACTCAGCATGTGAATGTAGTATCCCGGTATTTCTTGATCCCGCTTCTCCTTTATTAACTTCATGGTGGATATATTTTATTCTTGTATCGCGATATCTGCTGATAACCTCCCGGGTATTATCTGTTGATGCATCGTCGATCACCAGGATCTCGAAATCCTGAAATGTCTGATTTAATACACTGGTAATTGCCGAGCAAAGCAATTCGGCACGATTATGTGTTGGAATAATTACACTAACTATTGGCAATTTGTGCTACTCCTTGTTTCGTTTCAATTCTGCCTTTTCCAGAAAAACAGGCATACATACTCATTTGTAATTAGTCCGCTACACCTCGTTAGCTCTGATCAACTCCGGGTGGTGATAGCTGTTGGTGGTTACGTTCGTGAATCGTCCTTTGTAACACAGGCTTCTTTTGGCGATACTACCTGAGTGGCAGAACCAAAGATCTGTGCAATTTTTGCTGCCGTGCGCCTGGCTTTAGGGTAGCGTCCGAGAAGGAATGATCCACAAATCTCTGCCAGGAGCAAATCAGGTGAAAAACGTGACGAACCGGTAAAGGAAATCAACAGAAGGCGGATCTTCCGCATGAGCCACCATAACCATACCCTGAAGAAGGCAAATCGCTCATCCGGATATGCCAGGGCGCTTCGCATGAAATACGAAATAAAACCGGTGCCCCAATTGGTAAGCTGTTCCCGCAATTGATGGTAGTTTCGACGATGCTTGTGGCGTACCAATGCACGTGGCTCATAGCACAGGGTATATCCTTCTTTCAGTACCCGGAAAAACATTTCGAGGTCGCCACCACCGTTGGTAACAGTTCCCACATCCAGGGCTGGGTCAAAGTATCCGATCTTATGAAATAAACTGCTACGAAAAGCCATATTTGCGCCGGTGCCAAATCGTCCTACACTGCTATGATGAAGCGCCTTCACCTTGCCATTCTTTTTCTTTGCCCGGTATTCCTTATATACAAAGCCGCGACCAAAACCACCGTGCCGTTCAAAAAGTATCTGTGCCTCGGTTTCTAATTCATACGGTACGACCAATCCTGTTACCGCCATCACCGAATCATTTTGGTTGAAGGTTTCCACGAGCGCTTTTACCCATCCCGGATCAACAACTACATCGTCATCAGTGTAAGCAATAATCTCACCGCGTGCTTCGGTTATGGCTCGATTTCGCGCCCAATCGAGGCCTGGTCTGGGTTCTAGGACATAGCGTATCCCGGGGAAGGTTGTGCGAGCCAGTTGCTCGGTGTCATCGTTCCTGGGAGCATTATCTATAACCAGGATATCAAGAGCGGGGTAATCAAGGTCGTTGAGAGAATCGAGACATTGCCGCAGGTCTTCGGTCCGGTCTCGGGTGCAGACTGCAACGGTGACAAGAGGCTGTGGTCCTGGGTAAACAGGAGGCGGAACTTTAAGCAGGTCATTGATACGTAAATTTTCCGTTATCGCTGACGCCGACAGATCATCGGAGAAAAAATGGTGTGCGTTATCGATAGTCTTTTGTTTCTGAATTGCTCTGCGAAGATCGGTTGGTGTGCAACGACCATTGATAACCGGCACCTTAATAAACCCAATTGGAGTATTATGCAAGCGGACCAACGCCTGTAATAACTCGTAGCCATACAGCCCCTCTATGGTCACAAGAGGACGGCTCAATTCGATATCTATTAATTTGATAGGTTTAAACATTATCCCTGAATCATCCTTGTTGATTTCCAATCATTAGGCTTTATATTACGACAATTTGTAAATAAAGTTGATAATAATTTTCATCACATGCTTTTAGCTGACAACCTGAGTGGGTCGAACGTTGAGCTTTTCGATGAAGTCCTGAAGTTTGTCGGAACCGGTAATCTCGATGCGAGGCAGCGCAAGCAGGGGATCTTGGAACTTACTCAGGTCTTGTTTGGCCGACAAACCATAAACATAGCCGCAGGCTCCGATAAGATGCTGAACAACATGATCCGCATCGCCGTAGGGGTATGCGAATGCCCTGATCGTTATCCCAAGTTCGCGTCCCAGGATCGCTCTGGAGCGAGCTCCTTCACGCACGATCTTCTCTGGTGAAAGCGCTGTGAGATAAGGATGGCTAGCAGAATGGGAGCCAAACTCAACCCCCATATCCCGAAGTTGTCTGATCTCACTCCAGCCAAGGAGTGGTATTTCCTCTCCATAAACGTTATCCCAACTGTCCGATCGCCCAACATAGTCCGCCACAAGAAAGACGGTGGCGTGAAAACCATATCGTCTCAAAATGGGCCATGCATAGATGAGAAAATCGAAATAACCGTCATCAAAAGTGATCATTACTGCTTTACCAGGAAGCGGTCTCTTCTTTTCCATAGCAGTGTGCCAGTCTTTCAGACGGATACTGTAGTACCCGTTATCATGGAGGTAACGGATTTGCTCTGCAAATGCGTCAGGCGTTACCCGGTAGCGAACTGCTGAGGGCAAGCCGTCTGGGGCAACACGATGGTATCTGATGATGGGGAGCTGGTGGGTCGTAATGTTTTGTTTGTTACCGCTATAGTGTGGAGGACTACAACGCCGTAAGGCTTGTGTTGTGTCTGTGTCGTGGCTGTTAAACGCCGAAGGCTTTGCCTGGAACGTTTCAGATTCACGTGATTCTGGAGAAGATATCTGCATATTTCGTGTTGGAGACCAGAATAGTTCCGGAACATAAAGCACGCGTTTGGAAGATCCTTCTGGTGCTAAAGCTTGAATTACCGGCTCACCAGCTGTTGAAGAAGCATCGATAAGTTCAGGAATAACTGTCGATGGTAGCGTTGCGCGCCGGGAGGCGCTTGTTCCAATCTCGCCATATAGGTGCCTCCCAAAAAGTACACCATAATTTCCTGCTGACAATACACGATCAAGGGTGAAGTCTGTTCCTGGCACAAAGGCGACATCACGACACGTCCTCAAAAGTGAGTCGTATTCCTTATGCGGCACCGATGATTTTTTTACCGCTGACAGGCGATCCCGAAGTGATGCCATATTATCTGCCAATGACTTACCCAGCAAGCCCTCACGGACAGATGCCCGGCATAATTCAAAGCCACTCGCTTTCGTGAGCGCTGCACGCAGTTCCCGGGTACGTATGATGTTCTTCTTGACGGGGATGTTAACCGTTCCAAGCACAACGCCACCCACCGTAAGCACAACATGAATCTCCTGCCCCTCTACTTTCATATCATGAAACTTATCGCTGACATCAAGTATCATCCAGCCTTTGTTGAATGCACGCCATGATGCTGATCCTGTTTTGAAGAAACGTCTGTAATACTTCAGGAAAGATAGCTTCCAATCATTTTTCTTCAAAGAGACCTTACCGCCAACGGTATAAAAACTATCGAGCGGCTGGTTCTGCTGCCCCCAGATCTCCTGCAAAAAAACTGTCCAGCCAATTTGTTCATGCATCTTTTGTCTGATAACGTGTTCATCCTCGCAAAGTGTTCTCGTAAGGCGCAGTGCTTCTCGCCAGATAGAAAATCCTGTCCGCTCACGCTTAATGCGAAGGTGAGGGTAAATAGTACGCCCGAAGAATCGTCCGAGAATTGGCCAGGCAAATTCGGCTGCGATGGCATCAGACAAAACAGATCTGGGAACTAGTCCATCACAAACGGGAAGTTCTATCGTTCCCATGCCAGATCCATCAAACTCGACGGTGCAATAAAGACGCTCGACCTTCGCTGAAAGAAAAATGTCTGGAATTATCTCGGTAACCTCAATCCGGATTGCGTGTGTGGCTCCCACGGTCAGAGGACGGGAAGCCGATGGGTGTTCCACTATCATACGCTCCAGAGCTGTCCTGGCGCGATAAGCCAACCCTGAAGCCTGTGCTTGTAATTCAAGAGCAAGAAGAAATTCACGAATACGAATCTCAACCTTTTGCCAATATTTGCCCCAGGCAGATAAGGTTAGGCCCGTGGGCAGAATGGTCGCCCGATAAATGTTTTGTGCAACGCCATGCGGATTAAGTTCCGGATAACGGTACTCCCTGACTGAATCGAGCAGTACCCTGGCATCATTGTCGTAACTGATTAAGAGGCCGGCACACCAGCTTAAAAAATAAAATATCTGGTTTTGAAGGTGATCTGACGGCAACCCGTTTGCATAGGCTGGATGCGGGTTCTTGACACGTGCGTCAGGGGAGTGTCCCTGCTTGAGCACGCGAAGACCATCTCTGAACATCTGGAAGGCATTGACAGAGGCAGATCCAGGTTTCATTCGGTAGAATGCGAGCACTTCACGGACTGCATCAAAGCGAGCGCCCGTGCGGACAATCCGTTGCCAGAGATCCCAGTCCTCACATGCCAGGAGCGATGTATCAAAGCCTCCGGCGGCCTCGACTAACGAGCGGCGGACAACGCAGGTATGAATGGGAAATGCTGCGTAACGCGCTAATGCATGAAACAGATCACCAGAGGGAAGCAAAAATTCTTCATAGAGCTTTCCTTCAGGAGAGATACGTGCTGCAATGCAGTATACACCATCAAGGCGGGAATCTGAAATGAGACGGGTCGTCATTTTCTCAAGATATGCAGGGGCAAGCCAGTCATCCGCATCAAGGAAAAGCAGCCAGTCAAAGCGAGCTATTGCAATGCCAGCGTTCCGGGCTGCGCATACCCCGCCCTGTGCCTGAAAAAGAACGCGAATTCGATGTTCTCTTTCAGCAAAACCTGTGGCTATGGCCTTCGTTTCATCAAGGGAACCGTCGTCAATGACAATTGCTTCCCAGGCATGATGGGTTTGAGCAAGAAGGGACTCAAGCGTTTCGGTGATTGTTTCCGCGGCGTTGTGGGCAGGTATGATGACAGACACCTTTATAGGGGATGCAAACTGGTTATTCATACATTGCCGTAGATATTATTTTGATCAATATCGCAGAAAATTAATTTGTCGCATTGGTATCCGGAGATTGCAAAACACCAAGCTTTGTAATAAAATGCTGTAAACTATCGGCGCCTGACACTTCAATCCGCGGCAGCGCTAAAAGAGGATCACGGTAGGTGCTGAGGTCCTCACGACAAGACAGACCGTAGAGGTAACCACACGCCCCGATAAGGTGCTGAACAACAGGATCAACATCTCCGTACGGATATGCAAAGGCCGGAACCGTTATCCCCAATTCACGGCCAAGGATTGCTCTGGACCGTGCGCCTTCGCGTACGATCTGTTCCGGTGGAAGCACCGTGAGATAGGGGTGGCTAGCCGAATGCGAGCCAAACAGAACCCCATCATCCTGAAGCCGCCGGATGTCTTTCCATCCCATCAATGGTATCTCCTCTCCATAAATTTCATCCCATTTATTTGTCTTTCCGACAAGATCTGCCACAATAAAAACTGTAGCAAAAAAACCATACTTTCTCAAGAGTGGCCATGCGCAGGTAAGAAAATCGAGATACCCGTCATCAAAGGTAATCATTACTGCTCTGCCCGGGAGCGGTTCGTTCTTTTCCATAGCGTTATGCCAGTCTTCAAGGTTGATACTGTAGTACCCGGCATTACGCAGATAGCTGAGTTGTTCCTCGAAGGACTCTGGCGTTATCCGATAGCGATCACCCGAAGGTTTGGCAGTTAGCGCAACGCGATGATACATGAGGATCGGAAGTCGATCAGTAACAACGTTCCCCGTAATTATAATCTGGTTTTGGGTATGAGAGGCTGCAGAATGCGTCTTCTCTAAAACTCTTGATTCTGGAACAGATGTCCGGTTATCAGGAGATGGGAACCAGACAAGTTCTGGAACATAGGCCACATGCCTTGGCTGTTCGCCTGGTGCTGGAATTTGAATTACGGGTTCACCAGCCACTCGAGAGGCATCGATAAGTTCTGGGGTAGTTGCTGCCGGCAGCATAGCGCGCCGTGAGGCGCTGGTCCCGATCCTTCCGCATGCATGCCGTCCGAGGATTAAACTGCGATTATCGAAAGACAAAAAATTGTCAAGGGCGCGGGCAGATCCAGGCACAAAAACGATATCAGTATCTCCCTTCAATAATGAGCTATCTCCGTGACGTTGCATAACCAGGGACTTAGCCTCAAGACGTTTCTGGAGTGATAATGGCTTATCTGTGATTGGTCTGCCAAGCAAACCCTCACGAACCGCAGCACGACATAATTCAAGTCCGCATGTGGTGGCGATTGCCACTCGTAATTCTTTCCGGTGAACGATATTCCCGATAACAGGAATAATTATGACATTCAGGACAACTCCTCCCACCGTTAACACAATATTGAGCTCTTTACCAGAAACTTCTACATCGGAAAGCCTTTCAGCGATCTCAACCATAAGCCAGTTTCCAGGTACGGAATGCAGTGGTTTAACTTTCCGTTTGGAAATACGCTCATGCGATTTCATATGACGCGCACAGAACTTCTTAATCAATGACTTCCAACCATGCTTTATCGAAGGAATCTCCAGCTTCGTCTGATAAAAACCGTCCAACGGCAGGTTCTGGCATCCAAAGACCTCCTGCAGGAAAACGGTCCAGCCAACCTTTTCGTAGAGTTGCTGTTCGACGGTGTGCTCGTTTCCAGGAATCGCTTCGACAAGGCACAGGTTTTTCCGCCAAATCGAAAAGCCTAGCTGATTCCGTTTCATGCTGAGATTGGGGCGTACTGTACATTCAAAATAACGTTTGAAAATTACCCAAGAGAAGTCAGCTGCGATAGCATCGGCGAGTACATGACCAGGAACGATGCCGTCACATACGGGGAGTTCGATAGTTCCGATATGGGTTCCTTCCAACTCAATACTGCAAATGAGTCGATTGACTTGAATGGAAGGGACAATATCGTTTATAGGCTCGGTGACCTCGACGCGAATCGCATGCAGATTCCCAATCGTCAGCGGTCGTGGAGTTGCAGGAGGTGCCAGGATCAGACGCTTGAGAACCGTGCCAATGCGGTTCGCCAAATCAAAAGTCTGAGACTGTTCCTCGATGGCAAGCAGAAACTCGTCGACACGCTGCTCAATGCCATGCCAGATCTTGTAGCATGCGGCGAGCGGCTGACCTCCATGGATTGATAAGGAGATTAAGATATAATCAGCGATATTGCGTGCATTGCCGTAGACCAAGGCATCGCGAATGTTTCTCACTGCGCCAAGCAAAGGTCTGGCATCTTTTCCAACACCAAGGAAGATGCCGGCGCACCAGCAGAGCTGCTCTAATATAGCAGCGGGAACTTCCGCCACCGGTTGACCATTTGCATGTTCTGGACGCGGGTTTGGTACCCGTGCATCCGGTGCATGCCCTCTCTCAATCACAAGAATGCCATCGGCGAGTAATTGAAAACTGTTTCTTGATGCTGATCCCGGCCGTGTACGATAAAGCGAAAGCACTTCCTGAATCGTGCCAAAGCTGGCGCCCGTGCGCGCAATTCGCTGCCAAAGATCCCAATCTTCACAGGTAATAAGTGATGAGTCATAGCCACCGATTGAATCAACAACTGACTTACGGACGACACAAGCGTGTATCGGAAAAGCGCATCGATTCGCGAATTCACCAAAGAGGTCTCCCAGTTGAAAGCAAAACCCGGCATCTAAGTGGGTTCCATCAGGTGCAATATTAGCCCAGCCACAGTGGACGGCGTCAAGAGTAGCGTCTGCAATAAGCACATGCGTTATTTTTTCCAGGTGGAGTGGCAGGAGCCAGTCGTCGGCATCAAGGAAGAGGAGCCAGTCGTAACGGGCATTTGCAATGCCGGTGTTCCTGGCGGCAGATACCCCGCCCTTCGGTTGACTCACGATACGGATTCTGGGATCTTTTTCTGCAAAATTCGCGGCAATTGCTGCTGTCGTATCGGTTGAACCATCATCGATAACAATTGCCTCCCAACCTGATAAGGTCTGGGCACGGACGGATTCAAGGGTCTCAGCCAGGGTTCCTGCTGCGTTATAAGCTGGTATAATGATAGATACCTTCATGTGAATCCCGTTTTATTACTCTTCAAAAAATTTTTCCCACGAAGTGCCTTTAAATTTTTCCTTTAACTCGAAATAGTTTGAAATTGATTTAGAAAGAGGTTGGTTAGATTGTTTAAAGGTAGAAGGTTTAACAATTTCATACTGAACACCTAAGAATGCCTGGATACGTTTTATTTCATCCTCACAATAATTACTTAAATTTTCATAGGAAACATCTATCTTGTGATGACCCTCGAAATAGTCACCATACTGCTTTTTAACTTCTTGTGACCAAGTAAATTCTCGGAGACACTCTTCACAATCAAGTAAAATTGAAGACGTTTCTTCTTCACCGGTAATATTAGTCCATTTATCGGTTTGAAATGCCTTCTTAAGAGAGAGAAGCACCCTGAGCGTGTTATTCCTCTGAAGGTGAATTATTTTTATGTCTTTTTGGTCTTTTAAGTAAGGCCAAATAATTTTACGGGAATCATCCTGGGCATGATAATAAAATAGTTTAAATCCCACCGCCAATATTCGCTTTGGAAACTTCTTAAATACTCTTTCCTCCAAAAATTTGCCCGGGTCATTTTGCATAAATGACCTTAAACTTCGAGACTGTAAATATTGATCATAATCCGGGAACTCCCACCCGATGGAATCGTACGCCCTGAATAATTCCCCAAAGGTAATAATTTGCTGGTGCGAGTTGAGTAAACCACGTAAAAAGTTTGAACCCGATCTTGCTCTTCCAAGAATAATAAACCTGCAATAATCTGTATGTCCACCTAAGATACCCAGATCAAGAGCAACGTTTTTCAAATGAAAGCAGCATAAATTTCTTAAGTAAATGTATTTTTCGTCAATGATGGTTTTTTTAAACAACCACTTACCCGAGACAAAGGACGGCTTCGATTGCTGATGGAATTCAATTGGATTTAGGTATTTTTTACATACCTGTTCAAGTGCAGTTGCAGCTTCTCTGTGCATCCCTGGTGAAGGGTAGTACCAATTCTTGCTCCAGCTTCCACCCCATGGGTCTTCTACCGTAATTGGTTCACCGGTAAATCTATTCACCAGTAAGTGTGGCAACCCTTGCCTGGTTATACATTCAACATATTCATTGCAATACTTTTTTATTTGATTAATCAAGTGGAAATTAACTAATTGGGGAAATTCCCCAAATAAACTAGAGACATCATCGTATTTTTCTCTGTAGTGTGGCTTCCTTACCGAAAACCAAAACAATATTTTAGGAATTGTAATCTTTTCTAAGAGTTCTTTATAGTTATTTACCCAATTATGCCTTGTTTCCGCAACGATTTTTTTTATGTAATCTCTGTCATTCTCTTTTAGCAATTCTCTAAAGGCATCATCGCATCCAATTGAAGTACCATCAGATATTCTCGTATAAAACCCCAAACCTCTACTCTCGAATAATGAGTTGCTTTCAGATCTTCCTGACATAACCTGTATAATAGCAAACCTTGCATTATTTATGTATTTTAGCAGTCTATCGTTATCTTTCGAGAAAAAGGATGGTCCAGCGCCTCCGTATCCCAGGTTTAATGTTACTACATTTAGTCTTTCTTGCAATAGCGTTGGATATGGTTTTTCACAAAAACGTCCGAAAGTTTGCGCGGCACCAATACATACAAAATATTTGCCCTTTTCTAAATGTTGAGGTTTGGGTCCTCTTAGAAGTAAGCCAGTATTGGTTTGACGATCAATTACTTCCGGATCTAAACAATACATTTGGTAATCAACTACTTCCCAGTCTGGGGTTGCGTATCCTTCTGTTACCACATTAGCCTCGCATACTTTCCCATTTTCATTCCATTTTGCGCTTCAACTCACTCGACACTATGGCTCAACATAGTTTTTATTGATTGATACGGTATACACCATTACGCTTACAAAAATCAGATTAGTGACTATGTCTATTATCAAATTACTTATCACTACGGCGCATCGTTTCCGTTAGATTTCCTAGGTGGACTAATGGGTCATGAAAGATTTCATCCTTCAGGATACCAAGAAACTCTGAATATCTTGAGTGAGTAGGAAAATGAATTGCGCGATTTCTAAATTCTTCTTCAGAGTATGTTCCATAATTTACCAATTGGCTGAAATAGACGGTATCGAAATGAAAACGCTTACCGAGACGCACAAAATCAGGCATCTCTCGAAAATTGTTTTCTTGAACGACCATGCTTATACCCACCCATTCCAGGGGACCGTTCTTACGTAACGTACTAATAAATTCGAGATTATTGAGGAGTCTTTCAAAACTCCCGCCTCTGCGATTTATTGCATATGTTTCAGGATTTGCTGCATCAATTGAAATATCTGCATTTTTTATCAGGTGTTGTATGTCTTTCGCTATGGTACCCCACATTTTTGGTGTCCATAACTGGGCATTTGTTTGTAGATGTATGATTTTAACCCTTGGTATATCCTCTCTCTTCATCGTTTGCAACCATTTCCTAAAAAATGGACTGCCAAAAGGGTCTCCAGAACCCGTAATATGCAAATAGTAAGCATCTTGAATGGCTTCATTTTGAATTTTATCTTGAATTTTCAATATCTGTTTCTTATTTCTGCGTTCAATAATTAATTTTGTACGGCAGGACGGACAGGATAGGTTACAAGATTTGTCATAGGTACAAATGATTTGCCGGGGACCATACGGCAAGATCGTAAGTTCCTTTTCTATTACGGCATGTAAATCTTCATCTTTAACGTCTTCGACTTTTGCAACTGGCCCAGATACTGTTTGCAGAAAAGCACATCTGGAGTGATTACAATAGGTAAATGATCCATCCAGGATCGAGCGCCGTATTTCCTGTGCCTTTTTACCATTCCATATCTCTTGAACTGATTGATCTTGTAGATTTCCTATGGATGTATCCAGCCAAGCTGGACAACACATAAATACCTCTCCAATTTTATTTAAATGAGTAATTTCGAACCACGTAAATGGCTTTGAACAAAACAAGCGATTGTTTTTATCCATGGTTTTTACCCTTTAATATTCGTTCGAACTGAGGAAGTATCAACTTACGGATAAAACCTTTTTTTTCGAAACCTCTCGCACTGGTTTGATATGATAAGTTGATTTTCTGTCCGCTCCAATCGTTTATATTCATTGGTTCTCGCAATTTTTTGAAGAATGCCGTATTGTGCATAACCCGTATTAATTCCCATTCTTCTTCAGTACACAAAAAATCGTATAATATTTTCACTGATGGTATTTTGAAATCATCCACGCTTACAATACCGCCCAGCTTTAGCTTGCGTACGGTGTAATACCAGTCAATGATCGCTATAGGGAAGCGATGTGCACCATCAATGAAAACATGATCTAATTCCGAAGGTATTAGTCCATCCTGTGGAAGGGCTGCATCTGAACTATCAATTACGAAAGTTATATTTTTCTCAAGACCTAATTTCGTACAATATTGGTCTACTCGTTCAGCTTCTCCCTGATCCGGTGTGATACAAATATGTTTCGTACGAGCAATAGAAAAGACAACGGTGGTTTGTCCGCAACCCGTCTCGAGGGTTGACATGCCTGGAGTCAGCATGCTATAGAGAAAGTTCAAAGTATTGGGGTTAATGGCCCAACTTGTAAAAGTACCTTTATAAGAATGGAATTGTGGATTATCTGTGATTAGCCTTTCCATTAGCATTTTCTGCTCCTTCGCATGTTGTTTATTGCCCATTACCTATAACAGTATTTCTCTGTGTTGGACAGCAGTTACTTATTAGTTTTGAATAAACGGCTTCATAGTGTGGAGCGATATTACGCCAATCCAGCTCTTCAGCCCTCTTGCGAGCCTCTTGCGCCATATTTCGTTGGTCCCACGGATTATGCGCTAAATGTAATATTGCATCTGCCAATTGTTTTGGATCGTTGTCTTTTATTAAAATAGCTTCCTTACCTGGCAGATATGCCTTTACCGATGGCAAATACGTGGATACAACGGGTAATCCACAGGCAATCCCTTCAAGGAGTGCGTTGTTTGCAGTTGACTGCAACAAAGGTAAAAAGAGTAGGTCCGCTTGCTGGTACTGCGCTAGTAATCCTGCATCGTCAAGGGTATCTCTATAGAGTATAACGTTTGTTAAGCCTTCCAGTCCAGTTTGTCTGGGACCGGTGAGTTTTGATGTCACTATATGAAATTCTATGTCTTTATATTCCACCAATTTCTCAGCGACCTCCCGGATAGTCTTGAAATCTCTTAACCAGTGTCCAACGGTAATACACCTGAACACCTTTCCTGTTTTTGGGGTACTTCCCGGCCGGAAGAAATCAACATTTATACCATGTAAAATCACGGTAATTTTATCAGGGGGTAATAACCCATGGAAATAGGATGTCTGTTCGGGAGATACAACCGTAACGTGATCGAGCTTAGAAATGACCTTTTTATTAGTAAGTGAATTCAGGAGTTCCGGAGGTTGATGATACGTGGCCACGATCTTAGGCCGCATCTTCCTGGGTAGTTTACATAACCATGGCAAATACTGAGCTGAATGTTCCCCATCCATGTAGTGAACGATATCTGCCTTTTTGTATAAGCATTTCCGGAGCGCACGAATCTCAGCCGTCAGGTCGCTGAGTTTATAATATTGCATACCCTTTCTTTGTACAGCGCACCGAAGCCACCTGCGTATCGTTTTGTTGCGCACCGGAAAATCCTCGTCGTTATCTGAGGCAGTATAAATATTTATATGATATTTATCCTGATCGACATAGTTCAAAAACTGATTTATACCAGAATATTTTCCCCAGTGGGGCCGTTGGGTTCGGATGAGATGTATATTTATTGCCATGGTCTCACAAACCTTAACACGCCGTAAATATGTCCCAATATTATAAGAGTAAAACATTTTTGTGTAAACCGCTCAGGGTTATTTGTAGGTAATATAAGGGTCTTTAACTTTCCTGGAGATTGTAAGAGGATTTTTGCCTGAGAGTAAGCGAAACGAAGTCGTTTTAGCATCGAAGGCCTTTCCTGAAGCAGGTGTATCACCGCATCAGAAACGCCCTGCCAATAATATCTCCGAATGAACCATGACTGACTCAGACGCGATTCAAATATGTGATGTCCGATAGTAATGTCCGGATGATAAAAACAGGAATATCCCATGTTTTTTATTTGATTTTCAAGGAATACATCACCACTTGATAAAAGGTTATTACCTGCCCGGTCAAGGTTTGGCGTGAATCCGCCAACACGCTCAAGAATTTCAACCGGAAAGGCGATATTGGCGCCAACGAGCCATTCTTCAGAAAGATTAGTCAGGATATGGGGCATGTCTGACCAGTCTATAATAGTAAGGCCGTGTAAAAGCCAATCCGACAGCCACTCAGGCCGGGAAGCCTCCCATATGGGTGTTACTCTTCCTCCCACACACCCAGGTCGCGGCGTTACCGTTTCAAACGCTTCTAAAATTTTGTCTAGCCAAACAGGACAAGCAATGGCATCATCATCAAGGTAAGCAACATATTTGCCCCGTGCACTACGCCAGCCGGTATTTCTTGCATACGAAAGGCCTAAAGTAGGTTCAAAAATGTATCTTACATTGCCCTTGGCTGAAAATTGGTCAACCACTTTCTTTGTGGAATCCGTTGAACAATTGTCTACCACGACAATTTCATATTTATCTGTGGGGGTACGTTGATCCATCAAACTTTGGATTGCCTTCTGCAAATACCCAGCACGATTATGCGTGCATATGATAGCTGATATGAGTATATTCATCTCTGTCAAGTCTTCTCTGTTAGTGTCTAATAAAAAATATTTTGACATTTTCGGCAAAAATGTTTTTTTTCACACTGTGTAGGGGCAGGTTTGAAACCTGCCCCTACCGTATTTCTTTTCCAACTCGTTCGGATTGGGCTGTTATACGGGAAATAAAATTAGACATCCAGACTGGCGTACGCTGAAGTACTCTCTTTTTCAACTTTTTCAAAATCCGCACGACTGATTGTCGAGAGGTGCTGAGCATCGTTCTCGCCGTTGTGCGCTCCCTCCGGAGTGTAAAAAGTTCTTCGCACAGCGATTGTGTAATAGAGGACTCTATGAGGAAAACGATATCCTTCGCATCACGAGCGATGAGATCAGGAAATCTTTCAAGAATTTCTCTCCGCATTTTTCCAAAGGCGGGGACACGAGCCATAAGCAGCGCGGAATCTTCCACAACTCGATGATCTCCCAGTATCGCAGGTATGGTTACCGCAATCCATCCGGCTGCCATTACTGCATTGAAAAGATCCCAATTGTCGTATCCATGACTCATGATTATACGAAAATTGCCAGCCTCACGGAGTGCCTCCGTCCGCACAACGCTGAAAGGAACAGCCTCGTTTGTCAGCCATTGATAGGGAAAGCCGGGACATGGTCTGATCCAGAGGTCATTTTTGATTCCGGAATAATGAGCCCAGCAGGAAACAAGTCCAACTTCCGAACAATGCTGCAACACCGATTCACAGGTCGCAACAAAACCAGGCTGCAATTGATCCCCTGCATTGAGAAACGCAAAACCAAGGATATTTGGTTCAGAACGAAGAATTGTTTCAATGCCAGTATTCTTGGCTGGTACGAGATCCCCATTTTTTTTCTGAATGATTTGCCATCCGTCCTGCTGCGACTTACGCAGAGCTTTTAAAGTTTGCCCTTCGGTCGATTTGTCATCCACAACAATCACCGCCGCTGGCTGTTGAGTCTGTTGTCTAATGCTCTGCAAACTACTGTCGAGAAATTGTCCCGTATTGAAACAAGTAACTACGATTGCAATCCCTTTTTCGCATTTATTTTGTGTTGTTCGGCGTGGCGATTCATCGAAAACGGCCCTTTTTGTCCACGATAAATTTACTGGTAAATGCAAGGAGCGTTTTGCTCCCTGATTAACAATCAGACGACGAAAGTTCAAGTGACTTTCCAAGACCTTCTTGTTATCGCACATCTGACGAATGGACATCGAAGCTTCGCGTCCCATCTTGGCAAGGTGCCCCGATGGTGTGCCGAGTGCGCGCCTGAGGGCATCTCTAAGTCCAACACTTCCCGCCTTGTCGGCTAGCCAACCTGTTCGTCCATCCTCGATCATCTCTACCATTCCACCCTCACGCGACGCAATGACAGGAAGCCCTGAAGACATGGCCTCCACACAGGTATTGGGGAAGTTTTCCCAGCGTGATGGAACAACAGCTATGCGGGCGCCTGCCAGGAATTGCAGGAGAGTCGAATGATTTTGCTGCCCACGAAAGTGAAATCTCGACTTCAGTTCATCCGGAATGCGGTGCTCCACAACCTTTTCTCCGCGCAGAGTATCTGTTCCGAGAATATTAGCCCCTATAAATTCGAAACGTGCTGACGGATATGCAGGTGCGGCATCAACTGCGGCATCAATCCATTCAATTACTCCCTTGCGTCGTTCAAGCCGCCCCACGTAACAAATCGTTCCATGCTCCCATATGTCTTTATCTCGTTCGAGCATAGGGATGTTGCCAATTGGTAGTGGAATAACCTGAATACAACCCTCATTCAATCCATAATGAGTTGTTGCCTGGCGAGCCAGATAACGACTCGGGCAAAGCAGCGCATCGGCAGACGCAATGCTATAATCCTCAAGCCGTTTTGCTGTCATTAAATAGGGACGTCCAATATCCCAATCATTGTATCGGATAATAATTTCCGTGGGAGAGTGTAAATGGATGATACAGGGCGGGCGTCTTTTTGGTCCTAACCCCAGGGCGCGTCGGAGTTGTAAGTAATACAATGGCGCCTCATAATCCTGCGCCTCGATTAAATCTATTCCTTCCTGCTCAATAAGGCTTTCAGCGAGGAGACTGGCCTGCCAGGAGAAATATTGAGGGGGGAAACTCGATGCAAGAAGACCTTCCTCTGCTCCGGCCTTCCTGGCAGAACTCAATTTCCGTCCCGAAAATGATTTCCCACCGTCGAGACGGACGCGATGAATAATCAACCTTCCATGACACTTTTCTTCAATTCTTCTCTCTGCCCCTTTCCAAAGTTGGCCAATTACGTGTACGGTTTCTCCACTTTCAGCAAGCAGCTTTGAAATATGAGTTACATAAGTACCGATTCCCCCCAGTGGTATTGGTGCGGGTGGATATTCAGGGCAAATAATCAAGTGTTTCATACAAGAGATGAATCCTCTCTGTAGGAGAATAACCGTGAAAGAAATTTCTTCAATGCCTTCGCAAGCATTTTCTGAAAAGAAGTGTCACTCTTCTGGCTTTGGGCAGGGGGTAAAGAAACTGAATTGGAATAAACGGACGTCTTCCAAAGATTTTCCAATTGCATAGCGATTTCAACGGCAAATTTGGAAACCGTTTCCCGGTGCGTACTCAACAAAAGTTCCCTCATAATTTGGTTTTGCACCTCAGTCATGCTTCGGTAGAGGGACTGGGTACGGATCCGGTAACGGAGAAGATGCATAGGGATCGTAACAATCGACCAACCAGAAGAGAGCATGCGTATGCCTAACTCCCAATCTTCGTAATTATACCGTTGGCGGGTATCGTAACCGCCGAGGTTGCGCAAGAGTTCGGTACGGGTCAGGCAGGGAACAACTATGCTGTTCTCAATGAACAGAAAAGGGAATTCCGGCTGCGGGGCATTCCAGAAACCATCGGGAATCTCCGTGCCGAAGATGGTGGCCCATGCAGCAACCCCACCCAAACGAGGGTACCTTTCAAGAATCTGAAGCGCTAGCCGGTAGAACGGGGATTCGATGATATCGTCGCCATCAAGAAAAGAAATGAATTCCCCGTGTGCTGCACTGAGTCCGGTGTTTCTGGCGGAAGCCAACCCCTGGTTCCTCTGCCGGATAACCTGAAGGGGAAGATTTTTCTCAGCGGCATGCCTTTGGAGTTCCTGAATATGCGTGAGGGTTTCGTCTCCGTATGAGCCATCATCGATAAGCAGCACTTCATCGGGCTGACGCTCTGATGTCCAGACACTTTCCATGGTTTCACGAATCAGAGAACCCATTTCGTAGCACGTAACAACGACGGATAGTGTTCCTTTCTTTGTGCCCGGTCCCGGTTCAGGCATGGGAGGGGGGTTGTCTGTCTGTGCGAGCGTTCGAAGTGGTATACGACGATCAAAAAACAGGGTGGCTATCCGCGACAGGTCTTGTGGTTTTGGAGGGGATTGTAAAAGTTGTTCAAGGGCTACGGAAGTATCGTTGATAAGTCGTTGCCGCTCCTCTCCGCGATGTGACCGGACAACCCGTAAACACAACTCCCGTCTGATCTCGTCGAGCTTTTTGACGTCGGTGCCTGCGATTTTTTCCAAACAATCTGCCACTTTCTCTGGCGCCGGGTCTCCCTGAATGAGGATTTCCCGGGGAATATTTTCTCCGAACGCCATTCCCTCAGCGGCTGCTGGTGAAAGAAGGACCAGAGAACCCCGGGCGAGTTCAGCCCAAGCATTGGGAAGATAATCGAAAAAGCTTGGATAAAGACGCACGGGGAAAACCTGGTTAAGGTGGGGATATTCTCTCTTCCATTCCCATTGACGTTCACGGACGAGTTCGCGGGCGAATCCGCGAGACGACCAGTAATCAGTGAACTCTCTCGGTTTCATGGGGGCAAAGACCATAGGTGGTCCGGCGCTGATTACCGGCAGATCAAAACGCGTTCCTTTACTTGCCAAGAGGTTGACGGCGTCCAGGGCGGTCAGCGCTCCTGACGATGCCTGTTGAGGCTCATAGAGAAAGAATTGTAACGGCCGGTGAGTATCCGCGGGTTGTTCTGATGCACGGGCGATTTTGTCGAGCAGTGAATCTTCAATCCAGCGGGGTGCGCAAACCGGAGGATGTGACTCTGGCAGCCTGCCCGCAACGGCAAATTCCTTCCCTCTGGGTCCGAAAACCAGGGTCATATCGGCCAAAGCAAGCGAGACATCTTCCATCTGACGTAAGATAACTGCATGACGGGTCCAGGTTCCTTCCTGATTCGCCATCTGACGGTTAACGGATTTATCCGTAACGACAACGACGAAAGGCACATTGACTGCGTGAGGAACCACGCTAGCCTTTGCCATCTGGGAAACATATCCCAGTCCACCCCACAGGGGAACGATGATGGACTGAAAGGGGTCTGTGCGGTAAAGCGCCTGAATTTCCTTGCTTAAACAGTATGAGGCGAAAAAAAGCAACCCGCTATCATTCATGAGTCCATGCGAGCGGGGGCTGAAACCCTTGACATCAAAGGGAAGGCAGTAAACGGGGTCTCGCGCGGGAATGGGAACCCGTCTCACCCTTGCGGAGGTATAGACAGCGGACGGTTGGCCGAAATCGGGTTGTAATACTGGTCGTGTTGCCGGTGTTGGCAGCGAGGTTTCTTTTTCTTCATAGCGATACCAGGTGTCCCAGCACAGGAGAGTAATCCGGCAATCAAGTCGTTCTGCAATCTCTTCGACCGGCAGACCGAGTCCTTGCAGGGATTTCCTTTCATCCGGATCGTCAGAAAGATACCCGATACAACCTTCATAGGCTTCCACCAGAAGAATATGACGTGGCTCTTTTCTCTTCATTTCATTCTTTTACAACAGACCAGACAGGCTTCACTGAGATTACTCCGGAAATCCCGGAATATCCTTCGCTGGCACTCAGCACGTGCAAGGGGTGCATTTGCCAGTGATAATCGTATACGTAGTTCCAATCAGGAGGATAAAGCCCGATATTAAGGTAATAGAGGCCGGGGAGCAAAGGCAGTTCTGGCAGCTGACAGCGTAATCTGCCCGCGTTGGTTAACGATCCGACGGTTGTGACGGCTGAGGCTACACAGAATTCAAAACATTTCGTATTGGCCTCGGTATAAATACCCAGGGTAAGGGCGACATCGGGCAATGGTTTTGTAAGGCGATATTCAAGCTCAATGATCAGGCTGTCGCCGCTGTGTATGGTATTCGTAGCCCTGCGCTGAGTATCATACAGGCGGACAGCGCAGACGGATGCTTCCAGGGTACCCATACGGCTGCCATGCTCGACCACCAGGTTGGTTTGGGTTGCCCCGCCGGATAGCAGCGCAGCCCTCTTCTCCGTCCGCTGACGCATTAAATCGTTGTAACACTGAAGTGCCTTCTCCGGATCTCCCAGCATTACGGCTCGTCCTTCTTCCAGGACCAGAACTTCATCACACAAATTGCGGATTTGATCGGTGTCGTGCGACGTCAGAATGGTGGTTTTCCCTTTTGCTTGAAAGGACGCTAACCGTTCGAGGCACTTCTTTTGAAAACGAGAGTCGCCAACGGCCAGCACTTCATCAATGATTAGCACATCGGGGTCAAAATGGATTGCCGCGGCAAAGGCAAGCCGCAAGTACATACCGCTCGAGTACGTTCTGACCGTATGATCGATACATTCTTCAAGTTCAGCAAAGGCAATGATCTCTTCTTGTTTTGCCAGTACCTGGCGTTTGGTAAGGCCGCTCAGGATGCCTCCAGTTACAAGATTTTCACGGCCGGTCATGTCGGGGTGAAATCCACTTCCCAGTTCGAGCAAACCACTCACCTGACCCTTGCAGTGAATACGCCCCGTGGTAGGTCTTCCCAAACCGCACAGCAATCGCAGGAGGGTGCTTTTTCCCGCACCGTTATGGCCAATGATGCCGAGTTTCAGCCCATGTTCCACGGAAAAGGAGACATCACGCAATGCCCAAAAAAAATTATCTTTGCGGTGAAGGCCTTTGAGGCGCCCGATTATGGAATCTTTGATGGAAGTAGGACGATGCCGCTGTATACGGTATCGTTTTGAAGCTGATTCGACGGTTAAAATTGCTGTCATGAGCACTCCTGAAACGGATAAGGTACTTTACGCGGGAGCATTCCCGATTTTTTGTAAATCCGGAAGGCAAAAAACGGCGGAAGAATGCTGTAGTGCAGGCATCTTGCCTCCAGCGATGCAGGCAAGATGCCTGTGCTACCCCTTCAAATTGTGGGTTTACAAGAAATCGGGAATGCTCACCGTTACGCCCGTCTCTTTTCTGATGGAAAATGAATCTTTCAAGACTATGTGATATCACGAAGTCTCACTTTATAAACGAAACGATATCCCAGCCCGAACGAGTCGGAAAAACGAGTCAACCCTGTCAGGGTTATAGTATTACTGTATGAAAACTTCTTTTTTTTGTAAGTTTTTTCACAAACCACTTTCAGGAGGTGCCGTTTTTTATGAGTGAAAGATTGCTTCGCTTCACTCGCAATGACAACGTGCCGTGTGCCATCAAAGTGCATGGTCGCTGTCATTGCGAGGCCTTTTCCGAAGCAATCTCCCCGCTTTCATAAAGGAAATTTGGTTGCGGCTGTGCCGCGCTATGTCTATTCACTTTTTTGTCAGAAATGTCAAAATATTTTTTATTCGACACTATATGGTATCAATAATGTCATGAAGATTACGGGCATAAAAAAGGAAACCAAAGGCGCATACGAGTACGCTTACTGCACCCACATACAGGAGTGGACTCCACTCCGGCGCTGTGCCATAAAAGAAAATTGATCGGTAGACCTGGATCAGGACGGCAACCGGATTCAGTGTATACAGAATGCGGAATTTTTCCGCGACGGCCTGTGGTTGGTAAAAAACCGGTGTCATATAGAACAGGAGCATCGTTACGACGGCTACGATATGTTGTACATCACGATAAAAGACATTGAGCGTTGCGATGATCAGTCCCAGGCCAACGATCAGGATGCCCTGGAGCAGCATTAGCAGGGGGAGAAACAGAATCGTTGGGGCTATTGGCCGATCATAAATCAATAGCAGGCTAAAAAGAATTGGCAGGGCGATCAGATAATTAAGCATATTAGACAAAACATTGACAATGATAAGGGTGTATGGCGTAAAACGAGGTCTGAGAATCAGATTTCGGTTATTAATCAACAGATTGCCGGCCGAACCAAGACAGGAGTTAAACCATGTCCATGGTGCCAACGCACTGAAGACAAAGGCCGGGTATGCATCGATATCCAGAGGGACGACTTTCTGGAAAAGAAACACTAATACCAGGAGTTGAGTCAGCGGAAGGGTGAGTGACCAGAGGACTCCTAAAATAGATCCTTTGTACCGAATAATAAAATCGCAACGTACAAGGTGCCATATCAAGTCAAAATTGTACGTCAATGAATTCATAATGATTGTGTCTTTGCCAGAGTCTAAACTCAATGCGTATAATTTCTGGGGAGCGGGAATAAACAACTGCTCAAAATAAGTTGTGACGTAAGAAAAGACCGAACAAAAAAGACCATTACGGTTTACTGAAAGAATAACCGTTGCATTATAGAAAATTTTCTATGAGCTATTTCCGTTTCATCGATAAAACCACAATATATGGTATGGTATTAAACCTGACAAGCAATATGTTGTTAGATGTCGATTAAGCTTGTGTTAAAATTTATCATGCACGTATAATTCCTGGACACAGGAATTATATCTTGTTATCAAAATATCAAGGATAACAACGTTGGTTGCGGAACTATTGCCCATGGCCCTCCGGGATTTTTTGCATGTTCAAAGGAATTACTGATCCTGTATCACAAAGTTGGCGCCATCGTCCTGAGAAGCTACGTATGAGCCGATTGGGCAGAGTACCTTGCTGTCCGTTTCGCAGCGTATCAGTATCTTCCAGAGGGATTCCAGGTTCTCTTCCTCGTGTTTGCTTTCAGGAATCATTTTAATCCTTGTTTTACTTTCAATGGAAATTTTCATGAAATAGCTCCTTTCAAGTATTTCAGTTCAGGATAATGTTAACTAACGGGAATACCATATGAAAACATGGCATTTACAGAATTGTTAATGTAAATGAAAACCGTCATAGAATCAATCTTCTTTTATAACTATTCAGCAAAAATATTTTGAGCAATGCTGATGACTTCAAAGATAGACCTCTGAGAGAAGATTGTCTATCACCATCTCATACAACTCGGATTTCGGATTCCCTTCTACCTTAACACATAGGCAGTATTGAGCTGTTTGTTTGTCGCAAGAAGCTTCTTTTGCGCCACCCATTCCAGTCTCTCCCGCTTCATCTTTCCACACTTCCGACATAATACTCGCCGCACCTCTACTTCCAGGTAGATCCTTGCATCGCCACAGGATAAATCCCGTATCCAACGCACCCTCTTGTCGTAATAACTCCCATGAATTTTTCCACAACACCCGCATACCGTTTTTTTTCATATAAAACTTCTTTTTCCCTTTATTTTATGCTATATTATGGCCAATTTACTGCTCAAAATTACCCACTCGCTTGCCTGAATGCCCAAATTTTTAAATGGGATGTTAAAATATTTTTTTTATGAAAGAATTCGTGGAGACGAAGCATTTGCTGATAGTAAATTTAACCACTCTGGGAGAATGATTCACACGTAAAACATTCCGTTTTCATTTCTATGGAAAAGAACCTCAAAAAAATTAATGTCTTCATTTCCTCACCAGGGGATGTACAGGAAGAACGGCAAATTGCGATAGAGGTACTCAATCGCCTGAATAACATGTCACACATACAAAACCGATATGTGCTGAAGCCTTTAGCATACGAGGACATTGTTCCCGCTACCGTTGGGAAAACGCCTCAGGGTATTGTAGATCGTTATATGATGGAGGCAGGTAAATCAGATATCTTTGTTTGCATTTTATGTAAACGTATGGGAACCCCTGTAACACATGAGGAAACCGGAGAAAAATTCGCATCGGGAACTGAATACGAATTTATAGATGCCTACCGAAGTAACCAAAAGCAAGGTATGCCACATATTCTGCTTTACCGGGGTATGAAGTTTATCTCACCTGATGCAGACACTGAACAACTGAAACTTGTTCAAAACTTTTTCAAGCGTTTTAAAGGAGATACTGCTGAATTAAAAGGACTTTATAAAGAGTATGAAACCGTAGAGGAATTGAAAGACATCATCTTTAAGGATATTGATACAATAATTGCCGAACATTTCATTAAACAAGCTGGAATGGATATTATCGCATCTCCAGAGGGCAGGCGTAGTGATTTTTATCAACATATCCCGCTTCCAGCCAATTATGTCATTCGGAAAGAACTGCTAAAAGAAGTTTGTAATTCACTGCTGGCAGATTCTTTACCAGATTTATCAGCCTCCGAGGAAAAGTGCAGACCTATTGCCTTACATGGCATGGGCGGTATTGGGAAAAGCGTGATTGCCCGTGCGTTATGCGATGACCCGCAGGTGCAGGCCGCTTTTCCCGATGGAATCTTGTGGACGACGATGGGTCAGGAACCCGACCTTCTATCAAAATTACGTGAGTGGCTTCATGCCCTTGGAGGCACGATCAGCGAAACAGCGCCATCGGTTGACAGCCTTAAAAACGGACTTGTTCATTTACTTGAAAAACGTGCGTGCCTGCTGATTGTGGATGATATCTGGAAGAGGAAACATGCAGAAGCCTTCCTGGCAGGCGGACCACGTTGCCGGTTATTGATTACAACACGCGATACGGAAATTGCCCACGAAATTGGTGCAGAGGTACAACCTGTCCCACTCATGACATCAGCGGAGGCTTTGAAACTGTTGGAAGAATGGGCTACAGGAGCGCTTTCAAATACCGATTCCGGGACAAAGGAAATAATTGTGACAAGGTTGAGACGTTTACCGCTTGCAGTAAAACTGGCAGGCGCACAACTGAAACGCCAAAAACCGGATGAATGGCTGCAGACCTTTGACGTTCTGAAACTGAAATCAAACCGGCCTGAAGATGCGCATGACAGCCTTAAGCTAACCTTCGAACTCAGTCTTAATGTGTTAGAAAATACTAAACGCCGCCTGTATGCCGCATTGTCTATCTTTAAAGAGGATGAAGCAACCCCTGAAGTGGCTATTGAGCATCTCTGGGGAGCCCTGGGTAAAATAAATAGGGAAGAAACGGCTGAACTGATAAATGACCTGGAGTCACGCGCATTATTAGAGGTCACGCAAAAAGCTGAACCGCGTACCATACGGCTTCATAACCTCCTACATTTATTTATGCACAAGGAATTAGGTGAAACAGGGAGCCATGAGGCACATCAAGCATTGATAACTGTTTACCGAAAGACCTGCGCTGGCACAGGCTGGCATACGGCACTGGATGACGGTTACCTTTATGATCACCTAGTTTATCATTTGCGTGCCGCACGTGAGGTTGAAGAAATCAGGGAATTATTTCATGACCAGAGCTGGCTTAAGGTACGGGTTCCACAAGATGGATACGAATACGATGGTTACCTGAGCGATTTAATGGTTGCCTGGAAAGGAGCGCATGATACGGTCAGATCTCAAATTGATGCAGGGCAAATGCCGGATACCTTTATCGATTGCTTACGCTATGCATTAATCCGCAGTAGCATCAACTCCATTGCTGCGAATTATGCCCCGGAACTCGTGGCACGCGCATTGGAATTGGAAATATGGAAACCGGACCGTGCGGTGAGCATTGCAGAAAAAGTTCCAGACGTAATGCAAAGAGTAATGTTATGCGCAGCAATGCTCAAGACAGGCAAATTAAAACAACCGTTGATTGATACTGTAAAAAGAATGGGACTTGCCGACGCCCTGGCAATTGAGTATGAGCGGTCACGTGCAGAGGCATTAGCGGCACTGGCGCCTCAATTGACTGGTGAACAAAGACAAGAAGCCCTCCGGGAGGGACTCGACGCTGCCCTGGCAATTGATCTTGAGGCGTCTCGTGTATGGGCATTAGTGGCGCTGGCACCTCAATTGACCGGTGAACAACTCCAGGAGGGACTCGCCGCTGTCCTGGCAATTTGGAATGTGCAGTTTCGTGCAGAGGCATTAGCGGCGCTGGCGCCTCAATTGACCGGTGAGCAGAAACAAGAAGCCCTCCAGAAGGGACTCGACGCCGCCCTGGCAATTGAGGATGAGTCGTCTCGTGCAGGGGCATTAGCGGCACTGGCGCCTCAATTGACCGGTGAACAACTCCAGAAGGGACTCGCCGCTGCCCTGGCAATTGAGGATGAGCAGTCTCGTGCAGAGGCATTAGCAGCACTGGTGCCTCAATTGACCGGTGAACAAAGACAAGAAGCCCTCCAGGAGGGACTCGCCGCTGCCCTGGCAATTGGGGATAAGCAGTCTCGTGCAGAGGTATTAGCGGCACTGGCGTCTCAATTGATCGGTGAACAAAGACAAGATGCCTTCCAGAAGGGATTCGCTGCCTTCCAGGCAACTAGGTATGAGCAGTCTCGTGCAAAGGCATTAACGGCACTGGCGCCTCAATTGACCGGTGAACAACTCCAGAAGGGACTCGCCTCCGTCCTGGCAATTAGGGATGAGTGGTCGCGTGCAGGGGCATTAGCGGCACTGGCGCCTCAATTGACCGGTGAACAACTCCAGAAGGGACTCGCCTCCGTCCTGGCAATTAGGGATGAGTGGTCGCGTGCATGGGCATTAGCGGCGCTGGCGCCTCAATTGACCGGCGAACAAAGACAAGAAGCCCTCCAGAAGGGACTCGCCGCCGTCCCGGCAATTAAGAATGAGCAGTCTCATGCAAAGGTATTAGCGGCACTGGCGTCTCAATTGACCGGTGAACAACTCCAGAAGGAACTCACCGCCGCCCTGACAATTAGGGATGAGCAGTCGCGTGCATGGGCATTAGCGGCATTGGCGTCTCAATTGACCGATGAACAAAGACAAGAAGCCCTCCAGAAGGGACTCGCTGCCGCCCTGGCAATTGAGGATGCGCAGTCGCGTGCATGGGCATTAGCGGCATTGGCGTCTCAATTGACCGATGAACAAAGACAAGAAGCCCTCCAGAAGGGACTCGCCGCCGTCCCGGCAATTTGGAAGGTGCAGTCGCGTGCAGAGGCATTAGCGGCACTGGCGCCTCAATTGACCGGTGAAGAAAGACAAGAAGCCCTCCAGAAGGGACTCGCCGCCGTCCTAGCAAATTGGGATGAGTGGTCGCGTGCAGAGGCATTAGCGGCGCTGGCGCCTCAATTGACCGGTGAGCAGAAACAAGAAGCCCTCCAGAAGGGACTCGCCGCCGCCCTGGCAATTGAGGATGAGTCGTCTCGTGCAGGGGCATTAGCGGCACTGGCGCCTCAATTGACCGGTGAACAGAGACAAGAAGCCCTCCAGGAGGGACTCGACGCAGCCCTGGCAATTAAGGATGAGCGGTCTCGTGCAGAGACATTAGGGGCACTGGCGCCTCAATTGACCGGTGAACAGAGACAAGAAGCCCTCCAGGAGGGATTCGCCGCCGCCCTGGCAATTGGGGATGAGCAGTATCGTGCAAAGGCATTAGCGGCGCTGGCGCCTCAATTGACCGGTGAACAACTCCAGAAGGGACTCGACGCCGCCCTGGCGATTGAGCATGAGGGGTGGCGTGCAAGGGTATTAGCGGCATTTTTTCCTCATGTATCTGATAAGCCCGCTTTATTAAAGATTCTGCGTAAGACGATCATTGATTATTTGTTTACTTTGCAAAGCGAAAAACGTGCAGATGTTTTATCTTTTAGTGGAATTAAAAATTTATTTGCACCGCCTATCTTTAATCAGGAGATACTGAATGCGGTTGCCAGGAACATCATCGAGATTTGCTGGGATTGGCACTGGCTATAGTTATTGGTGATTTCCATGCTTGAGTAAACGACAAAAGAAGGTTGCCATTGCGAAGTTGCAGTGATTGACATAGGTTGCTTTTGGCAGCGAATTTTGAGATACCGGGCAAATGTCGGTTAAAAAACAACCCCCTTGCCCCCTTTTTAAAGGGGGATTTCCTCAAGTCCCCCTTAGCAAAGCTTGCTATATTGTAGAAAGGAGTTGAGCTTTAAGTAAAAAGCTATACTCTTTCTTGAAATGAATAGGTTTAGTAAGTTAGGAAAATTCAAGTCAAAGAAAGGAGTATAGCTGTGAAAGATATTAAGACAGAGAAGGGGAAGAAAATCAATAAGAAAAGCTTGATAGTGGCATTGGATGTGGCGCAAGAGAAGCACGTGGTATATATACGGAGTTCTGATGGGAGGGAAGAAAAACCCTTTGTGGTATTCAATAGGCGGGAAGAGTATGAACAGATGTGGAGGCGAATAAGCCAGACAAAGGAGGCGTATGGACTGGAGGAGGTCGTGGTGGGATTTGAATCAACGGGGCCGTATGCAGAGCCGCTGGTGCACTATTTGATGAAGAAGGAAGTAAAGCTGGTGCAGGTAAATCCGATGCATACGAAGAGGGTAAAGGAAATAAGGGGCAATTCACCGAACAAGACGGATGAGAAGGATCCGCAAGTGATAGCAGACATCATGGAGCTTGGAAATTATCTAAGGGTGGTAATACCGGAGGGAGTATCAGCAGAGTTGAGGCGACTGACCCATGCACGGGAGAGGGCGGTAGAAAGACGGACAATGCTAGTGAATCAGGTGCATGGATTGATGAGTGTGATATTTCCGGAATTTGCGATGATAATGAAGGATATCAAGACGAAAACAGCGTACTATCTTTTGAAACACTATCCGAGACCCCAGGATATCGTGGAGCTTGGATATGAGAGGCTGGAAGAGACATTGAAGAAGATAAGTCGTGGGAGAATGGGAAAGGATCGGGCAGAGGCGCTGTATGAAGGAGCGGTAAACACCGTAGGAGTCAGAGAGGGGCAAGGGAGCATCGTATTTGAGATAAAACAGTTGGTGGTGGAAATAGAACAAACAGAGCGGTTAATAGAAGAGATGGAAGAAAAGATGAGGGAATATCTCAAGGAAATTCCTTACAGTCGATATATGCTATCGATACAAGGGGTAGGGGAGGTGACGGTAGCTGGGTTGATAGGGGAAGTGGGAGATTTTAGGAAGTACCGGACGATTGCGGAGATTACGAAGCTGGCGGGATTGGATTTATTTGAAGTAAGTTCGGGGAAGCACAAGGAAGAGCGCCATATATCGAAGCGGGGACGTCCGTTGATGAGGAAGTTGTTGTTTTGTGCGGCAATAAATGTCGTGAGGGAGGGAAGGATCATGCATGAACGATATAAGAGATACCTCCAGAGAGGGGTGCCCCGAATGAAGGCGCTGATTGCAATAGCACGAAAGCTCTTAGGGGTTTTATTTGCCCTGGTACGTGATCAGCGTGAGTATGTGAAGAACTACGAAGAAATACGATTAAAACAAGTTGCGTAAGTTCTGTATTCGTGGAGGCGGTAGAGATTATCGTCACCCCCATAAAGGCGACCGAGTCGACCTTCGAGAAAAGCATAGATAACTTTATCGCCTGCACCCTTAAGTCCCTATGAAGCAAGGTTAGGGCTCGTAAGAGACCCTCAAAGTACTAGGGTAGGACAAGGAGTGCTCCACGAAAATAGCGGGAAATAAATCATTTGATGAAGTGGAAAAGGAGCGGTGATTGTGGCTAACTCCAGTCGGGCTACGCCCTCCTTCCGTTAGCCACAATCACATTAATCTTAATTATAATAAATATTATAATTAATATTTGACTAGAATAAACTAGGGGGATTCAGGGGGTTGTCTGGTCTGGTATGCTATGATACAAACTTTGAATTTCCTAAACATTAAATTTTGTTTTATTCATACCGGAGCGCCTCAATGGGGTTTAGTCTCGATGCCTTTCTGGCCGGGTAATAACCAAAGAAGATACCAACCATGTTTGAAAAGAAAAAGGCAACGGCAATGGATGGTGAAGATAATAACGATGGCCATCCCCCATAGTAAGAAACTAATTTTGACGTAAAAATGCCAAAAATTATTCCGACTATCCCACCAATAGAGCTAAGAACCGTAGATTCTATGAGAAACTGGAAAAGGATATCCTTCTCCTTGGCACCGACGGCCATTCTGATGCCAATCTCTCTGGTCCTTTCGGTTGTGGAAACCAGCATGATATTCATAATGCCAATGCCACCTACAAACAGCGACACCAATGCAATACTCCCAAGGAGAACGGTCATCGTATGGCTTGTTTCTAATACGGTTGAAGCAAATTCTACCTGGCTGATAACCGTAAAATCATTTTCTTCAGTGGGTCTGAGCCGGTGGCGTTGTCGTAAGAGAGACGTAATCTGATCGATTGCCTCAAACCGCGCCTCTGCGGTAATCGTTGAAGCAAGCATATGACCAATATGCGTAACCCCCATAATCTTTCTCTGTGGCAATTCCGGGTAGAGTAGGGAACTGGCTATCTATAGTTTAGGTTGGCCTATCTGTTTCTGCCCCTTTCGTCTGGCAGTGCCTCAGTAGCCTCACCATGCTATTTCGCCAGTCCTCCCTCATCAAACCG
>WBZR01001397.1_pt1 | contig 30332 bp, 23 predicted proteins | sample 5204231 | NCBI WGS metagenome assembly WBZR01 (sample SAMN12412403, study PRJNA552823) | activated sludge metagenome | isolation source: activated sludge from anammox sidestream of wastewater treatment plant... | place: USA: Virginia | collected 2017-08 | reverse complement strand
CCTCCAAACTCACGTCGCGCTAACCGACGGGGAGCGGGCGCTGCAAATCCTCGTCAGCAACAAGATGAAGGTTACGCTGATTCTGGATTTGCTCCATGTGCTGGAGAAGGTTTGGAAAGCTGCTCATGTTTTTCACCCCGAAGGCAGTCCCGAGGCGGAGTTGTACGCGCGCTTGATGTCGCTGAGATTCCTCGAAGGCAATTCCTGTCAAGTGGTCAAAGGACTCCGCCAAACGGTGACCAAGCGATCCCTGTTTGGCGGCAAGCGCAAAACTCTGCTCGCAGTTGCTGCATACTTTCACCGCAACCGGGACCGCATGCACTACGACGCATACCTGGCCCAAGGGTTGCCCATCGCCAGTGGTCCGGTCGAAGGCGCTTGCAAGAACCTGATCAAAGATCGCATGGAGAGGTCAGGCATGCGTTGGACGGCACACATGGCCGAAGCCATCCTCAAACTCCGTGCGCTCTACCTCAGTGACGACTTTGATTCCTATTGGGATTTTCACATCAGTCAGGACCAGCGGCGGCTTTACCCCGCCGGTCGTTGGAGCGTCGTCGTAAAGTAGGCACGCCCTAGTTATGACCAGCTTGCCGCCCACTACCAGCAGGAATGGCAGCCCGTCTCCCTCACCGAAACCCATCTCCTCACCCAAATGGTCAACTCCTGCTGGCGCCTCCGCCGCATTTGGTCCATCGAAACCGCCCTCATCGACTCGGAAATGTTCACCCAGAAAGAGGACTTCGAGGCCGCCTGGTCCCGCCACCACCCCGCCATGCGCGCCATGGACGCCATCTCCGCCGTCCAGGCCGAAAATCCCGTAATGCTCGAAACCCTCCATCGCTACGAACTCCGCTACGACCGCCTCTACCGCTCCTCCATGGATCAACTCCTCAAACTCCGCCGCCTCCGCAACGCGCCCGAAATCGCCCCGGCTCTTCCCACTTCTGCTCCCGAACCGGAACTTTGCGAGACCCCCAAAGAAGCCCCGCCCCCAACCCCCGCCGCCTGGTACACGCGCTTCCTTGCCTTCCTCCTCTCCCTCCTTGCCGTCCTCCATCCCCGTCCTACAGCCCGAAAGTCGCGAAAATCCACCAACAAAACCGCCCCCAAATCAAGCGAACCGACCCCCCTCTTCGATTCCGCCTTCTGGACCTTCGAATTCCCCGAATTCTTCTCCTGGCTCACGTCATTTATCCCAACACCCACCCGTCCCAAGCACCAGGCGCCTCCCCCATCCGAGTAAGCGCCCCATCCCAATGCCCAGGAACCCGCTCAGCGCGCTGCAACTCGGTCCGGAGCACCGCTTCGTACGGCGGAACCCGTCCGACTTTGATAGGCTGAGGTTTCCATCATGAACCGACGTACGTTTCTTGCTGCTTCCTCCGCCGCCATGAGCATGGCTGCGCCTGCCGGTCCGCCCAAACGGATCGCCGCCATCATCACCGAATACCGCCCCAACTCCCATGCCGACGTCGTCGTCGGCAAGTACCTCGATGGCTACAACCAGGACGGCCGCCCTCCCTACCCGCGCTCCAAGATCGTCTCCATGTTCACCGAGCAGATCCCGAAAAACGACATGAGCCGCGCCAAGGCGAAGGAACACAATGTCCCCATCTTTCGCACCGTCATGGAAGCCCTCACGCTCGGCGGGGATAAACTCGCCGTTGATGGCGTGCTCCTCATCGGCGAGCACGGCAACTATCCCTCCAACGACAAGGACCAGAAGCTCTACCCGCGCTTTGAAATGTTCCTCAAAATCACCGACGTCTTCCGCCAGAGCGGCCGCTCCGTCCCCGTCTTCAATGACAAGCACCTCTCCTTCAGTTGGCGTCAGGCCAGGCGCATGGTGGAAATCTCGAGGGAACTGAAATTCCCCATGCTCGCCGGCTCCTCCGCCCCCGTAGCCTATCGCGTGCCCGCCATCGACACGCCGTTCGGAGCCGCACAGAAATACGCCGTCGCCATTTCCTTCAGCGGACTCGACATCTACGGCTTCCATCTCCTCGAGGCCCTTCAGGCCATGGTGGACCGCCGCAAGGGTGGCGAGACCGGTGTCAAATCCGTGCAATGCCTCGAGCGCCAGGATTGCTGGAATTTCATCGACCAGAACGGCTGGGTCCGGCGCCTCTTCGATCAGGCGCTCGCCCGCAGTAACACCCGCAAATCCGGCGACCCCAAAGCCCTCGTCAAAGCCCCCGCCGTGTTCATCCTCGAATACAACGACGGCCTCAAAGCAGCCGCGTTTCTTCTCACCGGACTCGTCCAGGATTTCACCGTAGCTGTCGATGTCGAAGGCCGCTCAGAACCCGTCTCCACGCTCATGTACCTCCAGCCCGGCCCGCCCCACCATCACTTCGGGTGTCTCGTAAAAAACATCGAAATCATGTTCAATACGGGCATTCCTCCCTATCCGGTGGAGCGTACCATGCTCACCAGCGGCATTCTCGATTTCGCCCTCGAATCCCGGTTCCAGGGCTACAAAAAGCTTGACACGCCGGAACTCGCCAGGGTCCGTTACCAGACGCCGAACGCCTCCCACTTCTGCGCCAAGGGTTGGGGACCGGACGGCAAACGGCTCGACATGTAGGAAAGCAATCATGCCCACTCGCAGACAATTTCTCACCACCGCTGCCGCCGCGCCCCTCGCCGCCCAGCCCCAATCCTCGGCCCCCAAACACATCGCCGCCATCGTCACCGAATACCGCTACAACTCCCACACCGACGTCATCATCGGCAAATACCTCGAAGGCTATCACCAGAACAATCAACCTCCTTACCCTCCTTCCAAAATCGTCTCCCTCTACACCGCCCAGGTTCCCAAGAACGACATGAGCCGGGACATGGCCAAGAAACACAACGTCCCCATCTACCCCACCATCTGGGAAGCCCTCACCCTCGGCGGCGGCCGCCTCGCCGTGGATGGCGTTCTTCTCATCGGCGAGCACGGCAACTATCCCTGGAACGAAAAAGGCCAGCATCTCTACCCCCGCTTCGAACTGTTCCTCGAAATCACCGACGCCTTCCGCGCCACCGGCAAGAGTGTCCCCATGTTCAGCGACAAGCACCTCTCCTACAGTTGGCACAAGGCCAAACGCATGGTGGAGATCTCGCGCGAATTGAAGTTCCCTCTCATGGCCGGCTCCTCCATTCCCGTCGCCTACCGCCCCAGCGGCGTCGATCTCGAATGGGGAGCCAAAGCGAAGCACGCCGTTTCCATCTTCTATGGCGATCCCGACGCCTACGGCTTCCACCTCCTCGAAGGCTTGCAGTGCATGGTCGAACGTCGGCAAGGCGGCGAGACCGGTGTGAAGGCCGTTCAATACATGGAAAAGCAGGCCATGTGGGATTGGGTTTCGCGTACCCCCTGGGCCGCGAAACTCCTCGACGCCGCCCTTGCCCAAGGCGTCACCCGCAAGCAGGGCGATATCCGCCAGTTGGGCGCCGAGGACTACTGCTACCGCGTCGAATATCGCGACGGCCTCGAAGCCGCCGCCTTCATGACCAACGGCATCGCCAAGGATGCCTGCACCGCCGTCGAAGTGGAAGGCCGCGCCGAACCCGTCGCCACCCTCATGTTCCTCCCCGACGAGCGCCCGTTCCAGCACTTCGCCTGCCTCGTACAGGCCATCGAGAAAATGTTTGAAACAGGAAAGCCCACGTATCCCGTCGAGCGCACCCTGCTCACCAGCGGTATCCTCGAGGCAATCCTCAACTCCAAGTTCGAAAACGGCCGCCGTGTCGAGACGCCCTACCTCAACGTCACCTACACCGCGCCGCGTAAGAGCTTCTTTTGCACATCGAAATGGTAACGCGCCGCAAGCTCCTCCTCTCCCCTGCGCTGCTCCAGGCGCAGCCTGATTCCCGCCCGGATGTCGCCTGCGTCCTCAACGCCTACTTCCCCAACTCCCACGCCGATGTCTTCATGGGCCGCCTCCTCGAGTGCTACCGCCTGAACGGCCGCACCAACCGGCCCCGCGTGAAGGTGGTTTCCATGTACGTCGACCAGTTCCCCTTCAACGATATGGCGCGCGAGCAGGCCGAGGAATACGGCGTCCGCATCTATCCCACCATCGCCGAAGCTCTCCGCTGCGGCGGCGGCAAGATCGCTGTGGATGGAGTGGCCGTCATCGGCGAGCACGGCAACTATCCGCGAACCCCGCGCGGCAACTTCATGTATCCCCGTTACCGCCACTTCCAGCAGATCACCAAGGTCATGGAGGAAGACGGCCGCGTCGTGCCGCTCTTCAACGACAAATACCTCGCCTATGAATGGGCGGACGCTCAGGCCATGGCCAACCGGATCCGTGCCCTGAAAATCCCCTTCATGGCCGGCTCCTCGCTCCCGCTGACATGGCGCCGCCCGCCCCTCGAGTTCCCTCATGGCATCGTGCTCGAAGAAGCCCTCGCGGTGAGCTTCAGCGACCTCGAGGAGCACGCCTACCATGGCATCGAGTTGCTTCAGGCCATGGTCGAACGCCGCCGCGGCGGCGAAACGGGTGTCGCAAAGATCCGCTGCGTCGAAGGGGACCAGGTCTGGCAGTTGGGTAAAGCCGGCGAGTGGTCCCAGGATCTCCTCGACGCCGCCCTCTCGCGCCGCGTCAATCCGCCCCCCAAAGATTCCAAAGACAAGCCGCAGTTGATTCAGATCGTGTACCGCGACGGCCTCAAAGCCTCCATCCTCAACCTCAACGGCCGCACCCGCGACTACCTCTTCGCCGCCCGCGAGCGGAGACGCCGCCAGCCGTACTCCTCCTGTTTCTACATTCAGTTGTACAACCACAACCACTGGAGCTTCATGGTGCGCAACTTCGAGGATCTCGTCCTCACCCGCAAGCCGCCTAACCCCATGGAACGCACTCTCCTTGCCAACGGCATCCTCTTGTTCGGCCTCGAATCCCGTCTCCAAGGACAAAAATGGCTCGATACTCCTCAGCTCTCGGTTCGCTACTGATCGTCTCGGCGCTCTCCGCGCAGCAGGTCACTGTCGTCGATGTGGAAGCCGTGCGCGCCACCGGCGATCCGTCCACGGCGCTCCGCATCTTCACTCTCCCCGCAAATCCCGCCGAAATATCGTGCGACATTCTCGTTGCCGGCGCGGGCATGGGTGGCGTCGCCGCCGCGCTCACCGCTTCCAAACGCGGGCATTCGGTCTGCCTCACCGAAGAGTCCACCTGGATTGGAGGCCAGATGACCGCGGGCGGCGTGTCCGCGCTCGACGAGCACAAGTTCATCGAGATCACCGGAGCCACACGCGCCTACAGCGAGATGCGCAATCGTCTTCGCGACTACTACCGCCATCGCTTCCAACTGAGGCCCGCGGCCAACCTCGAAAACCTCAACCCCGGCGCCTGCTACGTCTCCTCGCTCTGCTTCGAACCTCGCGCCGGTGTCTCCGTCCTCGAAGACATGCTGCGCGCCCATCCCTCCATCCGCATCATGACGCGAACCAAAGTCTTTCACCTCGACCAAAGCGCCGGCCGCATCCAGTCCGCGCTCGCCTACCGCTTCGATTCCAAAGACGTCGTCCGCATCCGCCCGCGCTTCGTGCTCGATGCCACCGAACTCGGCGATCTGCTCCCGCTCGCCAAAGTGCCCTACGTCGCCGGCTCCGAGCCGAAAAGCGATACCAACGAACCGCACGCCGCCATCGCCCCCAATCCCGAATGCGTGCAGAGCTTCACCTACCCCTTCATCCTCGAACACTCGATCGGCGAATCCCACTCCATCCCCAAGCCGCCCGAGTACGAAAAATTCCGCGACCACCAGCCGTTCAGCATGCGCTTCAACTACCCCAAGGAGTTCGGATGGAGAGGCGAATTTCAGTACACCGTGTTCGGTGAAGATCCCCCCATCCCGAACAACATGTCGCCGCGCCCCTTCTTCCCCTGGCGCCGCGTTCTGGCCGCGAAAAACTTCCGCAATGTCCCCAACGACCTCGCCCTCATTAACTGGCCCCGCCAGGACTACCACTCCGAATCCGTCATTGACCGCACTCCCCAGGACACCGCCCGTGTGCTCCAGCAGGCCAAGCGCGTCTCTCTCGCTTTCCTCTACTGGCTCCAGCACGAAGTGCCCCGCGACGATGGAAAAGGATCCGGCTATCCGGAATTGAAGCTGCGCCTCGATGCCATGGGCTCCGAAGACGGCCTGTCCCAATACCCCTACATCCGCGAATCGCGCCGCATCCGTTCCAAAATCCGCGTCATCGAGCAGGACATCGTGTCCGATTATCAGCCCGGCCCTCGTGCCCGCTGGTTCGCCGATTCCGTCGGCACCAGCTTCTATATGGTGGACATCCACCCCTGCGGCGCCAACGAGCGCGGCCGCATGATGATGCCTCGCCCGTTCCAGATCCCCATGGGAGCCTTGCAGCCAACCTCCGGCCCCTCGAACTTTCTACCAGCCGCCAAAAGCCTCGGCGTCACTCACCTCACCAACGGCGCTTTCCGCCTCCATCCCGTCGAATGGAACATCGGAGAAGCCGCCGCCACCATGGCAAGCCTCTCGCTCTCCTCCACCCTCACCACCTCTGCCCTCCAGCGCGAACTCGCCCATGCCGGAGTGCCGCTCGTCTGGTTCGACGATCTCCCCTCCTGGGACCCGAACTTCACTGCCGTCCAACTCGCCGCCATCCGCGGCCTCTATCCACTCGATAGCTCCGGTCTCCATGCTTCACCCAACGCCCCCATCACACGCCGCGAAGCCGCCCGCGCCCTCGCCGCCTTCTTCGGCAAAACCACGGATGACCCCGTCAAACTCGTCGTCGCCGAAGGCTGGATGGCCGCCGATCACCGCAACTGGTTCCACGAGGATCTGCCGCTCTATTGGACCGACATCCGCGCCACCCTGCCCCCCTTCGACATGAAGCACACCGGCCCCGTCACACGCGCCGAATGGGCGCGGCGCTTCACCGCCCCCTCTCGCTAGCCTATCTCCCGGCATACAGCAATAACGAGGCCAGCACAAAGACAAGCGTTGTGCCAATCGCATCCCAGGAGAAGAGAGCGACCCTTTTCGGGTGCCGGTAGACGAGTGAGATCGTGATGATTGCGGTCATCGTCATCGCTGCCGCCGCGCTGATCGCATGGTTCGCCGAGATGCTCCGCATCAGCGGCCCCCTGAAGTAGCAGAAATCGTCCACTGCCAGGATGGCAAGGTTGAAGAGATTGCTGCCCAGGATTCCCCCAACCGCCAGATCCACCGCACCCATTTGGAGTGCCGCTCGCGACACCACTACTTCCGGCAGCGACGTCGTCAGCGCAATGAAAATACTACCCACGAAAGTCTGCCCGAGGCCCGTGATTCGGGCAATCTCATCGCCGAGATGCGGCAGGTACGCAGCCGCAAGCACGATCACCACCGCATGTGCCCCGAAACGTCCGTATGCCGTGCGTGCCGCCATGTGCTCGTATTGCGCCTGCTCACCCAGATCCTCCAGCAACTCCGCGATCCGCCGCCGTTCATAGCGAAACACCAGTCGCATGGCCAGCAAGTACACCAGTAGCAGGACCGGGCTTGACGCCCCAATCCAGCCGGCCGAGGGAATTCTGCTCGCTCCCAGGATACTGAGCGTGGTCACTCCAAGCAGCAGGATGCCGAAAGCCGCCGTCAGCACTTGACCTTGGTGCGCAATCGCTGATATCGGCATCCGATCGCGCCGGATATCGAGCATCCCCAGGATCAGGAGATTGAACATGCAACTCCCCAGAACGTCCCCGGCGGCGATGTCCGGCAGGTCGAAGATCGAGACGGAACTGATCCCGGTGATCAACTCAGGAAGCGAAGTTACCGACGCCATCAGCACCACTCCAATCCACGTGCGCCCCAAGCCTGTCTTCTCGGCGATCACGTCCCCATAGGTGGACAGGCGCGTCCCCGAATACAGGATCACCGACACGCAAAGGAAGAACTGAAGCCAGATCATTTACAGGCTCTCCTTTCTCCTGTTCCGGGTCATCCATTTCTCCAGTTCCACGGCCGCGAAGATAACGGAACTCAGTACAAACGTCAGAGCGAGGTCCCCCGCGGGCAACCGCTCTGTCTTGAAAAACGATTGCAGAAACGGCGTATAGACCAGCGCCAGTTGCAGCAGCAGCGTCAGCGACACCGCGCCCAATAATGCCTTGTTCGACATCAACCCGATCCGAAACAGAGATTGGCTCTCCGATCGTATGGCCATGACGTGCGCCATCTGCGAGAGCGTCAGCGTGGTGAACAGAATCGTCTGCCAGTGCGAATCGCCCGCCCGCCAATACCAGTAGCCCGCGCCCAACGACAGAATCCCCATCAGCAGCCCCACCCAAAGCACATGCCGCCCCATTCCGCGGCTGAAGATGTTCTCGTCCGGTCTCCGCGGAGGCCGGCTCATCGTGTCGCTCTCCGGCGCCTCTACCCCCAGCGCCAGCGCCGGCAATCCGTCCGTCACCAGGTTCATCCAGAGAATCTGCAGCGGCAGCAGCGGAAGCGGCATGCCAAAAAACGGCGCGGCAAGCATCAGCCAGATCTCGCCGGAGTTCGTCGCCAGGATGTACTTGATGAATTTCCGGACGTTATCGTAAATGACCCGGCCCTCCTCCACCGCCGCGACGATGGTGGCGAAATTATCGTCCAGCAACACCATGTCCGCCGCTTCCTTCGCCACATCGGTTCCCGTAATACCCATCGCCACTCCGATGTCCGCCTTCTTCAACGCCGGCGCATCGTTCACCCCGTCGCCTGTCATCGCCACGATGTTTCCCCGCCGCTGTAGCCCCTCGACAATTTTCAGTTTGTGTTCCGGCGAGACTCTCGCGTAAACCGGAGTCGTCTCCGCCGCCTCCTCCAATGCGGGGCCGGAAAGCCGGTCCAGTTCCTGACCCGTAACGACGCGGCTGTCGTGGTTGATCCCGAGTTTCGCCGCAATGTTTTGCGCGGTGAGCGGATGATCGCCGGTGATCATCACCGGCCGGATGCCCGCCGCTTTGCACCGCGCCACCGCCGGGCCCGCTTCGGGTCTCGGCGGATCAATGATCCCCACCATGCCGGCAAATGTGAGGTTCCGTTCCATCGCCTCAGCCCCATGCCGCACCTGGTCCACGAGGCGGAAGCCCACGCCCAGTACCCGCATCCCCTTCTTTGCCAGGTCATCATTTGCTTCTCTCAGTTGCGCCCGCCTGGCCTCCGTCAATGGCTCGCTCCGCCCGCCGGTCCAGACAGAATCCGAAATTTCCAGCAGGCCATCGACGGACCCCTTTGTGAAAGCCACGAACGGCTTGGCCTCCCCGCCGGCCGCCAGCGGAAGCCAGTCCGGCATTGTCCGTCCGCCATCAGGCAGCCTGTGAATCGTGGTCATCCGCTTCCGCTCCGAAGTGAATGGAACCTCGCCCACACGCGGCAAAGCCCGCTCCAGGTCCTCCTTCCACAGCCCGGAACGGGACGCCGCCGTCACAAGCGCAGTCTCCGTCGGGTCCCCCAGCGGTTGGGACGAGTTGCCCTTCTCGCCGTGTCCCTGCTGGATCGCGTCATTGCACAGCGCGCAGCCCGCCAGTAGCAGTCCGAATGCCGGCGCAGGCACGCCTGCCGCCTGCTCTCCGCCCAACAGGTTCCACTCGCCGCCGTCCGCCATCAGCACTGCCGCGGTCATCCGGTTCTCCGTCAGCGTGCCCGTCTTGTCCGAGCAGATCACCGTCACCGACCCCAGCGTCTCGACGGCCGGCAATTTCCGGATCAGCACCTTGCGCCGCAGCATGCGCTGCGCTCCCAGCGTGAGCGCGATGGTCACCACCGCCGGCAGTCCCTCCGGCACCGCCGCCACGCCAATGCTCACCGCGGTGAGAAACAGCAATTTCAACTCGTCGCCGCGCAGCAATCCGAGAACGAAGATGACCGCTACCAGCAGCAACGCGGCCACCGCCAGCACCTTGCCCAGATGACCCAGCCGCCTTTGCAGCGGCGTCGCCTCCCGCTTCACCGTTTGGATCATCTTCGCAATCAGGCCCAACTGGGTCTTCATGCCCGTTTCCGTCACCACTCCGAGTCCACGCCCGGAGGTGATGAACGTTCCCATGTACGCCATGTTGCGCCGGTCGCCCAAAGGCACATCCGCCGCCTCCATCGCGTCCGTTGTCTTCAGGATGGGCTCAGACTCGCCCGTCAGTGCGGCTTCATGCGTTTGCAGATCGGCGCTCTCCACAATGCGGCAATCCGCCGCAACGAGGTTTCCGGCTTCGAGCAGAACGACATCTCCCGGCACCAGCGCCTCCGCCGAGATCTCCTCGACCTCTCCCGCGCGGCGCACCCGTACGGTGGGAACCGCCAGCTTCCGCAATGCCGCCATCGCCTTCTCGGCGCGGTATTCCTGGCTGAACCCAAGCAGCGCATTCAGCACGACGATCGCCCCGATGGCGATGGCATCCTTATAGTCGCCGAGCAAAGCCGAAACAACCCCGGCAATGATCAGGATCACCATCATCAGCGCCGTCAGTTGTTCCCACAGAATCAACCACGGGCTCTTGATCCCGCTTCCCAGCAACTCATTGCGGCCGTATTCCTCCAGCCGCCGCGAGGCTTCCTCGCTGCTCAACCCGCCGGACTGCTCAGTCCGGAGTTCTCGCAGCAGGGAAGGCAGATCCAACTGGTGCCAGTTCGTCATGGAATGCATCTTCTTTCTATTGTCCAATCATGGCGGGCAAGAATCCTGATTGAAAAATGCCTATAATCAGCACGTGGCGCAATCACCATGACAGTGCGGGAAATCATGAAGGCTCCGGTGATCACCATCCGGGAGGACTGCACGCTCGAAGAAGCGGCGAAGTTGATGTTGGAGCATAACATTGGTAGTCTTCCGGTCGTCAACCGGTCGGGTGAAATCTGTGGCATCGTTACCGAATCGGACTTTGTGACTCAGGAGAAAGGGATCCCGTTTTCTTTTTATCGCTTTCCGCAGATCTTCGGACAGTGGATGCCCAAAGAGGGCGTAGAGAAAGTATACGCCGCCGCGCGGTCGATGACCGCCGCTGAGATCATGAGCCGCAAGGTGGTGTCAGTGCGGGAAGACGATACTCTGGAAGCCTTGCTCGAGAAGATGCTCCAGAGCGGGTACCACCGCTTGCCGGTGCTTCGGGGTAAGACCCCGGTAGGCATCGTAGCCCGGCATGACCTGCTCCACCTGATGTGCAGCCGCCTGCCCGCCTGTCGAGAGAGCGTCTAAGCAAAGCCGCAACGCTTCAGCCGCTGAAGGCTGAACAAGAGACACCGCGGCACATGAAAGAACCCCTTGTATGGACCACCCTTCATCTGGTTCGCGGGCCGGCCCTGGCGGTCGCAGTAACCGAACCACTCTCCATACTCCCAATCGGCGAAAGTCCGGAACGTGTACTCATCCACCCGCCGCAGCCAGTCGAGCCATTTGCCGTCGCGTGTCTTCTCGTAAGCCAGCACCAGCGCGTAGATCGCCTCGGTGTGCGGCCACCACAACTTCATCCCCGCCTCCAGTTGCAGCGGCGGCAGCCCTTCGGCATCGATGAAATACGGTAGCCCGCCGAACTCCGCGTCCCACGCGTACTCGATAGTCCCTCCGATGACATCGAGCAGGAACCGGCAGTAGGCGGCGTCCTCCTCTCCCAGGGCCTCCATGGCGTGCCAGAGGAACCATGCAACCTCGAGCGCGCTGCCGGGGCACAGCAGCCGCGTATCGGGCGAATCGCGATAATCCGCGCCGTCGAGCGGCAGGTTCTCGATCAGCGTTTGCTTTTCCGGGAGCCAATGTTCGCGCGCTTCGCGCAGACACCCGCGGAGCACACCGGCATACTCCCCGTTCGGGTCCATGGCCATCAATTCCATCGCCATCGACGCCGTCACCATCACGTCCGCCAACTGCCGCACCGGCCTTTGCCCGCTCAACGCAGGCCGTCCCAGCAGCGTCCCGTCCCGGATCCAATCCCGCACCTTCCGGTACAACTCCTTCGCGGGTCCCAGTTCCGCGCCAGTTTTTGAGAACTCCGCCAGCGCCAGCACGACAAAGAACGCCGCGTAAGGCTTGCGCTGAATGAACACGGGGCGTCCGTCGCGGGTCAGGCTGAAGTAGCAGCGTCCTTCGGCATCCATGCCATGCCGCAGGAGAAAGTCGAGGATCCCTCGCGCCGCCGCCAGCCATTCCTCCCGCGGTTCCACCTCGTTATACAGGCGGCTGAACATCCACACGGCGCGTCCCTGCATCCATACGTACTTGCGCGTGTCGTAGACCCGGCCCTCCCGCGTCAGGCAATTCATCTGGCCGCCAAACTCCGTGTCCAGCGAAAATCGTTCCCAGAACGGGATCACCGATTCAAACAAATTCCGCCGGTAACGTTCGCACAGTTCTTCGAGCATCCAAACTACCTTATCCCGTTTTGATAGAATCTCGTTCAAATGCATTTGCTGGTTGTTCTTGCTCTGGGCTCAATGGCCCAGGCGCAGAGAACGGATCCCGTGGAATTCTTTGAGACCAAAGTTCGCCCTGTGCTGGCGAAGAACTGTTTTTCCTGCCACACGCAGGCAAAGCTCGGCGGCCTCGAGATGACCTCGCGCGATTCGCTGCTCAAGGGAGGGAAGTCGGGCCCCGCGATCAACATCGAGCGGCCCGAGGAAAGTCTATTGCTGAAGGCCGTCCGGCAGACGGACGACAAACTGAAGATGCCCCCGAGCGGAAAGCTCTCCGATGCCGACATCAAGAGCATCCTGGCATGGATCAGCCGCGGCGCGGTTTGGCCGGCCGCGGCGAAGACACAGCCGGAGGGCTATCACATCACGGCCGAGCAGCGCTCCTGGTGGGCCTTCCAGCCCGTGAGGAGAACGGACCCGCCCGAAGTGCAGGATAAAGCCTGGGCGCAAACGCCTGTGGACCGGTTTCTGCTTGCCGCCATGGAGAAGCGCGGTCTCAGGCCAGTAGCGCAGGCTTCCCGCCACGATTGGATCCGGCGCGTCGCCTACGATCTCACCGGGCTCCCACCCAAGCCGGAGGATGTCGATGCTTTTCTGCGCGACCGCTCGAAGGAGGCCAAAGCCCACGTGGTGGACCGGCTTCTCGCCAGCCCGCAATACGGCGAGCGCTGGGGGCGCTTCTGGCTCGATGTGGCGCGCTATTCGGACGACCAGTTGAACTCCACGCAGGACGAGCCCTACGACAACGCGTTCCGCTATCGCGACTGGGTGATTCAAGCGTTCAACGACGACATGCCCTACGACGTGTTCGTCAAGGCGCAGCTTGCCGGCGATCAGTTGCCCGAAAAGGAGAAAATGATTGCCGGTCTCGGCTTTTACGCCCTCAGTCCTCAGTTCCAGGACGACCGTGTCGATGTTACCGGCAAAGCTTTCCTCGGCCTCACCGTGGCCTGCGCCACCTGCCACGATCATAAGTTCGACCCCATCCCCACCAGGGACTACTACGCCATGCTCGGCGTATTCACCAACACAACGCTCGGGGAATATCCGCTGGCGCCGGAGGATGTGGTCCAGAACTACAAGAAGAAGAAGGCAGCCGTCGACGAAGAAGAGAAGAAGCTCGGCAAGTTTCTCGATGAGCAGGCCAAGGAACTCTCCGAGATCCTCGCCAACCGCACGGCGGACTACATCCGCGCGGCGCGGAGGATTATCAACGAAAAGGCGGACCTGAAGGAAACCGCGTCCGCGGCCAAACTGGATGCGGGTACGCTCGAGCGCTGGCGCGATTATCTCAGCCTGCCCGACCATGAGCACTCATTCCTGAAGAACTGGCAGGACAGCCGGAAGTTCGATGAGGAAGCCTTCCAGAAGACGCTGCTTGCCGTGCTTGCCGAATGGAAGGATATCGAGGACAAAAACTATATCCGCCTCGGCGGTTCCAACGCCCGCAACGACCTTGCAAGCGCCGACCTGCTTTCCCTTCCGCGCGACAAGTGGCTGCTCTGGCGCGACATCTTCTCCGCTCAGAAGTTCGCCAAATTCGACACGGGAATCCTCTATTACAAGGGCGCCGCGATTGACCGGTTCCTCTCCGGAGAATGGAAATCGCACCTCGACTACCTGCGCGCCGAGCTCGAACGCCGGAAGAAGGAGGTGCCGGAGCGATACCCCTACTACCACATCGTCGAGGACAAGACGAAGATACGGAACGAGCGCATCCACATTCGCGGCTCGGCGGACAATCTCGGCGCGGAGGCTCCGCGCGCCTTTCTCTCCATCCTTTGCGATGGTCCGCCGAAGCCGTTCACGCATGGCAGCGGCAGGCTGGAACTCTCCGAAGCCATCACGGATCCGAAGAATCCACTCACCGCGCGAGTCATCGCCAATCGCGTCTGGTACCAGTTGTTCGGCGCCGGCATTGTTCGTACCCTGAGCAACTTCGGCCAACTTGGCGAAAAGCCCAGCCATCCCGAACTGCTCGACTTTCTTGCCGCGCGCCTTGTCGAGCACCGCTGGTCTCTCAAAGCGCTGATTCGCGAACTTACCCTTACTTCCGCCTACGACTTGGGCTACAGCAGCGATCCGAAGAACTTCACCGAAGATCCGGATAACCGGCTGCTGTGGCGCGCCAATCGCCGCCGCCTCGATATCGAAGCCCTTCGCGACTCCCTGCTCGCGGCATCCGGGGAACTGGATCGCAAGTTGGGCGGTCCGCCGGTCTATCTCACCAGCGAAGGGAACACGCGCCGCACCGTCTATGGCTTCGTCAGCCGCCGCAAACTCGATGGCACGCTGTCGCTGTTCGATTTTCCCAACCCCAATTCCACGTCCGAACTGCGGATTCCCACAGCCACTCCGCTGCAGCAACTGTATTTTCTCAACAGCAAGTTCCTCATGGACCGCGCCGCGGCACTCTCGACGCTCCTCAGCCGTCAATCCCCCGACAACACGGCGCGCATCAAACACGCCTATCGACTTTTGTTTTATCGCGAGCCCGACAAAGCGGAACTGGAGGCCGGGCTCGCATTTCTTCAATCGAAAGACAAATCCTGGCCGCTATACGCGCAGGTTCTGCTGAGTTCCAATGAATTCGTCTTCTACTAACTCGCGTCCTTCTCGCCGCCAGGCGCTCTCGGCCATCGGCGGGGGTTTCGGCATGCTCGGATTGAGCGGCGTCCTCGCCGGGGCCACCGCCGGCCCGCGCGGGCCGCACTTCCCGCCCAAAGCCAAGCACGTCATCTATCTCTTTCTCAATGGCGGGCCGTCGCAGGTGGACACCTTCGATCCCAAGCCGATGCTGACCAAGTATCACGGCAAACCCGCGCCCAGTGGCAACCTCAAGACCGAACGCAAGACCGGAACACTGCTCGCCTCACCGTTTCAGTTCCGGAAATGCGGCCAGAGCGGCATCGAGATCAGCGAGATCTTCACCGAACTCGGCAAGCACATCGATGACATCTGCGTCATCCGCTCGATGCACACCGAGCGGCCGAACCACGAGCCTTCCCTGCTGATGCTCAACTCGGGCCATGTCCTGCCGGGTCATCCTTCCATGGGGTCGTGGCTCAACTACGGCCTTGGCACGGAGAACCAGAACCTTCCGGGCTTCGTGGTGCTCTGCCCGGGACTCCCCGTCATCGGACCCCAGCTCTGGACCTCCGCCTATCTTCCCGCCACATATCAGGGGACGCACATCCCGAACAACGAAACCGAGCCGGAAAAGCTGATCCAGTATCTGAGGAACAAACAGATCTCCCTGCCCGAGCAGCGCCAGCAGTTGAACCTGCTCGAGAAACTCAACCGCATTCACTTGCGCAAAGAGGGGGATGACCCACAACTGGAATCGCGCATCGAATCGATGGAGACGGCTTACCGCATGCAGACGGAGGCCTTCGAAGCGTTTGATATCAACAAGGAGCCCAAGTCCGTGCGCGACCTCTACGGGGACGGCCCCTTTGCCCGCGGCTGTCTCCTGGCCCGCCGCCTGGTGGAACGCGGCGTGCGCATGGTGCAGATTTACTACGGAAACGGCCAGCCTTGGGACAACCACGACGATATCCTGATCCACAAGAAACTGGCCCTCACTTCCGATCAGCCCATGGCTGCGCTGCTCGCCGATCTCAAGCGCACCGGTCTGCTCAAGGAAACGCTGGTGATCATCGGGGGCGAGTTCGGCCGTACTCCGGCCGTGGAAGTGAGCGGCCTGGTGAAATTCCAGAACGGCCGCGATCACAACAACCATGGCTTCTCGATATTGCTTGCCGGAGGAGGGATCAAAGGCGGCATGACCTACGGCAACACCGATGAATTCGGCTTTCAAGCCGTGGAGAAGCCCCTGCACCCCCATGACATCCACGCTACGGCGCTGCACTGCCTGGGCATCGATCACACCCGTCTCACCTACCGCTACAGCGGCCGCGACTTCCGTCTGACCGACGTTTTCGGCAACGTGATACACGACATCCTGGCCTGAAGCGGATAGAGGAGCTTCCCCTCCGAGATCCCTGGTGCGGGGTTACGGGAATTCGGCTACGATAGTCTGTTCAGGGCGTTTATGCACCATTACATCGTCTTCGGCCCGCAGGGATCGGGCAAAGGGACACAAAGCAGGCTACTGTGCGACGACTTTGATTTCGTGCACATCTCCATCGGCGACATCTTCCGCTGGAACGTGGCCCACCACACCAAGCTGGCCGCGCGCATCAGGCGCATCACCGACGCGGGCCTGCTGGTGCCGGACGAGATTGTGGAGGAGGTGGTGAGTAAGCGCCTTCAGGAGCACGATTGGAACTACGGCTTCGTGCTCGACGGCTTTCCGCGCACGCTGCGCCAGGCCGAGTACCTGTTCGAAAACTGGAACATGGACCGCGTCATCTACCTTGATATTCCGGACGATGTGGTGTTCGATCGCGTCATGACGCGCGCCAAGGTGGGCGAAGGCAGCGGCTTCACCAAGCGGGTGGATGACAACCCCGATGCGCTGAAAGTGCGTCTCACCGAGTATTACGACAAGACGAAGCCGCTGCTGGAACTCTACCGCAAGAAAGGGATCCTGCTCACGATCGACGCGACCCGCTCGATTGACGAAATCTACCAGGATGTCTGCAACCGCCTGGGGTTGGTGGCGCCAGTGCGAAACGCCGTCACCGTGCATTCCTAACGGACGGTGAACGCGAGGGGCGCCGGTTCGCGGCGCTCATCTTCCGCTGCCTGCCGGGTGACATACGCCGCATCCAAGGCCGCCAGCACTCCACCCGCCAGCAACAACACCACTGTGAGCTTCTGTTTCCATTTCATTGCGCTTTCGCTCCCCCCACCGGAGAAGGCGCATTTGCGCGCCAAATCAGATCACACGCTGTTCTTTTCGCTTGCCGGAGCGGCCGCCTGAGAAACTGACAGTTTTGTAGCGCCTGGCGTATGGAGTGTTCTAAAATGAAGAATCCCGCCGCAAGGGCGCGTAGCTCAGTTGGTTAGAGCGCCTGCTTCACACGCAGGAGGTCACAGGTTCGAGTCCTGTCGCGCCCACCATACTCTCCACAAGGACTGACTGTCACCAGTCGAGCCGCGCCCCGAGTTGGCCTACACGCGGATCGCTGGTCCAAAGCGCCTTTCCGAACGCCGGAGAGCCGATGTTGGGATCGGGCCACAGGAAATTCGGATGGTTCAGCACATTGGTGAAGGTCACATCCATGCGCATCCGGAGGCGCTCGGTGATGGGGAGCGTGTGTTGAAACGGTCGGCGACCGTTCTGTTTGCGGCTCCGGGTCCGTACAGGAAGGCACTGCCGCGGTTGCCGCCGGCGACGTTAGTGAGGTCCCTGGCGCCCGTATAGGAGACCTGGAAGAAGAAGTCGTGGCGGAAACGCCGCTCGGCCGCGAACTGAATGCTCTGGTAGTTGGCAAAGCCGAGAGCCTCGAGCCCGATATTGTAGAGAGGTTGCAAGACTCACGCGTTGAGTGTCAGGCTCGACGAGAGGGATGAAAACGACTCAGAAGTCCGCTGGCGTGAGGTAAGCTGTAGGGATGAAGAGATTACTATTGGCGGCGTTGGTCTTGGGATGCTCGGCGATGTTCGCCGAGGAGATGACGGGCTGGATCAGCGACAGTTCGTGCGGGGCGGCGAATGCGAAGGCGGACAAGAGTTCGCGGGAGTGCGCTGCATCGTGCATCAAGAGCGGGAGCAAGGCGGTGTTCGTCTCCGACAAGGATCAGAAGGTCTACCAAGTCTCCGACCCGGCGAAGGCGGCGAAGTTCCTGGATAAGAAGGTGAGGGTGTCGGGCAAAGTAGCGGGCGACACGATCCAAGTGGCTTCGATTGGATACGTGCCGTAGGGATCAAGCCGGGCCGTTCCTGGTGGTGAGGTGGGCAATGAGTCTGGGGATGTATTCCTTCATGCGCGGGTTCACGGTATCGTTGACCTGCGGCAGTCCGGCGATTCTTTCCTCATAGCCGTGCACTTTGGCGCCGATGTTGTCGAGGGAGTTGAGGGCGAGGATGGCGGTGTAGACTCCGTGCGCGTCGAGGTTGGCGAGTTGGATCAGGACTTCGATGGCGCTTTTGGTTTGGGTTTCGCCTCCGTAGCGGGCGAGGGCTTCGGCGGCGGCGATGCGCACGGCATCGGACTTATCGGTGAGGGCTTTTTCGAGCGCGGGCGCGTTCGCGGTGACGGAGCGCTCGCCGGAGATCATGAGGCCGGCCGCGGCCCAATAGCGCACGGCGCTGTCGCTATCCTGTAGACCTTTAGCAAGCACTTCGTCTTTCGGACGCTGGGCGCGGGAGGCGAGGTCAGCCATGGCAATGACCTTTTCGACGGGGTAGCGCGAAGGGTCGTGGCCCATGGTGAAGGGCGCGTCCCCGCGGGCACGGGCGTACATTTCGGTTTCAGGCAGAAACCCCACATCGCGAATCTTCAGGGCCATGTCGAACTGCGCCTTGCGCATGCGCTCGAGGATTTCGCGGTGGGCGGGGGAATCCGCGAGATTGTGGACTTCATCGCGGTCAGCATCGAGGTCGTAGAGTTCCTCGGCGGGTTTCGTTTCCCAGAAACGCTTCTGCGCCTGGTTCAGCTTGCCCTGGTCGTAGAGTTCCTTCCACTTGCGCGTGGTCGGGGTCTGGAACATGTAGTCGAGGTACTGGCCGTAGATGCGGTGAGGCATGTAGTTGCGGATGTAGATATAGCGCTTGTCGCGCACGCTGCGCACGAGGTCATAGCGCTCATCCATGCGGCCGCGAAAGCCATAGATGTAAGGCTGCCCGGGTTCGGCATGCGGGCCGAGGAAGGCGTGGCCCTGGTAGTGGGCGGGCTTGGGAACGCCGGCGAGGCTGAGAAGGGTGGGGGCGAGGTCGACAAAAGAGACCAGGCGGTCTGTTGATCCGCCGGGTTTGTACTCCTTGGGCGCCAGATGTTTCCATTTTTCGGGGATGTGGACCATGAGGGGCACATGGAGGCCGGAGTCGTAAGGCCAGCGTTTGCTGCGCGGCATGCCGGAGCCGTGGTCGGAGTAGAAGAAGACGATGGTGTCTTCGGCGAGGCCGTCATCCTCGAGTTGGCGCAACTGCGTGCCGGCCATCGAGTCCATTTCGGTGATGCGGTCGTAGTATTGGGCCCAGTCGTGCCGGACTTCGGGGGTGTCGGGATGATAGGCGGGTATGCGGACTTCGGCGGGGTCGTGAACCAGCTTGTGCGGGTTGCGGATCTGGCTTTCGTGGGAGATGACGTAGTTGAAGATGGCGAAGAACGGCCGGTTCCGGGGTCGATTGCGCCAATGGGCTTTGTTGCTCGACTCATCCCAGACTTTGCCGGTCTCCTCGAGGTTGTAGTCGGTCTTCGAGTTGTTGGTGCAGTAGTAGCCGGCTTCGCGGAGGGTAGCGGGATACATCCACTGGCCGGGGGCGAGTTTGGTGAAGGAGCGCATGTGCTCTCCGCCGATGGAGGGCGGGTACATGCCGCTAATGATGGTGGTGCGGGCGGGGGCGCAGACCGGGGCGTTCGACCAGGCGTTGCGATAGCGCAGGGCGCGTTTCGAGAACGTGTCGAGGTTGGGCGTGACGGCGTAGGAATCCCCGTAGCAGCCGAGGTTGGGACTCGAGTCTTCGCAGGTGAGCCAGAGGATGTTGGGGCGCGGGGTTTGCGCCTGGAGGCGCAGGGCGGGCAGGGCCGCCGCGGTGGTGAGGATGTCTCGTCTTCTCAGCGGGAGCATTGTTTCTTATTCTATCCATGGCTGCCAGGGCGGGAGCTTTCGGCTTTTGGCTTTCAGCTTTTGGATGAGTGCCTCAGCAGCCTTGCCGGGGTGGAACCCGGCAAGGCGAGCGAACAGGTTTATGCCTTGGCGGCTTCAATGCGCATTCCGTAGAAGGAACGATGCACGAAGAAGACGGAGACGAGGAAGAAGACGACGGCGAGGGCGGTGCTGAAGTTGTTGCCTTTGTCCTTGGAGAGGGAGACGGCCAATTCGACAGCGAGGAGGCCGAACAGGGTGGTGAACTTGATGATGGGGTTCATGGCGACAGAGGAGGTGTCCTTGAAGGGATCACCGACGGTGTCGCCGACGACAGCCGCGGCGTGCAGGTCCGTGCCCTTGGCCTTGAGTTCGGTTTCGACGATCTTCTTGGCGTTATCCCAGGCTCCGCCGGCGTTCGCCATGAAGATGGCCTGATAGAGGCCGAACAAGGCGATGGAGATGAGGTAGCCGATGAAGAAAAAGGGCTCGAGGAACGCGAAAGCGAGGGTGGCGAAGAACACAGTGAAGAAGATATTGAACATGCCCTTTTGGGCGTACTGGGTACAGATTTCCACCACCTTCTTCGAATCATGCACGGAGGCTTTGGTGGTTCCCTCGAGCTTGATGTTGGCCTTGATGAACTCGACGGCGCGGTAGGCTCCGGTGGTGACTGCCTGGGTGGAGGCTCCGGTGAACCAGTAGATGATCGCTCCGCCGGTGATGAGGCCGAGGAGGAAGGGCGGATGGAGGATGGAGAGGCTGGAAATCAGTTCGGGCTTCATCCCCTCGGTGAGAGCGACGATGATGGAGAAGATCATCGTGGTGGCTCCGACGACAGCGGTACCGATGAGGACAGGCTTCGCGGTGGCTTTGAAGGTGTTACCCGCCCCGTCGTTCTCTTCCAGGTGCTGTTTGGCTTCTTCGAACATCGGCGTGAAACCGAAGTTTTTCTTGAGATCGCTTTCGATGCCGGGGTGCTGCTCAATGAGGGAGAGTTCGTAGATGGACTGGGCGTTGTCGGTGACGGGGCCGTAGGAATCGACGGCGATGGTGACGGGGCCCATTCCGAGGAATCCGAAGGCCACCAGACCGAAGGCGAACACGGCGGGGGCCACCATGAGTTTATCGAGTCCGAACGTGCTGACGTAACTGCCGATGCCCATGAGCGAGAGGATAGCGAGACCCAGCCAGTAGGCGCTGTAGTTGCCGGCCACGAAGCCGGAGAGGATGTTCAGCGAAGCGCCGCCTTCCCGGGAAGAGATGAGAACCTCGCGCACGTGGTTGGAGTCGACCGAAGTGAAGACCTTGACGAGTTCGGGAATGATGGCTCCGGCGAGAGTGCCGCAGGTGATGACGGTGGAAAGCTTCCACCACAGAGAATCGTCGCCGCCCAGGTTCGGGATGAGGAACATGGAGACGATGTAGGTGAGAATGACGGAGACGATGGAAGTGAGCCAGACGAGCGTGGTGAGGGGCGTCTCATAGTTCATTTTGGAGACATGGAGATATTTGCTTCTGGCGATGGCCGCATTAACGAAATAGGAGAGCGCCGCGGCGATGATCATCATGACGCGCATGGTGAAGATCCACACGAGCAACTGGACCTGCACGGTGGGTTCCTTGACGGCGAGAAGGATGAAGCTGATGAGGGCGACGCCGGTGACGCCGTAGGTTTCAAAGCCGTCGGCGCTGGGCCCGACGGAGTCGCCCGCGTTGTCGCCGGTGCAATCGGCGATAACGCCGGGGTTGCGGGCGTCGTCTTCCTTGATTTTGAAGACGATCTTCATGAGGTCGGCGCCGATGTCGGCGATTTTGGTGAAGATGCCGCCGGCGACGCGAAGGGCAGCCGCGCCGAGTGATTCGCCGATGGCGAAGCCGATGAAGCAGGGGCCCGCGTAATCTCCGGGGATAAAGAGGAGGATGATGAGCATCATGATCAACTCGACGGAGATGAGGAGCATGCCGATGCTCATGCCGGCTTTCAAGGGGATTTCGTAACAGGGGAACGGCTTGCCACGCAGGGCGGCGAAGGCGGTGCGGGAGTTGGCGAAGGTGTTGACGCGAATGCCGAACCAGGCGACGCTGTAGCTGCCGGCGATGCCCACAAGGCTGAAGAAGAGGATGATGAGGACCTTGATCCATTCGAAATGCTGGAGCAGCCCGAAGTAGATGACAATGACGGCGCCGATGAAGATCTCGAGGATAAGGAGGAATTTGCCCTGGGTGATGAGGTAGGTCTTGCAGGTTTCATAGATAAGCTCGGAGATTTCGAGCATCGTGGAATGCACCGGCATGTGCTGCAACTGCTTGTACATGATCAGACCGAAGACGAGGCCAAGGGCGCTGATGAAAAGACCGATCATGAGGAAGGAGTGGCCACCCAATCCGCCGAGGAAAGTGACGGTGCTGAGATCGGGGAGCACGAGATTCGCTTCCCCGCCGCCGTGGTGCTCCTGCGCAAAGAGGCCGGATGCCAGTAACAGACAGACTGCAAGAAATGCGAAGGGCCGCAGGAAGAAAGAAGTGCGCCGTGACAGCGTGGAAAGCCAAGTGCCGGCTTTCCGGACTCCGACGCAGATGAACGAATCCATTGTGGTGATGTCCTCCAACTGGATAAGGAAATAACGCTTGGGGTAAGGCCGAATCATACTCTACCAAGATGTTTCATGGGGAATCAAATGGAATCAGTACCAACAGGACCGAAATCAGGGCTAGTACAGGGGACCGGGGGCCACTGGCATACAGACGGCCTTTCCACAAGACCAGGAAAGGTAGACTCGCGAGCGAATAAAAAGCAAAAACACATGGATACTGGACTGCCAGGGAAAAGGTAAAATTTTTCCTGTATACTGGACGGCCATGAAATTCGCTCGATACTGGGTTCGCGAATCCGCGGACGCAATGGGTAGAAACGGCGCGCCGATGAGAGCGGTGGCGCGGGGGTGGTCGAATGAGAATCTGGAGGAGGCGCGCCGGTGCGCGCGGGAACGGGCGGCGAAGGTGGCGGCAGCGCTTGCTTCGGGGGATGTCTCGCGGCAGCAGTACTTCTATGGCGAACGGCCACTTCCCGAGCCGATTGTGCGGGAGTTCCGGAACGAGGATGGGGAAACCGCCGCCGCAGTGACACGGAACAGCTACGGATCGCTGGTGCTGAACACGCAGGAGTTGATGTTCATCGATGTGGACGAGGGGGAGCCCGCGGCTCGGCAACCTGGGGGTGATCTGATCTCGAGCGTGCTTTCGCTGTTCGGCAAGCGGCAAGCTCCGGCGCCGGCGGCGGGACCGGTGGAGCGGGCGGAGCGCATTGCGCGGGAGCGGGGATTGGGGGTGCGGGCTTACAAGACGGCCAGCGGCTACCGGTTTCTGATTACCAATTACGGATTTTCGGCGACATCAGGGGAGGCGGAATCACTGATGAAGCAGTTTGGGGCGGATCCGCTGTACGTGCGTCTGTGCAAATCGCAGGAATGTTTCCGCGCGCGCCTGACTCCGAAGCCCTGGCGGGCGAATGCTCCTCAACCTCCTGTTACGTTCCCGTTTGAGGGGGATCGCGAGCGAGCAAGATTCGAGGAGTGGGAGCGGCAGTACAACGGCATCATCGGCCGGTACGCCACGTGCAGGATGATCGGCGCCTACGGCAGCAACCTCGTAGAGCGGCGATTTTCACCGTTGATCGACTACCACGACCAGATGGCCAATGTATCGTCGGGGCTGCCGCTCGCGTGAACGCCGATGGGCCATGTGACGCCGGCGGCGATTCGCGGCAGCCTCTGAGCGGCTGAAAGGAGGGGCGCGGTGCAGAATCACAGCAAGCGGTTCGGGCATTTTTGGGAGATCCCACGAACGGAATTGCTGCGGACACTGGGCGCGACTCCGGGAGGGCTCGATTCGGAAGAAGCGGAGCGGAGGCTGCGGGAATATGGCCCGAACAGCATGGTGGCCGAGTCACGCTTTGCCGCGTGGCGCGCGTTCGGACGCCTGTTCGGCAACCCGCTGGTGGTGATCCTGCTGGCGGCGAGCGCGCTTTCACTTGCGGTCGGCGACCACGTGGGGGGTCTCATCATCATCGCAATGGTGATTCTCAGCGTTGCCTTGAATTTTTTCATGGAGTTTCAGGCGCGCCACGCGGTGGAGGCGATCCGGAAGCAGGCGGCAACGACGGCGACTGTGGTCCGGGACGGGCGCGAACAGGAACTCGGGGTGCCGGAACTCGTGCCGGGCGACGTCATCCGGCTGCATGCGGGAGATCTCGTGCCGGGTGATGGGCGGCTGCTCGAGAGCAAGGATTTGCACGTGCGCGAGTCGGCGTTGACCGGAGAGTCGCTGGCGGTGGAGAAGACGGCGGCAGACCTGGCGCCGGGGCGGTACGGGGTGGGGGATGCGGCGAACAGCATCTTCCTGGGGAGCGCGGTGCAGACAGGGATGGCGACAGCGTTGATTGTGCGCACGGGGCGGTCCACCGCGCTGGGGGAAATTGCGGCGAAGCTCGCCAAACGTCCACCGGAGAGCGAATTCGCGCGCGGGATCCGGCAGTTCGGGCTGATGATCACGCGGGTGATCATGCTGTTGGTGCTGTTCGTACTGCTGGTGAACCTGGCGCTGCACCGGCCGGCGCTCGAATCGTTTTTGTTTTCCGTGGCACTGGCGGTGGGTATGACGCCGGAGCTGATGCCGATGATCATCACCGTGACGCTGGCGCAGGGAGCGCGGCGGATGACGAAGAAGAAAGTGCTGGTGAAACAACTGGCGGCAATTGAAGACTTCGGCAGCGTGGAGATTCTTTGCAGCGACAAGACGGGGACTTTGACGGAAGGGGAGATCGTGCTGGACAAGCACGTGGATTTGCGCGGGACGGAGCAGGAAGAGGTTCTGCGGCTGGTGTATCTGAACAGCTATTTCGAAGCGGGCATCCGGAGCCCGCTGGACGCGGCCATCCTCAAGCATGACGCGCCTGCGATCAGCGAATACCGGAAGGTGGACGAGATCCCGTTCGACTTCAACCGCAAGAGGCTCTCGGTGGTTGTGCGCCGCGGAGAGGAATTTCTGCTGGTGACGAAGGGCGAAGCGGAGAGCGTGCTGGCGATTTGTGAGACGGCGGACGTTGACGGGAGTATTCAGCCGTTCAGCGAAGAACTTCGCAGCGAGGCGATGCGCACGTTTCAGCAACTCGGCGCGGACGGTTACCGCACGCTGGGCGTAGCGGTGCGCGGGGTGGAGCCGCGCGAGGCTTATGAGCGCGGAGAGGAACGGGGAATGACGTTCGCGGGATTCGCGGCGTTTCTCGATCCTCCCAAGGAAGGGGTACACGCGGTTCTGGAGGCGCTGAAGCAGAGCCGGGTTTCGGTGGTGATCATGACCGGCGACAACCAGTACGTGACCAGGAAAATGGCTCGCGACGCCGGACTGCCGGCCGATTGCATTCTGACGGGCAATGAGGTGGACGGGATGGACGACGCGGCGCTTGCTTTCCAAGCGGAGCAGGGCGCCATTTTCGCGCGTGTTTCGCCGGAGCAGAAGAACCGGGTCATACTCGCGCTGAAGGCGCGCGGGCACGTGGTGGGCTTTCTGGGCGACGGCATCAACGACGCGCCTTCGCTGCACACCGCCGACGTCGGGATTTCGGTGACGAACGGGGTGGAAGTGGCGAAGGACGCGGCCAAGATCATCCTGCTCGAAAAGGATCTCGAGGTTCTGAACGACGGGATCATCGAGGGGCGGCGGAGTTTCGCCAACATCATGAAGTACATCATCATGGGGACGAGTTCGAACTTCGGGAACATGTTCAGCATGGCGGCGGCATCGTTATTCCTGCCGTTTCTGCCGATGCTGCCAACACAGATCCTGTTGAACAATTTCCTTTATGACTTTTCCCAGGTAAGTATCCCGACGGATCAGGTGGATCAGGCGCTGCTGCGGCGGCCCAAGCGGTGGCAGATCGGCTTCATCCGGCAGTTCATGACCATTATCGGGCCGATCAGTTCGATTTATGATTTTCTGACGTTTGCGGTGCTTTTTTTTGGATTTCAGGCGCAGGTGAATCCGTCGCTGTTCCACACAGGATGGTTCGTCGAGTCTTTGGCGACGCAAACGCTGGTGGTGTTCGTGATCCGGACGGCGGGGAATCCGCTGGAAAGCCGGCCGAGCAAGGCTCTGCTGGCGGCTGTCTGGCTGGTGGTGGCGTTCGCGGTTTGTCTGCCCTATACGCCGCTGGGAACATTGCTGCGCTTCACGCCGCTGCCCGCTACGCTGCTGGCGGCGATTGGCGTACTTACATTGACGTACTTGTGGCTGGTGCAAGCGGTGAAATCCTGGTTCTACCGGCGGCATGCTCTGCTGTAGAGCCGATGGGCGAGGCTGCACGGAAATAGGGTGATTTTCCCCAGCGCGCAAAATAAGCATGTCCGCGATGCTTCTTTCGTAAGGGGCGGAATCATGAAAAGACGGCACTCGGCGTGCATTCTCCGTACAGGGAGTGGACGAATATGCAACAGCTTCGTTTTTCGGGCAAGTGGGCGCCCGTTTTGCTGATGGCGGCAGCGTCCATTGCGGGGTGCCGGCATTCCCAACCCGTCGCCACGCCCGGCACGCCTCAGGTTGAGGATGATGGTCCGCCCGGGCGCGTGGCGCGGCTGAGCTACCTCAGCGGAGCCGTCAGTTTCAAAGCCGCGGGCACCCAGGAGTGGGTGGCGGCGGAATTGAACCGCCCGCTCACGGCCGGGGATTCCTTGTGGACCGACGCCGGGGCGCGCGCGGAATTGCAATTGGGGAGCGCGGTGGTTCGCCTGGACGCCTATACCTCGCTTTCGTTCTTCGCGCTGGATGATCAGACGGTGCAGGTCCGGCTGGCGGAAGGCGACCTCAACGTCCGGTTGATGACTCTTGGGGAGCAAGAAGTTTTCGAGGTGGACACGCCACAAGCCGCGGTAACGCTTCTGCGCAGTGGAGAATACCGGATTCGCTCGGCCCAGGAGGGCGACAGAGGGCAGGTTACGGTTCGCAACGGCATGGCGGAGGTTTCGGCTCCTGGCGATTCTTTCGTGGTCCACAGGCAGGAACAGGCTGAGTTGCTGGGGACGAGCCAGGTGACTCATGCGCTACAGGCGGCCGGGCCGCTCGACGCATTCGATGATTTCTGCGCGAAACGCGACGCGAGGCGTTCCACTGGCGCAGACCGGTATGTGGCGGAGGGAGTAATCGGCCGTGACGACTTAGACAGCTACGGGACGTGGCGCGTGGACGCGGCCTACGGACCGATGTGGGCTCCGCGTGTGGCGCCGGGGTGGGCTCCCTACCGCTTCGGACACTGGGCTTGGATTGAACCGTGGGGCTGGACGTGGATTGACGATGCGGCGTGGGGATTCGCGCCGCACCATTACGGCCGCTGGATCTACGTCGAGACGGTGTGGTGGTGGATACCGGGTCCGGTGCGCGTGCGGGTGGTGTACGCGCCGGCGCTGGTGGTGTTTGTGGGCGGCGGGGGGCTGCGCTATTACATCCGTGTGGGGGTTGGAGTGGGTGTGGGGTGGTTTCCGCTGGGTCCGCGGGAGATCTATATTCCTCCTTACCGCGCTGGAAGGAGGTACATCACGAACGTCAACATAACGAACACCGTGGTGCGCGACCCCGCGATCATCTATCGAACGGACATCGCGAAGCAGCGCTACATGAACCACGGCGTTATGGGCGCCATCACAGCCGTGCCGGAGGACGCGTTTGCGCGCGGGCGGCCGGTATCGCGAGCGATGATTCCGATTTCGCGCGACGAGGCGCGGACGGCACGCGTCAGCGGGATGTCCGCTCCGGTAGTGGCCACGCGCGACAGCGTTTCGCGCCAGCCGGAGGGAGCAGCGGCGGCGAGACGGCCCCCGGAGCGTGTTCAGGATCGCAGGGTGGTGGTGAGGCAGACACCGGCGGCGCGTCCGGTTCCGTTCGAGAGCCGGCGTCCCGCGCTCGAAGCCGATCCGGGCAGACCTCCGGATGCGCGCAGGCTGGAAGATCTGCGCGGACGGCAGCCGCAGCCACAACCGGAGTACAAGCAAGTCCCGCAACGACAGAGGAGTGAGCAGCGTCAGCCAACGGCTCCGCAGCGGCAGACGGCTCCGCCCCGGCAGACGGCTCCGCAGCGGCCGGCCGCGGAACCTCCGCGAGTGCAAAGGAGCGAGCCCACGGTACGGCAGCAGGAGACGCGACGAAAGACCATCGAGAGGGAGCGGCAGGAAAGCGGGCAGCGAGGTTCGGGGAGAAGGAAAGAATAGGCTTGGAAGCCGGATGGCGCCTCTGGCATGCGCAACAGTCTGCCGCCCCTGACGGAAAAGCTCTTGATCTGGCGTCACGCCTTGGACGCTGCTTATTTCTCGCGGAGCATATCGAAAAAGTCCGCATACGACATATTCGAAACGTCAAGCATGAGACCGAAGCAACTCTTAATCTTAATGCCAGCCTCCCAGGAGCCTCGGCCGACCCAGCCCATTGACATTCCCGGGGCTAATGTTACCCTTGAACCGTCGTTTACGGCGTGTGCCAGCACTCAATAAACCGGTTTTGCAAGGAGGAAAGAACCCGATGATTCGGTTGTTGTTCTTAGGAATTGCAATCACCGCTACTCCAACGTTCGCGCAATCGATCGAGTCGCGGAGTGTGGCGCTTCGGGCGGAAGTGCAAATTCTCACTGCGGAGTCACTGCGCCGGAAGGGCAATGTGTAGATCAAAACCGATACGTTGGCCATACGTGCAGACGAAGCAGATTATACAATTACTGAACTCTAGCTTTGGGACGCATCATCTGGCGGCACGGCCATGACTTGCGACAGTTCGGCCTGTACGGCCCGAACTTGTGCGGAACGCTGGGACTGCTACGCAAAGACCCGCGCCATCATAGCGATCCGGCCTCGGCGAGAGAACGGTATAGCCGATGTTCACCATCAGATTATTGACCACGCCCGGATCGATCGTTCCAGGTGTTGCAGGTGCGCAACGTGGCGTTCCCTCCGGAACAACGGCGGGGATCTTGAATTTCACCAAATATACGCCGGCCGTCCCTTCGGCAAGCCCGACGAAAACTAATCCGTCCATGGGAGGCTGTTCGTTCGATTGATAGCGTGGAATCGGTGTTGGCCTCGGATTGCGGCCGAATTCGAAGCTGATCCCCAAATCCATGTCATATCCCGGTGGGGAGAGTTCCCCTGTGATCGGGCGAGGATGACGCCCGCTGAGCCCCAGACCGTAAGCATAGAGGGACAGGACCTCACCGGGCTCAGCGGGGTTGTCCATCGTGACTTGTGAGCCGTCCGCACGCTTGACCAGGGGGAGATCGCTTCTTCCCTGAATTGCGGGGAAGACCCAACTCACCGCGTCACCCGCACTCGCAACATGCGGCTCCGTGGGGCCTGGCAAAACCGAAATCGCACTGGTGAGTACCCCATCTTCGTAGACCAAGAGAAACTGGTACCGCGCCTGGTCATACGGGCCGACGAAGGTTTCGAAAGGAATTTGCACGGTGATCACCACGAAACTGCTGTCCGGACCTTCTGAGGCCGAGGTTGACCAGAATGAACTGTAAGCACGCCGGATTCCAAGAATTGGGAGCGGCCTGCTATCATTCACCTGGCCATACCTGATGGACACTCCCGCCAGTTCCGTAGCCAGAGGATATCCTTCGGCCTTCACGTCGTGCTCCAAATGTAACCGCAGCCCATGTACGGCGAGCGGTAGCACTTGGCCTGGAGCTATGTTGACGTCAAGGGGCCAGACGGGGTGATAGCTTGTGCTGAATACAATGGCGTTCGGCTGCGCCTGCTGCTGACCAGCCACAAACGGGGTCAGTGCCGCCGTTATCAAGGACAAAACAACGAGACGCCGCATTCTACTTGCCTCCAATTCGCCCGGACAACTTAGCGTGGTAGCGTTCGCCTGGAGTGATCCCCGGAAGTGGCGCCTGAAAGGCGGGGTCTGATACGTTCACCCCTAGGGGGTAAGCGGCAAATTCGACTGTGAACGTATTGTTTACGGCCACTACAGGACCCGAGGCGGGCGGATCGAATGTGAACTTAGGGATGCCGCAATAATAAATAGATATGTTTGGGCGTCACTAAATCATTTGGTGGCACCATCTCCGAATTGACCCACGGACGCCCACAATGTCGTCCTAGCCTGTGTTCATCGTGGTTCCAGCCATTTGTGGCAGAGTGGACGAGGCTTTCACTATTCTGC
>WBZR01001396.1_pt1 | contig 30348 bp, 27 predicted proteins | sample 5204231 | NCBI WGS metagenome assembly WBZR01 (sample SAMN12412403, study PRJNA552823) | activated sludge metagenome | isolation source: activated sludge from anammox sidestream of wastewater treatment plant... | place: USA: Virginia | collected 2017-08 | reverse complement strand
ACCATTGAAAATGCCTGCATTGAAAAAGGCGTTGATGCAGAAAAACTTATTGATGAACTTGTAAATGCAAATGCTTCTAACCCAACACAAACTCATTTTGAAAAATGGGAAGCAGATTTTTTGGTTGATTATATTATTAACAATCATCACTCTTATGTTAATAATTCAATTTCAACTATAGAGCATCACCTGCAAAAAGTTGTAAATGCACACGGTGAGCGTCATCCTGAACTTGCAAATATCAGCATAGTTTTTAATGATCTTAAAGATGAGTTGCTAGAACACATGGCAAAAGAAGAAAGAATGCTGTTTCCTTATATAAAAAAATTGAGCTTTGCCAAAAAAAATAATATAGAAATACCCGCTGCACCATTTGGTTCTGTTAGTAACCCGCTTAAAGTTATGGAGCACGAGCATGATGGAGCAGGAATAATGTTAGATACTATAAACACTCTTTCAGACGGATATAACCCTCCAAATGATGCCTGCGGTACATACAGAGTATTATATGGTGAACTTAAAGAGTTTGAAGCAGACCTGCATATACATATTCACCTTGAAAACAATATATTATTTCCAAAAGCAATTGAGCTTGAAAAACAAATGACAAGATACTACACCACACTATAAATAATAAATAAAAAGAAAGGTTTTACAATTAATGAGATCAAAGAGAATAAAATTATTAACATCATCAATATTCACACTTATTATCACAGTTTTTTTATTTGGCTGCGGTCAAAAAGAAGATATAGGCATAGGTCCTGTTAAGGAAGAAATGAAATTAGCTCCGGTAGATGCAGCACTTTATGCAAAGGGTGAAACTATTTTTAACACAAAATGTATTACATGCCATAAATTCAATTCAAAATTAGTGGGTCCACCCCTTAAAGATGTAACAAAAAGAAGAAGACCTGAATGGATAATGAATCAGATACTTAATCCGGTTGAAATGGCACAGAAAGATAAAATTACAAAAGAGCTCCTTGCCCAGTATCTTGTTCAAATGACTTTCCAGGATGTAAGCCAGGATGATGCAAGAGCAATCCTTGAATATATGCGTGCAGTTGATGAAGGAAAAGTTACGCCAAAGGAATAATTTGTTAAAACATAATATATTTTAACATGAATAATTAGCTTTATATAATAAACCACCACTCAATTTCAAAAATATAAAAGAAATAATAAAAATGAAACCAAATCTAAAGACATTTACAAATCAGGTGAAGTCTCTAATTTCATCCACACATATGGTTCCTCCTTTAACGGCAATTTTAATTTTTGCAATTATTATATCAGCAATAATATTTTCAGGATGCGGAAAGAAAGATGGCAGTACAACTCTTAATATGAGCGAAGATGCAGCAAACAAAGTATATGTTGCCCCCGGCAAACACGATGAATTTTATTCATTTGTTTCTGGAGGATTCAGCGGCCAGCTAGCAGTTTATGGTCTGCCATCCGGCAGACTTTTCAGGGTTATTCCTGTATTTTCAGTTGATCCTGAAAAAGGATGGGGCTACACCGAAGAAACCAAACCAATGCTTATGACAACCCACGGTTTTATGCCCTGGGATGATGCACACCATCCTGAGCTTTCAATGACTGATGGGGTACCTGACGGGAAATGGGTTTTTATCAACGGTAACAATACACCAAGAATTGCACGAATTGATCTGAAGACTTTCCGTACAGCTGAAATACTGGAAATACCCAATAGCGCAGGTAATCATTCATCTCCTTTTACCACAGAAAACTCTGAATACGTTGTTTGCGGAACCCGCTTCAGTATTCCTATAAATGAACTTGATGTACCGATAGATTCATACAAAGAAAAGTTCAACGGAACGGTAAGCTTTATTAAGGTTGATAAAAACAGCGGAAAAATGAACATTGCTTTTCAAATCATATCGCCTCCTTATGATTATGATCTTAGTCATGCGGGCAAAGGTCCATCACACGACTGGTTCTTTTTATCTACTTACAACACAGAAGAAGCACACACGCTTCTGGAAGTTAATGCAAGCCAAAAAGATAAAGATTTTATTATGGCTGTAAACTGGAAAAAAGCTGAAGAATATATTGCACAAGGCAAAGGTAAAGATAAAGAAGCAGAGTACTACCACAATTCTTATGATGAAGCAACACATACAGCATCAAGTGAAGTTCTTAAAACGGTAAAAATGCTTGACCCGAAGGAATGCCCGGGAATGATATATTATATTCCCTGTCCAAAATCACCTCATGGAATTGATATTGATCCAAGCGGCGAATATATGATTGGTGCCGGAAAACTTTCAACTGTTATTCCTGTTTTTTCATTCAGCAAGATGTTAAAAGCAATTGAAAACAAAGAGTTTGATGGCGAAGCTGGAGGAATTCCTGTAATAAAATATGAAGCTGCTTTACATGGTGAAGTTCAGAAGCCGGGACTGGGTCCATTGCATACTGAATTTGATGATAAAGGATTTGCATATACATCAATGTTTGTAAGCAGTGAGGTTGTAAAATGGAATGTAAAAACTCTCGAAATTATTGACAGAGCCCCTTCATTTTATTCAGTAGGTCATATAAGTATACCAGGCGGAGACAGCAAAAAACCTTGGGGAAAATATCTGCTTGTTCTTAATAAAATTACAAAAGATAGATTCCTTCCAACTGGTCCGGAACTGACACAATCATGCCAGCTTTATGATATTTCAGGTGAGAAGATGAAACTTCTTCTTGATTTTCCGACAATTGGTGAGCCGCATTATGCTCAAAGCTGTCCGGCTGATCTGATTGAAAAGAACTCAGTGAAAATTTTCAAAATTGATGAAAATAAACATCCTCAGGCAGTTAAAACTATAAACGATGCAAGGGTTGAAAGAAAAGGAAATGAAGTTCACGTATATTTAGGAATGATAAGGTCTCACTTTACACCTGATGTAATAGAAGGAATTAAAGTAGGCGATAAGGTTTTCTTTCATGTTACTAACTTAGAGCAGGATTGGGATATACCGCATGGCTTTGCAGTAAAAGGAAACAACACTTCCGAAATGCTTATTATGCCGGGCGAAACCCAAACAATTACATGGGAGCCAAAAGTTGCAACAGTGTATCCATTTTACTGTACTGATTTCTGCAGTGCACTGCATCAGGAAATGCAGGGTTATTTACGGGTACAGCCCGCAGGAAGCAGCGGTGAAATAAAATTTTATCTCGATAACAAAAATAAATAGATTTAAATATCACAGAGTCCCTGCTTAATGCGGGGACTCCTTTAAAAAAATGAAAAAGACAACAAGAATATTAATTATAGTTTCGGCGCTGGCAATGGTTACTGCATTTTTTACACCGCTTTGGATGATAGATCTTGAAGCGCCGCAGTATCCCGAAGGACTTGGGATGAAGATTTGGTTAAATAAAATATCAGGAGATTTGAATACTATAAATGGTTTGAATCACTACATAGGTATGAAAAAGATTGAACCTGATTCAATTAAAGAACTTACAATGATGCCTTATATACTTGCGGGGTTAATTATATTTGGTGTAATAACCGGAATTGCAGGAAATAAAAAACTGCTTTGGACATTTGTTATAGTTTTTGTAATTGTTGGAATTGCAGGAGGTATAGATTTTTATATATGGGAGTACGACTACGGACATAACTTAAATGAAGATGCTGCAATTATAGTCCCGGGTATGAGTTACCAGCCGCCATTAATAGGTAGTAAACAGCTTCTTAACTTTACGGCACATTCATATCCCGACATAGGGGGCTGGTTTGTAATCGGTGCAGGTTTACTATCCGTTTCTTTACTGGTTTATGAATTAAAAAGCAGAAAAAAAGTAACACAAAGTATTAAGAAAAATGCTGTGATTAAAGAGGTAAAACCACAGACTGAAAAAATCTCTTCAGCTAAAATAAAAAATGAATTTGTTCACGCGTAATATAATAAAGATACAAATACTACTGTTATTGGGGCTGCCGATGTTTATGGCATGCAGTACCACCCCTGATCCAATAAACTTTGGTACAGATCAATGTTCGCATTGCAAGATGAATATTTCAGAGCAGCGTTTTGGTGCTGAAATAGTCACAAAAAAGGGGAAAATATATAAATATGATGCTGCTGAATGCATGTTTAATGCATTAAGTCTTGGAGATATTGCCTACTCCGATGCTGCTGGATTTTATGTAATAGATTCAGCAAACCCAAAACAGCTTACAAATGCATTAGAGGCATCTTACCTTATCAGTGAAAAATTTCCAAGTCCCATGGGGGCTAACCTGAGCGCTTACAGCAATAAAAATGATGCCGCTGTAAGCCAAACACAATACGGAGGAGAACTTAAAAACTGGGATGACCTGCTGACAAAATTTAAGGTGAGTAAATAGTTTAGTTTGATTTAAATTAACTTTAATTATAAAGTGAATAAGGTAATTTTTATAATAGCACTAATTGCGTTAATAAATTCAGTAAATCTATCTAAAGAAATTACTGTTAATCCCGGCGAAAGCATCAAAAATGCTGTTTCTTTGGCTGATAATGGAGATAGAATTATTATAAAAGAAGGCACTTACAATGAATCAGGTATTTTAATTGATAAAAATATAGAGCTTATTGGTGAAAATTATCCGGTAATAGATGGTTTATTTAACGGAGATATTATTATTATCCAATCTGATAGCGTTACTGTTAAGGGATTCAGCATACATAACTCCGGTAATCGGGGATTGAAAGATTACGCTGCTTTAAGAATTGAAAACTCTGCCTGCTGTAATATTATTTCAAATAAACTAAACAATAATTACTTCGGTATTTTTCTTTCAAACAGCAGTTATTGTAATGTATTGCAAAATGAAGCATCAAGCAATGCTGTAACTGAAAGCTCTTCAGGTAACGGGATACATTTATGGAAGTGTACAAATATTAATGTAAAAAATAATACCATAAGCGGACACCGCGATGGAATATATATAGAGTTTTCGGTTAACTGCCAAGCAGAAAGTAATTCAAGTTTTAAGAATATTAGATACGGGCTGCACTTTATGTTTAGCAACAATAATGTATATGAAAATAATGTATTTTCTAACAACGGTGCCGGGGTAGCGGTTATGTACACAAAAAATGTAAGGATGATAAACAACAGGTTTGAAAATAACAAAGGACCTAATTCTTACGGTTTGCTGCTGAAGGAAATTACTGACAGTTACATTGAAAGAAACACATTTTCGTATAACACAGTCGGAATTTATTGTGAAGGAGGCACTCGCCTGCTTATTGCAAACAATAATCTTACAGGCAACGGTTATGCTCTTAAAATTCTTGGCAATTGCACTGATGATACTATAAAGGCAAATAATTTTTTTGCAAATACTTTTGATGTCACTACAAATTCAACATTCAATAACAACCTGTTTACCCAAAATTACTGGGATAAATACAACGGTTATGACCTAAATAAAGATGGAAAAGGTGATGTGCCATTTAGGCCGGTTAGTCTTTTCAGCAAGATTGTTGAAGAAACACCAGAATCGGTGTTTTTGCTTCGCAGTTTTGTTGCAGAGCTTCTTGATATGGCTGAAAGAGTTGTACCTGTGTTCACGCCCGAATCTCTTATGGATAACGAACCGGAAATGAAAGCAATAAATAATGAATTGTATACACAATATAATTAAGTATTTCTATGGCAATGATAAAGATTGAAGGTCTAAAGAAAAAATTCGGAAAAATTGAAGTACTGAAAGATATTTCACTGGAAATTGGAAACAGCAGCGTTGTTGCTGTAATGGGTCCAAATGGCAGTGGTAAAACAACACTATTAAAATGCATTTTGGGACTTGCAAAAGCTAATGAAGGCAATATATATGTAAAAGACTGCAAAATTAACGGTAATAGCGCATACAAAAAACATATAGGATATATGCCTCAATATTCATGTTTCCCTGACAATTTAAAAGTAAAAGAAGTGATTGAAATGATAAAGGATATCAGGGGAAATAATATAGTTTACGATACAGAACTTATAGAAAAACTAAATATTGCAGAAATGTATAACAAACAAATTGGACAGCTTTCTGGAGGGATGAAACAGCGTTTAAGCTGTGCAGCTGCTTTTTTGTTTAATACCGAAATTATAATTCTTGATGAACCAACAGCAGGGCTTGACCCGCTTTCAAGCGAAATTGTTAAAACCAAAATACTTGAAGATAAACAAAATGGCAAACTTATTATAATCACTTCCCATATTGTAAGCGAGGTTGAGGTTATTGCTGACCGCATAATTTATATGCTTGATGGTAAAATTTATTTTGATGAAATAAAAGAAAAACTATACCGGCTAACAGGCAAAGAAAACCTTAATAAAGCAATAGCTCACAAAATGTCTTCTGGTGAAACAAGAGGCGCAGAGCAATGAATACTGCTTTAAAAATATTTAAATATGTTTTATATGATGTGCTCAGAAGCAAGATGATAATAATCTACACCCTGCTTTTATTGATTATTTCATTTGGAATTATTTTTATTGGCAAAGATGTAACTAAAGCAGTTTTAAGTCTGCTGAATATAGTTCTGCTGGTTGTTCCATTAGTAAGTATAATTTTTGGAACTATTCATTTTTATAGTTCCAGAGAGTTCATGGAAATGCTTCTTGCAATGCCGGTTAAGAGAAAAAATATTTTCTGGGCAGAATATGCAGGATTATCACTCGCACTTGCTGCCGGTTTTTCTGTTGGTACTGGCTTACCTTTGCTTATTTACGGCGGTATCTCAGGTGCTTTTCAACTTATTGTAAGCGGCGTGATGCTAACATTCATATTCACTGCTCTTGCATTTTTATCTTCGGTAAAAAATAAGGATAAAGCCCGCGGCATAGGACTATCTCTTGTTATTTGGTTTTATTTATCAGTTATATTTGATGCACTTGTGCTGCTGTTATATTATTTATTCAGTTCCTATCCCCTTGAAAAAGCTACTATTATAATTTCCGGACTTAATCCTGTTGACCTTGCAAGAATGCTTATCCTTTTACAACTTGATGTATCGGCACTAATGGGTTATACAGGAGCAACTTTGCAAAAATTTTTCGGTTCAGATTACGGTATGGTATTTTCAGTCATTCTCCTGTTGTTCTGGGCAATTGTGCCAACGGTGCTTTCTCTCCGCATTTTTAACAGAAAAGATTTTTAACAACCTTTTTTAAAAAGAATTTTATTTTTACTTCATATTCACTCTCAAGCAGAAATTACAAATATTCAAAATATCATATCAAGTTTATTTAGATAAGTTAAACTAATTAAATAGCAGTCTAACAAATAGTTTCGTATTTTTGTAAAAAATACAATGAATATGAAACCACTGAAAATACTATTTTTACTTTCCGCACTTTTTACCGTGAAATTAGTTGTTTCTCAAACAGAAATTGACACAAGCTGGAACGGCGCTATTGATATAATGGGGCAAAAACTAGGTGTTGGTGTAAAATTTATTACCGAAGGTAAAGAGCTAAGAGCATTTATAGATATACCCGAACAGGGGGCTAAAGATATTCCGCTTGAAAAAGTATCATTCAAAAACCCTAAAATTCATTTTGAACTGCCTGCAGGTCCCGGTCTTGCTGTTTTTGATGGATTATATTACACTGATTCAATTGGTGGAACATTTACGCAAGCCGGTTTAACAGGCAGGTTTCAGCTGGTACGCGGAGAAATTAAAAAGGAAGTAACATCTATTGATACTGCCGCAGTTTCGTATAATTCAGAAGAAATAACCTTTTATAACGATGGCAATACATTTGCGGGTACATTAACATACCCAAAAGATGAAGGTAAAAAATTTCCTGCTGTAGTAATGATAACAGGCAGCGGAGCACAAAACAGAGATGAAGAAATCTTTGGATTTAAAATCTTTAAAAAAATTGCAGATTATTTAACGCGTAACGGAATTGCTGTTTTACGATATGATGACAGAGGCGTTGGGGGCTCTACGGGTAAAAAGGTAAAGGAATCAACAACTGCTGATTTTGCTGGTGATGTTGTTGCTGCTGTCCAATTCTTAAAAACTAAAGATTTCATTCAGCCTATGGCAATTGGATTATTTGGGCATAGTGAAGGCGGAATTGTTGCACCGTTAGCATTTACTAAAACCAATGATATTGCTTTTATGATCTTAATGGCAGGAACAGGTGTAAAGGGAATTGATGTTTTAAAAGAACAATCTAAGCTTATTATGAAAGCTGATAATGCTTCAGATGATGATATTTCAGGTTACATAGTTATGCTCAATTTAATATATGAAACTTTGGTTAAAGACGGAAATATTAAAGAGCTTGAAGAACAGCTTGAAAAAAATGTGAGTGAAAATTATGATAAAATGTCAACAGAAGAAAAAAAAGCTATAAACAACAAAGATGAATATATAAAACGAACAGTAAAAGAAACTATATCTCAATTCAGCACTCCATGGATGAAATATTTTTTAAGCTATGACCCAAGTTACGCCCTTGAAAAAGTTACATGTCCAGTATTGATGCTCTTTGGAGGAAAAGACCTGCAGGTTCCGGTTGGTCAAAACCAAAAGCCAATGGAAGATGCACTTAAAAAAGCAGGTAACAGCAATTATACAGTAAAAATTTATCCGGATGCAAATCACCTTTTCCAGCAGGCAATTACGGGCAGCCCAAATGAATACGGCAGCTTGCAAAAAGATTTTATACCCGGATTTTTAAATGATATTACTGAATGGATAAAAGTAGTAAACCAGTAAATTGCAGATATATTTAAGCTATTAAAAGAGATTATATGCCCAAACCAAGACTTGCAGCAATTGATATTGGTACAAATTCATTTCACCTGATAATTGCTGAAGTTGATACCAACACAGGAAAATTTAATATTCTTGGTCGCGAAAAAGATTCTCTTCGGCTTGGCTCTGGCTCTGCCGATATGAAACACCTGGGAAAAGATGCAATGAATAGGGGTATTGCTGCTCTTAAAAAATTTGCAGCACTTGCAGAATCTGCTGATGCGCCGGTGAGAGCTATAGCAACAAGTGCTGTTAGAGAAGCTGTGAATCAGCAAGAATTCATTTTACGTGCATGGAATGATGCAGGTATTAAAATTGAAGTTGCAAGCGGTGTAGAAGAAGCGAGATATATATATCTTGGAATACTTCAATCGGTACCGGTTTTTGATAATCAGATTCTGATGATAGATATAGGTGGCGGCAGTACGGAATTTTTAATTGGCAAAGGAAGAGATATTTATTATGATAATAGTATAAAACTTGGGGCTATTAGACTTTCTGAAAGATTTTTCGGCAATTCAGATATTGAACAAAAAACTGTTAAACACTGCAGAGAGTATATTAAAGGTTACATGACATCCGTTACCCGCGAATGCCGGAAATATAATTATGACTTAGCTGTTGGTTCATCGGGTACAATTATAAATCTGGCAAATATAATTAATATTAGCAAAGGCGGAGCACCTGATTTAAAACTAAATAATTTTGTTTTCACTAAGGATGAGCTGCAGAATGCTGTTTCTGAAATTCTTGGGGCAAAATCACTTAAGCAGAGATTAAAAATTCCCGGCATTGATCCCCAAAGAGCAGATATACTGCCTGCCGGTGCAATATTACTTGAGCAGATATTTAAAGAATTAAAGATAAAAGAGCTGATGGTTTCGGAATATGCTCTGCGCGAAGGAATACTGCTTGATACAATTGAAAAGGAATACATGCTCAAAGATAAGAATCATCTGGGAAATATCCGTTACAGCAGTGTAATGCATATTGCAGATAACTTTAGAATTGAAAAATCTCACAGCCAGCAAGTTACAAAACTTTCCTTACAAATATTTGATATCACTAAAAAACTTCATAAGCTCGACAGAGCTGAACGGGAGTACCTTGAAGCTGCTGCTATACTTCATGAAACCGGGAGCTTTGTTTCACACTCACAGCATCACAGACATTCATATTATATTATCCGCAATGCTGAAATGTTTGGTTTTACTGAAAATGAAAAGGAAATAATTGCAAATACAGCCCGCTATCATCGAAAAAGCCACCCAAAAATGAAACACCCTGATTTTGCAAAATTAACTTGTGATGAACAATTAATTGTTAAAAAACTTGCAGCAATACTCCGTATTGCAGACGGACTTGACCGAAGCCATACATCATCAATAAAGGATATAAGTATATTAATTGAAGAAAATAAAATTGAATTTAATATTTCAGGCAATGACGAAAATATTGAACTTGAAATATGGGGGGCTAACAGCAAGAAAAAACTATTTGAGGAAGTTTTTGGTAAAGATGTAGTTATCTCATCTGTTTTGCAAACAAATTAAACACTGCATATTAAATTATTTATCATTAATACCTATTACAGCAAACATTCTTCCTGAAATATCTTTATCCCGTCGGTAAGAATGTAAATTCATATTATCATAAGTACATAACATAGAGCGCTCTATGTTAGATTTTTTAGTTCCTGTTTCCAGAAGACTTTCATAAACCATTGTTCCGGTATCAATTAGATATTTTCCTTTAGCTTCAGTTTTTGGAATTACATATTTACCAGGGAACAAATCTGCTACATCTTTATCAACTTCAAAATTCTGCCAGCTTATTGCAGGACCCATAAACACTATAAGCTCAGCGGGATTTGTATTAAACATTTCCCGCATCAATTCAATTGTTTTACCTGTTATGTTTTTCTGAGTGCCTCTCCATCCTGAATGTATATTTGCAATAGCTCTATTTTGGCGGTCAAATAACATAACCGGCATACAATCAGCAACAGATATAACAAGAAAAAGATTTTTTGTTGCTGTAATTAATGCATCTGTTGCAGGGTAAAGACCCGGTTTATTTACTAAGGTTACATTTACGCCATGAACTTGATTGGCATGAACAAGGTTTGCCTGGTTTATACCAATCGAATCAAAAAACCGGGAACGGTTTTTTATAACGTTTTCTATGTTATCTCCGGTATGTTTGCTTAAATTGTTGAATGATGGTTCTTCAATAGGGAAACGTGTTGATATACCATGAATAATGTTTTTTTGTGCAGTAAATAAATTTGAAGTTATAATCATATTTTCCTGAAAATCATGTTTATAATAATTCACACATCCAATTTAATCTACAAGCTTTAATATTTCTGAAAGAAAATAATTGAATTTCCATGGTTCAAAATATCCATACTTTACAAACAGAATTTCATCAATTGAGCGCAGGTATTTTTCATCCTTCATCTTTACATCACCCGTTTCCCAATTATCAGTCTCATCAATAAAATAATCATCCTTGCTTTCGGGATATAAGTAGTAACTTTTATCTTTGATAATTAAATATGCACTTCCGTTTTGAGGTATAATTTTATATGCCCATTCTTTAATACTTACGGGTTTTATTTGTGTTGAAGGATCAAACACAATTGTATCACCGTTTATCAGCAAAGCAGGTGCTACATGATAAACCCAGTTACTGCATTTACCAGCGAGGTTTAAATATACATTCTGTTTGTATTTGTACTTTTCTTTTTGTGAAAGCCGTTTACAATCTGCAATTAGCCATACTTTATAAACATTAATTCCGTTAAATTTTTTTTCAATCATCCTGCTTAATATATGTGCCCTTGATTTGCAAATATTGCAGTCACTAAAATCTATCAGATGTTTATTTGCTTCAATGTAGCTGTATATTGAATCTGCATTATAATTAATTTTTTGATTTTCTAATGTATCTGAATAAGAGCTGTACAGAATATTTCCTGTTTGAGAAAAGAGACTAGGCAATAAAATGCTAAACTGTATTAATATTATTAAAATTATTTTCATGTGCTGAATTTAAAAATCAGTATTTGCCAGTTAATACTGCTGATACATTCCAAGAGCTGAAGCTTGTGCCTTCGGGTTTTCCAAGCGGTATATATACAGAAATTTTGTGCCTCCCCGGTTTTAAGTTAAGCGGTATATCAACAGGTAAACTTGTTGAGCCCGGGCACCAGCCCGAGCGGCTGAAATCACTTGACGACATACCGTTTGGAAAATTCCCTGATGCCGGATTATACTTTCTGTACATCCCGCAGTCATCCCGCCACGGAATATAGTTGTATATCAGTTTATTATCGGCAAAAATATAATTCACTTTCTTGTTGAATTCATCACCACCACCCCAGCCGCCATGACCGGTTGAAATATATCTTAAGGTAAGCTCCTTAATACCGTTTGGAATATCAACCCAAAGAGAAAGGGTATCGGTTTCAAATAAAGTTGCATATTCCTGTGAACTTGCTTCCATTATATTTGTTGTAAAAATTAACGGCATTATGTATCCGTTTGGCTGGGGGATAGATTCCTGAGGCACATCATCAGGAAAATATTTGAGGCGTAAGCTTACTTCATGACCGCCCTTATCATAACAGCCAATAAATACTCCAAACCAAACTTCACCCTGCAAAACTGGAAGCATGTTTGTAATATCCTGTTTGTATGTAACGGAATCCTCCCATTTTACACCATAAACCTGTACCTGGCTGTTATAACTGCCTATGCCAAATGGTGTAATAAATCTCACTAGCTCAATTGGCGGAGTATATTTTTCGGTTAAAGTAATCCCGCGGTAATCTTTTTTGTTTCTTGCATCATACTTTGGCAAAGCAGTTATGCCGTTTAAAAATGCATCAATAAAAGTTATGGAAGTATCTTTGGTAAGATCAGGTATTATAAATAAAGAGCCTGTTCTGTCATAGGCATCGCCTGCAGAGCGCTCAGTTAGCTCAGCGGTTACTGAATGCCCGCCCATATTTTGCGGCAGTTTCACTTTTTTCAGAATAACTGTGCCTTCTGAAAAGCGGTACGTAATATCCGGTTCATTGGTAAAAATATTTACCGGTTTATCTCCATAATTGATCTTTTGATTTTCAAAAATTGTTAGGGTTGTATAATTTTGAGCAGTTAGTAAATAACGATAGTAAGGCAGTTCAACAATATTTCCGAAAGATCGTGGCAGAAAAATATTCAGCGGTTTAATTTCAATGTTTTCAGCACGGATCTCATAATTTCCGTTTCTTACAATTCTTAATATCAAGCCCAATGCGGGTCCGATATTTATTGCAGGTGTTCCTTTAAAACCGGTTTTATCTGTGTACCATATATCAATGTGATTGGATCGTATTACGACGTGTGCTTTTTTACACAAATAACCCAATATTGTCAATGTATCGCTGTGTAATTCAGGTACAGGGTATGATGAAATTAATTCTTCATCGGTGATTATTTCACCGGTTTTTAGTGCTGCTGACTGATATGATTTGCCGGAAATATAGTCAATATAAAACATTTCCCCGGAAGCGTTGATGTATTTAGATATTATTCCCGATGCTTCTAAAACAAGAGGCGGTGTACCCGTAGGTGTACCGTTGGAATAGAAGTTATACGTTATCTTTGCAGTTTGCTGTGAGTATAGAACACTTGAAACTAATAGAAGAAATAGAATTCTTTTCATCTGCAAAAATATTAATAAATGCCTGTAATTAAAACAAAAACATTTAGTGCCTTTTATAGTAAATAAAGGGTATAAAATTATAACCTAAACCAAGGTAATTTTTGTAATTTCTGGCGGGCAGTTGATTCTGATAGGCAAACCGACTGAACCTATTCCCCTGCTTACGTACATATTTGATTTACCAATCTTATATAAGCCATCAATATATTTGCTTACAGTTGCAGCAAACGATAAATTAAAATTACCAAATTTTACAGGCACAACCTGTCCCCCGTGTGTATGACCGCTTAAAACAAGATCAATTTCCTTTTTAGCCAATATATCAAAACCATACGGTTTATGGCAAAGCAGTATCTTAGGTGATGTATTAAATTTAGGATCATTTTCCATCAGGAATTTATCCATAGCTCCGTAATATTTAAGCACCTCATCCATTTTTGCTCCTGAGCTAATTGTATCATCAATACCTAACAAATAAAGTTCTTTGCCATTTATTTTAAGTACGCGGTGTTCGTTTCGCATCAGCAGGATTGGTGATTCATTAAGCAATGCTTTTGCAACATAAGCAGCATTTTGGAAAAAATCATGATTGCCCAATGTGCCATATATACCATATTTAGCTTTAAGGTCGCGGAAAGCCCGAGTGAGCATGTGAATATCACGTGAATCATAATTCACAAAATCACCCGGCATACATATAATATCACTGTTTAGCGAGCTGATTGCATCGGCATACTCTTTCATATCATCTTCATTCATATACTGCCCTGCATGAATATCGCTGATTAGTGTTATGGTTGTCCCCTTAAGTTCAGCAGGCAGGTTATCAATCATAATATCTTTGTAATCAATTTCAAAGGAATCATGCCTTATCATACCGTATGCGGCACCGGTAAATGCATAAGCAGAAATTCCCATTGTAGCATAGCGAACAAACTTTCTTCTGGAAAGGTCTGCAATCTGCACAGGTTTTTTCTGTTTTAGATTATGGATTTTTTCTCTTGAGGGTTTAAAAATTTTTGCAATCCAAAGCGGTATCTGAAACGGAAGTTTAATTATCTTACCGGCAAGCAGCCATAAAGAAATAAAAAATGTTGCTGCCATCCAAACATAAAACGGATAAAGACCTGCTATCCTGAACCAATCGGGCGGAGCAAAGTTTCTGCCCCAAATAAGTGTTACTGCAAGAAATGAAACATTAAATATTATAAACGGTGCAAGCGCCCACCAGCGATGAGAAGGTTTATAATATCGTGTGGTTTTCCAGTAATTTATAAATGTATAATAAACAAGTGCCTGAAGCGAAAAGATAACTATTGTAATAACAACTCTAAACACCATATAATGTAATTTAATAAAAAATTAGTTTCATTAATTTATAACTGCCTCTATTATATAAAACGTTTCAAAGTATTTTTTATTGGTCGTTAAAATTTTATAATTATAACCAGCTGTATTTAGCATGTTGAAAAATTCATCTATATCCATATCACTTGAAACAATAAATATTATTATCCCGTTTTTTAATAAATAATTTTTTGATGAAGCAAGAAATCTTTGAATAACTTCAAGATTATTGCCGCCTTTGAATGCTGTTTCAAAATTATTTTTGGGAATTCCTTTATAATACGGCGGGTTAAAAAATATTACATCAAATTTTTTATTTTCCAGCTGTTTTGATTCAAACAAATCTGACTCGATAGCAGTAATTTTTTTTGTAAAATGGTTTTGAATGATATTTTCGTTTATGCATTTTACCGCAACGGGATTATTATCAACAGCTGTGCAAAATGCACCTTTAGATGCAGCAAAAATACTTACAATCCCAGAGCCGGAACCCATATCAAGAATATTTTTCCCTTCCACCTCCATTGAATTAATATAAGAAGCAAATATTTTACTGGAATAATAATCATTTGGATTAAATACAGTAGGTCTTATTGTAAAAGAAAATTTCTTTACTTTTTCAAATACTATACGCTCCATCTTTGGTTTAACAATAAAATGGTAGCGGTAAAAATGATCTATCTTTCTTAAAAGTTTTTTAATAGCTTTATGCTAAATAAATTTTAAAAATTAAAATTGATAAAATATTTTAATTTTCAAAGGCAAAACCTTCAACTTCCGGTTGACGGTATTTTAGAAATCTTTGGGTTAACATAATTTCATACGGTGCATTATAAAAACCGGCCCTATACCGCCAGCCGCCCATTAATTTTAACAATGAACGTTTCCATCCGCGAATTTTCAGGTCGCTGTTTGAAGGATAATATGCATTTAGTACCTTATCAAAATTTCTTATCATTTTAAAATGATGCGGTTTTAACCAGGGAGTAAGCGGATTTTTACGAAGGTCAAAATTCTGCCATTTGGGTGAAACCCACTCTTCTAATGTTTTGGGGTAATCAAATCCTTTCATCTTTGCAGCAATTGAGATTTCAGAATCTTCAAAGTTAACCGGTGAATATGTGTATAGTACAATTTCTGACGCGGGGTTTATCTTTTTTATCTGTTTAATAAATTTAAGATCTATTGCAATATCACCAGTTACGTTATTGGTTGGATTTCCAAGCACAAATGAAAGCTCCGGCACAATACCAAATTGTTTTGATTTTTCGGCAAGATCAATAAGTGTCTGGGCATTTTGCGTACCTCCTTTATGCATCAGCTTTAATAAATCATCATTACTGGTTTCAGCACCATAGAATATCATTTTACATCCTGCATCAGCCATCATTTGCCATGTATCATCAGAAAATTTCATAACTGTATCAGGTCGTGCCTCACCCCACCATCCCAGTCCAAGTCCATTTACTGCTTTGGCAAAATCATATACACGTTTTTCTGCAACAAAAAAATTATTATCGTGAAACTCTACAGCTCCAATATTATATTTATTTTTAAGGAAAATTATATCACCTGCTGTAAGCTCTGCACTTCTTCCAATCCATTTACCTTTATAAATTCCAGCAACGGCACAAAATCCGCATAGAAACGGACATCCAACACTGGAATGATATCCAATAGTACGGGGACCTAAATAAGTATTTGCTACGCTTAAATATTTTTCAACATCAACTTTATGATAAGGCAGCCTTGGAATTATATCGGGAATAATTGGTTCAGCTTTTTTATTGTGAAAAATTTTCCCTTCCATAATATATGATAACCCGGCAATTTCATTCAACTTTTTTGCTTCGGGTTTTGATTCAAGTAAATCAATAAGCTCAATAAATGAATTTTCAGCGTGACCTTTGAGAACATAGTCAACTATTCCTGAATTCAGTACAGTTGCCGGATGCAGTGAGGGAAAATATCCGCCCCAAATTATAGTAACTGCAGGAAACCGCTCTTTAATTTCCTTAGAAATGGCATAAGCCCGGCGTAACTGAAGTGCTGGCATCACAGTTATTCCAATATACTTAATTCCTTTTTGAACAAGCTTAGCAATTTTATACCCGGCATTTGTGCCAAGATTTTCATCAATTATTTCATATTCATATCTTTCTTCAAGAAAGGCACCCAGAGTAAGTATTGAATTAGGAACACGAAATCCCCAATTTGCTGAACGTGGATTAACAAGTGCTATCATTGAACAGCAAATTTAACAATATATAAGCAATAAAAAACACCTAAAGGTTTATATAAAGTTAATAATTTTATTCTCAATATTATTTTATAATGTAAAAACTGAATAATAATTTAATGACTTAATTAAAATGTATTTTTTTACAAACCTATATTGTATTTTAAACTAATAATATTAAAAATTGAAGCTAATAAAATTATTATTTCGGTCAGTTAAATACAGCAGAAAAAAGCTGATTATTGCACTTATTTGTTTAACCTTTGTTTCTGTAACAAATCTGATATATCCATGGCTGTTTAAAATTATGGTGGATCATTTGCTTCATAGTAACGATGGCAGCCCGGATTTAAATATTACTTTGTTAATAGTTTTAATAGGCGGAATAATAATATTATCAACAATATTGGGGTATTACACTAATATTTTAATGCAGCAGCTAGGCTTTCAGCTCAGAAATAACATAAGAACCGCATATTTTAAAACTTTACTTAACTTCCCTGTTAGCTTTTTTAAAGATGAAGCAGTTGGAAAGTTAACATCCCGTGCAACTGAAGATATTTCTATGCTTCAGAATGTATATTCGGGAATACTTGTTCCTGCATATCAGAATATTCTTTTTATAACTGGATGTCTGATATTAATGCTGATGCTCAACCCGTTTGCAACCGGTATAGTTACTTTAATAATTTTATGTATAATTCCTCTAATGTATTATTTCAGCAGGAAAATTAAGGTGTCATCGGGTGAAAGTCAGAAGGAGCATGCCTTAGCCAATGCCGTAATGGATGAATCATTAACGGGCATTCGCGAGGTAAAAGCATTATTGCTTGAAGAAAGAAGAATTGAAAAATATAAAAATAAACTTATTGCTGCTCTGGTAAATGAAGTTAAGTCATCTTCTTATCAGGCAAAGAGCACACAATCTGTTTTTGTGATAGTTTCTTTATTACTGCTGTTTATTTTTTACATTGGTATTTATGGTTCATCAAGCTGGTCGCCGGGAAGTGCGGTTGCATTTTATTTTTATTCATATTCTTTAACTATGGCATTTCTTTCATTAGGAAGAGTATACTCCCGTTATTATCACATTTCAGGTTCAACAATAAAAATTACAGAAACTATTGACCTGAACAATTTAACAGATTTAAATGAAGTTGATAATTTTTATAAACCAAATATTAATACACTAAAGGGGAAAGTTGAATTTAAAAATGTATCATTTGGGTACAACAGTAAAAAATTGGTATTAAACAATATATCATTTTCTGTTAACCCTGGGGAGTGGCTGCTTATTACGGGACCTTCGGGCTCGGGGAAATCTACAATTTCCAGTTTAATTTTGGGTTTTTATAAAGCCAATAACGGTGAAATTCTGATAGATGATAAAAATATTAAAAATGTTGACACCTTTACCCTAAGAAACAATATTGGTTTTGTGGGACAGGAAGCAATACTTTTTGAAGGAACAATCCGCGAAAACATTTTAATAAAAAATAATGAGATCTCTGAAAAAAAATTTTATGATATATTAAAAATCAGTATGGCTGAAAAATTTATTAACCAGCTGCCTAATGGTGCTGATACAAATATTGCTGAGCGGGGTATAACATTAAGTGCCGGGCAGAGATCCAGAATAGCGATTGCAAGAGCTTTGGTTAATGAACCTGCAATACTTGTGTTAGATGAAGCAAACTCAATGCTTGAGGGAAAGCTTGAGGAAGAGCTTTGGCAAAACTTACTTAAAGAACGTAAAGATAAAACAACAATTATATTCAGTCATCACACAGAATTTATCCCTAAAGTTTATAAGCATATACAAATTTAGCCAAATAACATTGGTAGAATTAATTTTTCTACATCAGAAAAAATTGTAAGATGAAAGTCTTGAAAATACTGGTTATAAGGCTGCATGCTGCCGGAGATACAGCATTATCTTTTCCTGCGTGTATATCATTCAAAAAAAATTACCCTGATGCTGAAATTGATCTGCTTACATTAAAAAATTATTCAACTCTGGCAGATGCTTTTAATATTTTTAATAATATATATTTCCCGGAGGGAAATTTTGATTATACACATACAAGTTATAGAGGATATTCTGGTAAATTATCCAGATATAAATCTATAATTAAAATTAGTACTGTTTTAAGAAGAATGAAATATGATATAATAATAGATCTTCAAAACAACAGATACAGCCGCTTAGTTAGGAAAATTACAGGTGTTAAGGACTTTAGTGAATTTGATAATTATGCTCCGAAGCCTCATTCAATCCGTGTTTTAGAAACATTTGAGCGGGCAGGTTTTAAAGAGGTTTTAAATTTATGCAAACCTCAACTATCTTTTGATACATTGCATAAAGGTGAAACTATTTTAAAGAATAACGGCTGGGATGGAATTAGAAAAATAATACTTATTAATCCGGCAGGTTTATATGAAACACGGAGATGGGGTGACGAAAATTATTTTGCACTTGCACAAAAATTGATTGATGAAGGTTTTATTATACTTCTGGCAGGAACAAATGATATAAAGGAAAAGGCAAATGAATATTCCCGCAGATTCAATAAAAATTTAATCAATCTTGTTGGCAAAACTTCATTATATGAAATTACAGGAGTTATTTCTTGCATCAGCGGTGCTGTAAGCGATGATTCGGGCTTGTTCCATATTACATGGGCGCTTGGCAAACCGGGTATCCTATTACTTGGGGCTACCCGCAGTGACTGGACCTGCCAGCCCGGCAATCACACTCTTTGCTTTAATTCATCTGACTTGGAGTGCGGTAATTGCATGAAACCTGATTGTAAATATGGTGATATAAGATGCCTTAATAGATTTACACCGGAGTTTGTTTTAGAAAAATTATTATCTCTTCTTTAATAATATTTAATTTTACCGCTTAATATTTTGATACGACACTTTATATTTTCCGGTAGTTGATTGAAGTGAAAACTTTTGAGTTAAATCTTTATATTCTGTTTTGTACTCTTTGATAGCTTTTAAAATATTCTCAGTCAAAGCGTTTATATCGCCGGGTGCTGAAATATATGGGGTTATTTCGCGTGCTATACCAACATCTGTTGAAACCACTGGTAAGGCTGAAAATGCAGCTTCAAGAATTGCTACATTTTGGGATTCATATAATGAACTTAATACAAAAATATCTCCGTTCTTTAGAATATCCGGAAGTTTGTCATGCTCTGTAAATCCATAAATTTCAACATTTTCATTCAAATCGGGAATTCGTGATAATTTATCAGCAAAATTATTATTATCACTGCCGTATATTTTTAATTTTACCTTTGGATAAATTTTTTTTACTCTTAATGTAGCTTCTAATAGATCATTATGGGCTTTTACGGGTATAATATGTGCTATGTTTATTAATACAGGTTCATTATTAATGATATTTGATTTTTTTTGGGGACTAAATTTTTCTGTTTTAATACCAAATGGAATTTTCACAAATTTATCCAAAATTTTTACAGAGTAAATATCAGCTGCTATTTTTAAAATAAAATCACTCCCGCACACTATCTTTTCTGCCTGTTCAAAAGTTCTGTTAATGAAATATTTTTGAGTTGCTCTCAGCTGCGAGCCGTAATTAATTTGAGGAATTGCAGCTAACTCACCGCCGCAAATATTTGCAATTAACGGGATATTCAGTTTTTTACTCATAATTGCAGCATTATAGCCCGGTTCACCTGCCCAAAATGAATGTATCAGATCAAATTTATTAATGTTATGAATTTCGGTAAATTTCCGCCTGAACAAACGCCATATCTTTAGTTTTTTGAAACTTGATAATTTTGCATTATGACTGTCAAAAAATGTATATACCTTTATATTTTTCAGATTATATTCTTTTTTTAATTTTGGATAGTAGAGTGCAAATACAGTAAGTTCAATCTCCGGGTCTTTAGAAATTTCATTTGCTAGATCAAATATGGCAGGTGCTCCCTGCATATCATTTTCATCAAAGTAAAATCCGCTGGTAACCCATGCAACATTAATTTTTGCGGCTGGTATCATTTTTTCTTCATAACAATTATAAAATGATCACCAAAACGATTCAATACTGGCAGAGAAAATATAAGTTTGTCAATTTTCATCCACAATTTAACAAGCATCTTAAATTTGTTATAGATTCCAATTAGATATGGGGGCGGAGTGTATAGCCCTAAAGTATATAATTTTACTGCAGTAAAATTGCTGCTAAAAGCAGCAGCAAATTTGAAAGGTGTAAAATAATATGTTAATACCTTCTCACTGTTCAGAATAGCCATTATTCCGTTTTTTCTGAACCTCCTGAGAGCTTCTGAAAATTTAAATCTAATGGAAAAATAAAATATTTCCCATGGGCATATTTTGTTCATAACTACAGCAATAAATAATCCCTCATGTTTAAGCTTTACTGCAATATCACCTGAAAGTTTGCCAAAATCATTGATACAGTTAAGTCCGCCGAAATTAGAAATGACAGCATCAAAATTAATTTCATTTAATTGTGAAATTTCATCAAAAGATAATGTCTTTGCTTCTATTTTTGTAATTTCACTTTTACTTTTTGTCTTTATTAAATCTATCATTTTATCTGAAATATCTGTAGCAAAAACACTGAATCCTTTATCGGCTAAAAATACTGCATCTACTCCTGTCCCAGCGTTAAGTTCAAGAATTTTCGCGCCCTTAGGCAAATGTTTTAAATAAACTTTGTGTACAACGCTGCGCATCCATTGAAGTATATGGTTTTGGTTATCCCGCCTGTCATAATCAGTTGCAATTGAATTGAATGCAGATTTGGTATCAGCGGTGGTCATGAGATGAGTCTCATCATTAATTTTGATAACTTTGCTTTCAGGAATGTTTTGCTTATTTCTGCTGCTCCCGCATTACTATTTTTCATCTTATGCAGGTTCACTTCATTTACTAAATAACGGTTTGCATGCTTATAAAATCTTTTTGAGTATCTGCCTTTAAAATCAAGGTCACGGTCTGTTCTCTCGCTCCATTTTTTATCTGTAATAAGATTTGTTTCCACTTCATTGTAAAATGGTGTTCCTTTTATTGGATATGCAACAGTAGTTAAAAAAATATCAGGATTGGAATCAATTAAGTGGCGGGTAGTTTCAAAAATATCTTCTTTTTTTTCCCCAGGGTAACCTAGCATTATAAATGTTCCTGCTTCAATTCCGTATTTTCGGGTTAATATTATTTTTTCGCGGGTATCTGCAGCATTTACACGCCTTTCCATCAGATCGAGAACCGTTTGAGAGCCTGACTCTGCCCCTATCCATAACCTTATACACCCAAGTTCTTTAAGTATTTTTATCACTTCTTCATTAAGTCTGTCGCTTCGCGAAATACACTCAAACTTGATTGATAAATTTCTTTTTCTAAACTCATCAAGAAGTTTACCCAGCCATTTATGCGAAACAGTAAAAACATCATCCACAAACCAAATTGTATCGGGGCTATAATTCCTGATAATAAATTCAATCTCGTCTGCTGTTTTTTCAGGGGATCTTCTTCTGTAACTTACTCCATATACGCTGTGAGAGCACCATTTGCAAGTATAAGGGCATCCCCGCATTGTACTAATGTTTAAAGAACTGTAACCGTGTGCATTCTTCCATGCATTCATATATAAAGATAGATCAATTGAACTTCTATCCGGAAATGGTAATGTATCTATATCTTTAATTTTTTGACACGGTGGATTTTTAAATATTTCATTATTTTTTTTATAAAATATACCGTTAACTTTTTCAATTTCGGGATTTTCCTTTAAAAGTTCACAGCAAAGCTCCCTCATTGTTTCTTCGCCTTCGCCTTCAACAATAATATCGGCGCCAAAATTTAAAAATTCTGTAAAGTGGTGAGGCGGCTCAGGACCGCCTAAAACAATTCTGCTGTTTTTTAATTCGGCTGAACTTTTTATCCATTCAATTAAGGGCAATACATTAAGTTTGGTCATTAAATTGCAGTATATCGCAATTATTACAGGCTTTTCAGCCAGGAGAGCTGATTTTTGTTCTGAAATACTTTTAAATGTTGTATCATATACTGAAACATTAAATCCATGCTGTTTTAAATATGCTGAAATATAAAGTATTCCTAAAGGGACATAAGGCTTCATAATCCGCAATTCATTGGGATCACTTTTCAAGTAATAAGCATGTGTGAGGAAAATTTTCAAAAATATGTATAAATTAAAGCAATATAGCAATCATTTAAGGTAAGGCAAAATGCATTAAAAATTTATTAATAATTCTGAAATAATTTTAACTAATTATAATCCGGTAATTTTTTTTATTGCAATTATTTTAAAATAAATTTTTTTATATTTGTAATATAACATAATATAATATACTTATGAGATTTTTAACGGTTTTCGTGATTGTCTTCGCGGGCTTCCTTTTTTCATGCAGTGATGATAATATTAATAATCCAGTTCCTCCTCCCGGAGATTCTGTATTATTTTCTGCTGATTCAATTGGTGTTTGGCTTAACTCCACCGGAACAGCCCGAGATACAGTTGCATTTTCAACTAGTGTAAACGGCAGTATAAAGGTTAGTTTTTACATTCAATCTAATGCAGATACTCCAAACGCATACGGCAAAATTGAGTTTTTTACAAATGCAACTCCATTTGTTCCGTTAACTCGGGATATTTTTACTCCTTTTTATGACTCGTATTCAATTACAATGAACAGCGCACCGGGAAGTACTTTTTTTAATTTTTCGGTATTACTTAATAACTACATCCCATCAAATCCTAAATTTGTAAGATTTTACAGTGTTAGGATTATTAAGCAATAAATTTATTATTTACCTCTTTCCGGATTTTGGTGATATAGCAGCAGAGCAAAATGACCTGTAGAGTTCCCTGCTTTGAACTTATCTGCGGTTACGGTAAATTCATACTGTTCTAAATCCTGCGGATCAAGTCTAAGCACTGGGTTTTTATCAGTATATTCATCAACAAAACCCCACTCGCCTGTTGTATTATTTTTTTTATAAACAGTTATTTTCAGGTTTTCAATTCGCCTATCGCCTATAACCATCACATCGTAATCAAATGAAGGATCAAGATATCTCCATAGAGTTTTCTTTCCTGTGTTAACAAGCAGGTCAAATGTCATATTAACAATTTCCTGATTACGCTGATCCTCAAGCTCAATAACTTTTGCAGAAACAGTTTCAAGTATATCCTGCATAGTTGTTGCAGATTGAGAGTATGATTTGCCTTGAGATAAAAATACTGTTAAAATAAAAATAGCTGCGATAACTTTGTATTTCATATAAAACTCCTTTTAGTAATTTACAGTAAATTAAACTTTTTATATTATATCTTCAATGTATTGAAATTGTTTCAATTCCTAAATTACAGTTTACAAAAAAATAAATAATTAATAGTATATTTGCAGAATTAATTAACACATTCAATGACAGCACTACAACCAAAAAAAATAAAATTTTTCAAAACACAGAAATCATTCCGAAAATGGCTTGAAATAAATCATACAAAAAAAACGGAGCTTTGGGTTGGTTATTATAAAAAAAGCTCAGGTAAAAAAAGTATAACATATAAGCAGGCTTTGGAAGAAGTGCTGTGTTTTGGGTGGATAGACGGAATTGCAAGAGGTATTGATGAAGAAAAGTATTCTCAGCGGTACACTCCCCGCCGTAAAGGCAGTGTATGGAGTACAATAAATATCAAAAAAGCTGAGGAGCTTATTAAAAACAAAAAAATGCATCCGTTTGGTCTGCATGTATATAAAAACCGAGATATTAAAAAAACAGGATTATATTCAAATGAACAGAAGGAAATTAAATTTCCTGCAGGTTTCCTTAAACAGCTAAAATCAAATAAAACTGCATGGAAATTTTTCAGCAATATGCCCCCGGGTTACAAAAAAACAGCAACTTGGTGGGTTATTTCTCCAAAACAGGATGAAACTAAAAAACGAAGATTAAATGTATTAATCAGAGATTCCGAAGTGGGCAGAAAAATAGGTTCAATAACTCCGATGAAAGAAAAAATTAGAAAACTAAATCTTAATACTGCAAAGTAAAATAAAAATGAGAGCAGAAGAATTTTTCATGCAATATTTAACCTCAATTGGCAAAGAAAATGATTCCCGAGCGAACATTTTTATGATTGATAAATTTGGCGACTCACCAAAAATGGCAGATGATTTATTGGTACCTGTGCTTAGCGGTTTAAAAACCGCAACATGCTCTTCTTTGTGGGAGTGGGAGCATGAAGGAAATCCTATCCCAAAACCCGGGCTGCTTACAGTAATTGTTAATGGTAAAAACGAACCAAAATGTATTATTGAAACTCTTGAAGTATCAATCATAAAATTCAATGAAGCAGATTCTGTTCTTGCCCATAATGAAGGGGAAGGTGATCTTTCACTGAACTATTGGATGCAGGTACACGAAAAATACTTCACTCGTACACTGCCGCTTATCGGAAAAGAATTCAGCCCTGATATGCTCATTGTATGTGAAAGATTTAAGGTTGTGTGGAAGTAAAAAATTACTATATTATAAATTACATTTTAATCTTTAATTTAACATTGATCTCAATTTTCTAGAACTTGTTATCCACCCCGCTGCATATACAGGCAGTTTCCACAGGCTCCTGAACCGTTTAAGAGGTTCATGAATCAATTGTCTTGTTCGATACTCCTTATGCACACGCTTGTGAAGTACCCGATAAAATTCTGTTGAATATGTGCCATCAAACATCATTTCAAAATCATCACTAAGCACCCAGTTAAATTTTTGTTTCATCTGTGAAGCTACCCTTTCGTAGAATTTTGTACCGGGTAAAGGATAACTTACTGAAATACCTATATCATCCGGCATTAGCTCATTAACCATATTTAAAGTATCGTTAATTTCTCTAATAGTTTCACCGGTATAACCAAACTGAAGGAAGAAACAGGTTTTAATCCCGTACTTCTTAAGCAGCATTGTAGATTCATAAATTTCTTCTATCTTTGTCCCTTTATCCATTGCATCAAGTATCTTCTGGGAACCTGACTCAGCGCCAATCCATATCTCATCACACCCAGCTTTAGCCAAATGCCGGATATTATCTTCCTTTAATAACAAATCTGCCCTTGAAAGGCATTTAAACGGAATCTTTTCTGCTCTGCTGTTTACAATTTCGCTGAACTTTGTAACCCAACCGGGCTTAAGCCCGAATATATCATCACAAAACCAGATATGCTCTGCCGAATATCTTTCCTTCACATGCTTTATCATACCTGCAACATACTCCGGTGAGTGTGAATTATAAACCTGCCCATACACGGGTTTTGCACACCAGTTACAATGGAAGGGACACCCGCGGGTTGTAACAAGATTCATAGAAAAATATCCGTGATGCTTTTGCCAAAGTCTGCGGTACTCAGCAAGATCAACAAGTTCCCATGCAGGGTATGGCAGTGAATCCAAATCCCTTAATACTTTTCGCGGAGCGGTTTTAATTATTTTTCCATTTTCAGTATATGCAAGCCCATTTATTCCGTTAATATTAGATTGATTTCCCGTCAAATAATCCAAAAGCTCTCCCAATGTCTGCTCACCTTCTCCGCATATTGCATAATCTACATTATGACTGAAGTATTTTTCCAGATGATCAACGCTATCAGAACCCGAAACTATTACAATACAGCCAAACTGTTTAGCTATTTCGCTCATTCTGAATGCCGCTTCACGCATTCTGGTTAAACACATTTTTGTAAGGTAATTAAATGTATCATCATAAATCACCATAAATTCGGGTTTATGCTCATTAAGCAAAGCCCTAAGGTCTTCTTCTGACTCAGCAAGCATTGTATCAAACAATGCGGCGGAGTAACCTTTTTGTTTTACAAATGCTGCTGCATAAAGCGTACCAAGCGGCGCATACAGATTCATGCTGCGGTATTCCTTGGGATCGTGCTTTAAAAAATATGTATTTGCAAAAAGGACTTGTGCCAAAATTTATTGTATTTATTAATTTTAGTATGAATTAATTTTCAAGAAGATCAAATAAACATGAAAATTAAAACTGCGCAGGAAATCAGATTGTATTGTTTTAGTCTTTCGGAATAAAGCTCAAGTATTTTTTTCTGCATATTGCCAGGGTGTGTTTTAGATACATTTTCTGTAGAGCGGAACATAAGGTTTCGTTCTTCATCATTTAAGTGCGGGTAGCGTTTCTTCCAGTGATTGCGGGTAAAATACATCAGCTTTTTATCAAGCAGAGTGGCTAATTTCACCGGTATTATAAATTCAGCTATAGCCTGTAAAATGCTTACCTTTTCATTTACTTTACAGCCGCTTGTATGCATCATCGGGTCACACAGTTTATAGTTCGGGAAGTACTCTGTTACCCAGCTGTTATTTTTTATAAACTTATTCATTAATGCAGAATTATACGCAGCTTTAATTGTTGCTATTTCGGTTGCAGTAAAAACATTTTTATCTGAAATTTCAAGTTTATCTTCTGTAATAATATAATTAATACAGAAAAATTTATAGCTGTTAAATAAAAATAATTTTTTAAACAGCATAAGCAAAGTACGGGTAATCCATAGCCGCCCGGGTTTTGTAATGAGCATAAAATCAATGTCACTATTTTTATCGCTGGAATTTTTTGAAAGACTGCCTGTAACCATAACTGCCCGTACATAGGGAAATCTTTTTATTATATGCGTAACATATTCTGCACGCTTCCACATTTTTTTTGAGCAGAACTCTTTTTCTTTTCTTCTGTTAACATTTTCAATTGATGGTTTTATAAAATAATAACCATCCTTTTCGGAAAAATGTGCCTTGCCTGATGATACCGTTTTAGCAAGTATGGCTTTTACCTCACTTTTAGTTACCGTGTTGTGAGGCAGAAATGAAAATATCTCATCACCGCTTAACGGATGCGAAAATATATCATAATATAAAAGCGTTTTAGTGATATCTTTTTGTAATTCTTCCATATACTATCTTATAATTTCAAAATAATTTATTAATAATTCAATATTTAACTAAATCCCATTTTTTGCATTTTATGCAGGCAAATAATCTGAATTTTTTAATGTGAATTTATTATGTAATTTTATAAATGATTCATTTTCAATTTACAGTAATATTGCGGTAAATTGGAATTAAAATACCATAAATGACAAGTGATAACTTAAAAAAGGTTTACGTTTTTTCCGGACTTGATGATAACGAGCTTGATAAGATTTCAAAAATTGTAAAAGTTAAAACTTTTAATAAAGGTGATATAATTTTTTTTGATACCGAGCCTTATAAAGGTTTTTATATCAATTCAGCCGGTCTTGTTAAGATATATAAAATATCCAAAGATGGAAAAGAACATATTCTTCATCTTATAACAGCAAACAATACATTTGCCGAAGTACCGCTGTTTGAAAATTTAAACGGAACGCTTTCGGGAAATTTTGGCTATCCCGCAAATGCAATGGCAATAGAAGATAATACGCGTGTTGTTTTAGTCCCTGCCCGCCTGTTTCTTGAAATGCTTGAAAGTAATACAAAAATCTGTATTAAGATGTGCGCCGGGTTTGCAAAACGCCTTAGGCACCTTAATAATCATATTGAAGAGCTTACGCTAAAAGATGTTTCAAGACGAGTAGCTGGTTATATTATTAACGAGCGCCGCTCTGAAGAGCAAAATAAAATTTCACTCTCTATCAGCAAGAATGACCTTTCTTCGTATCTTGGCACAATTCCTGAAACACTTTCCCGTACTTTAAAAAAACTGCAGGATGAAGGCATGATAGAAGTTGACGGCAAAGTTATTAGAATAACAGATGCTTTAAAACTTAAGCAATATTCAGAATAAGCAGTTTTAAATAAAAATGCGGGTATTTACATACCCGCATTTAAAATAAAATTCTATTATGTTAATATTTAAATTTATGGCTTTGCAGTTACATAATAAATTTCATTGTTATTAGAAGCTGTAAATGTTATTGTTCCTTCGTTATTAACATTTACATCAGAATAAGCTGAATAAGTTTCGCCAAGTTTTTTGTTGTTAACATACAGCCCATAATCATACAAATAAGTACCTTTGCCTTTCATATTTCCTGCAAAATAAACTAACTTTCCGTTTACATATTTAAGGTCACCTACATTATCAAACTCTTTACTCTTTCCGCTGTTTGAAACTATTGTATATCTGTAGGTGTAGTTTACCGGGTCAGTAAGCTCACCTGCCATAAATGCATAGTTATTACCGTTTATCATTACCTGTTCGCTTGTTTTCCAGTCAGCTGTGTTAATAATATTGTACGGACCAAATTCTTCATCGTTAATATATACATAATACTTATCGGGAATATGTTTATCATAGTTTCCGTACTTAGAAGCAACATAAGAAACTCCTCCTGAAGGAAGAATTTTAGTATCACTTATATAATCAAACTTTTCAGAAATTACCTTGTCATTTCTTACAACAAAGTATTTATTGTTTTTATCTGATGCGGTGTACATTACACCGCCATTATTAAAAACGGGATTATTTACGGAACTGTAAACTTTGTCTTTCTTACCGTCAACAACTAAGTAATACTCCCAACCGCTTTCACCATCCTTGTCTGCGGTTTCCTTTGAGACAATATATGCAATCTTTCCCGAAGGGGTGAACATATAATTATAAATATAACCATCTACAGTAGTTATTGCCGCATTGCCCAGCATAAGTGTTGAGCGGTATTTATTTTCTCCAAGTGAATCCTGACCTGTATACAGCGGTGTGCCTTGGTTATCAAATTTTATCGGTCCGTAAACCCAGTCAAACGATTTATATTCTTCATTTCCTTTTACTGTAAACGTGTTGCCCCTTATATAATAAAACTTGCCTTGTGATTTAGCTATATATACAGGCACATCATTTTGACTGAATTTCAGGTCATACCATGTAATATCACTGTAATGTTTCTGTTCTTCATCGCCAATTACCAAAAATACTTCATCGTTTAAAACAGCAATATAATACGGCAATCCCGATGAGGTGAACCCTACATATCCCATCGGCTCGCCTTCTGTGTATGTTTCTTCAGTTTTAGCAAGTCTAACTTCATCATATAACTTACCTTTTTTCATATTGCCTGTTTTTGTATCGTATGCAATTAAACAGCTCTTGTTTTGCTCGCTAGCTGCAAAGTAAAGTATGTTATCTTTCATTACCCAGCCATCAGCAACATTATCATATAC
>WBZR01001395.1_pt1 | contig 30371 bp, 22 predicted proteins | sample 5204231 | NCBI WGS metagenome assembly WBZR01 (sample SAMN12412403, study PRJNA552823) | activated sludge metagenome | isolation source: activated sludge from anammox sidestream of wastewater treatment plant... | place: USA: Virginia | collected 2017-08 | reverse complement strand
TGCTTTTAAATTAATAAGCGGAGCAATGTTTAATGTTTATAATGAAACAAAAATTTATGATTTTGATCGTTGTTCGGGTATATTTTCCAATCCTCGCAGCGTATCATGGATGAATAATTATGGCGGGTTGGGCTTAGCCTTTTCCTCCAACTCAAAATATCTTTATACGGTTTCTGATTTTGATACAATTTACCAGATCAATACCGATACTTCCAACATGCAGGCAAGCATGACGGTCGTAGCAATAAATGATCATTATTATTCACCACCTGTTCAAACTCTTGCACAAACTGACTTTTGGACCATGTATTTAGCTGCGAACGGTAAAATAATTGTGAGTTCAGGAAGCAGTGTGGTTGATTTGCATTATATCAATTTTCCAGACAGTGCCGGTCTTGCCTGTGATGTAAAACTGCATGCCTTACCCATGCCCTGCTGGACATTCAGAAGCCACGTCAACCACCCAAACTATTATTTAGGTTGCGATACCACACAAACCACCTGCCCGTGTTTAATTACGGGAGTAAATAATTTATCACCACCTGATTTTAAGTACAGAATTTACCCTAATCCTGTTACAAATGGTGTTTTAAGCATTGGATATCTGCTGCCTCAAAACAAAAGCGGAGTGTTTGAAATTTATGATGTAACAGGCAAAGTAGTTTTTAAATACAACCTGCCACCGTGGAGCAATGAGCAGAGCTTTAAGTTACCGGAATTGAGCAACGGTGTTTATAACTGTGTGATAAGGAGTGATGGGAAAAGAGTGAGTAAAAAGGTGGCGGTGATAAGATGAGTTAAACAGCTACAACTGACATAAAAAATTAAAACACTTAAGGGAACCTCTGAAAACCTTCTTTAAAGACCAAGGCATTACGTCTGACTTCCCATTTTTAATTTAGCATGATTATTTTATTTAGCTGATCCTCTTTTTTTGATCAACTATGTGAGCGGATTTGCAATTTGTTCACTCAGATCATTTGTAATTTCTTCTTTTGAGTTGTTATCAAATGTACTGCTCTTGATAAATTGTATCCGATTATTCGTAGAGTGACTCTTGCCGTAATTCTTTTTATTCCTATCGCTCTGATTAGTGGTTCGCCTTTTTGTTTGAGCCACCCGAATATATGTTCAACTCTGCACCGATGTCTTTCTGCCGTATTTTATTTTCATCCCAATCCGGAACGCCTCCATTTTTAATTTCATCATTTTCATCAGGTGTGTTGCGTTGTACTGGAACTTCTACAAAACAGGCATCGATCATTGTTTCTTTTTTTGCTATCAAACCGTACCGACTCAGCTGACGTTTTAAAGTCTTGAAAATCTGAACGATAACACCAGCATCTGTGAGTGTTTGACGATAGAGCCAGATTGTTTTTGCATCGGGGACAATGTCCTGTAAACCCTGGCCTATGAATCGCTGGAACGAAAGCCGATTAAGAAGTTGAAATTCGATCTGATCACCACTTAATCCATAATACTCCGCAAGTGCCAGGAGTTTAAACATCATCACCCGGTCACAGGGCAGTCGTCCCCCAGGCTGTAGTCCACTTCCGGAAAGGCTTTATCCAGCCGGCAGCGGAATCCTTCCCAATCCACTTGCCTAAGCACTTGTAAAGGATCCCTTTTCCGGACCCTGTCCAGGCGGAATTCCTCATCAAACAGGCTGCGTGTATTCTCTTTTATATTGATCGCTTTTCCTGCAAACTGAGCTTCCCGCTTAGCTTATCTTTACACCAGTTATGAAAAGTATTCAACAAGAGCGGGGGTTTTTTGAGGTGCCGTCTAAACATAAAAATTTCCCATTTTAAATTTTGCAGTCTTTCATTGTTCCTTCGTGTAGGAAGTCAAGTTTAGCCATTGCTGATTTACAATTTCTATTGTCCGGCTTCAACAAAGCCTTCAATTCTATGAAGCCTAAGTTTATCAAAACCATAGTAGCAAAATAGTAGCATTGCTTCTTTCATAATTCCTTGTCTCCAAAAGTTGGTCAGTAGCCAAAAACCAATTTACGCTTTCTTATGTTCCTTGCTTAGGCTGTTAAGTCCGCCTGTACCGTAAAATGTATTGTTGTCTAATGAACAAACAGCAAACCAAATTCCTGTTTCGTCTTTTTCTAAGTCAGCGTAAAAAGTCATTTGTTCTTTTGTCGCTTCCAAAGTCTGAAAATTTACACCATAGTATTTTATAAGGTCGGGGTGCGAGAAAGTCATTCGAAGATATTGTCAATGTCGCTATCAACAATGTGTCTAAGCAAAAGTTGGTCAGTTTTAAAGTTTAGGAATTTGATTGTTGTCATTTCTACTTAATTTCTGTTTTTGGTAGTATTCAGGCATTTATCGAAATCTATTTCTGTCATTATTGTTTTTCGTCTTTAAATAACTCCTTACTCCATTTTCTATATTCACAATATTTTGATTTAGGTTCACCTGACCAACCATTTATTCCTTTTATGGGTAGCATAACCAAGTGGATGTACAAAACTGGAATAAAGGATATAGCAAAAAACATTAAGGCTACTGTTCGTCCAAACAATAAAGAGAGGCCAACAACTTTGATTAGGGACATTATGTATTTTAAAAATTTTCGTACACTTATTGTTCGTTCTTCAAAGTGTCCTAACAAGATATGTCCTAATGTAATAGTGATACTAACTATTGCTACTTCAAACCAAAGAGAGTCTGTTTGCCACATACTTATTTATCAATTTTTTTAACTTAATGCTTTCACGGTCGCTCGTACACAGTTACAAGCCGATTGGAAGATTCAAACCGGCTAAAAGACAGCATTCAGCAGTCACCAAAACATTTGAATCCTAACCAGGCCAGAATAGATAGTATAAAAAAGGAAAAACTGAAATTAAAGAATTAAGAGCAACCAAATTGAACAGTACGCTGTTGTTATTTCTAATTGTATAGACCAACAAGTAACAGGAAGCCAACCCTCGTAATAATGAATGATAGCAAACAAGTTCATACTATTCAGATTGCAGCTCAAGGCTTACTGTTTTAAAGCATGAGAAACATCTGATTGGCTCAGATCCAGATTTAAATTTCATTATGAAAATAAACTATTGAGTTATTTCAATTGACGAAACAGTCATAAGAGATGGATCCCTGATAATTCGGGTTACATGAGGTTTATCAGTTATATTCTTATTTTTATCGGTTCCTGAGTTTGCGAATGATTTTTCAGCAGTTCATTGTAACCAATTGACCCCTGCCCTACTCTAATTAATAGGGTGTATCCTGAATTTTCTGATGGGAATAATAACTGAACTGATTGAGAGTGTCCTGAATGGAGAGAAACAATGTTATATGTTCGCAGTAAGAAGATTTAATCTCTGGCTGTATAAAACCGGAAGGTCTTATCAATGCAATCATGAAGAAACACCGGACCGGATGCAGAATACTTTTATGGATGCTTACCTGAGCCTGTCAGCCTTCGGAAGACGGCCGGATTTTAAAACCCGGATCAGCAATATCATGCTGAATAACTGTTTCAGAAGAGAAAAATCAAGGTTTAAAAATGAAACAGAGAGAAGCTATTAACAGCGGTGCCATATACGAATTTCGGTGTAACGGTAACACTACCAGAGAATTGGTTCATTACCGGCAACAGGAAAGTATAAGTGAAACGGCACCGGGTAAAATTTCTTATAATTACCGGATTCCCTTCTCAAAGCACGAAATGAATGTTAACGAAAAAGCCAGTCTACTGAACATCCGTGAGTCTCATGTAACAGCCAGGCCTGGCCGTGTAAAATCCATTTTGAGAAATGAAACGGGACAATCCTTCAGCTACAAAGAGTTGTTCGGGTTTGACCTGATTCATTGTGATGCAATGGTAGAAAGGGTAATGAAACAAATAGAAAAATTAGCATGACAGCTTAAGAATAACAGGCAGAAAAGTAAAAAGAGGCCGTTGAAGTTCAAAGCCGGTCTGAGAAAAGTAATAAGCAGAACAAGATGCAGGTAAGTAACTATACATTCAGTAAGCCATCTAACAGGCTGAGCAATCTGTTAAAAATGAAGCTAAGAGGGTTTAATCCGGTAACTGGCTCCTGCCCGGATCAGCCGGATTACTCAAACACAAAATATAATCTGAAATTAATAACCGTTAATAAATAAGAATGGAACAGAAATCAAAAATCATTTCAATTGAACACATCACCCATGATGTGCTTCACCTGGTTGCTGAAAAGCCGGCAGGATTAATTTATGAACCGGGCCAGGCAGTTGACATTTCCATCAATAAGCCGGGATGGGAAAAAGAACTCAGGGCCTTTACTTTCACTTCGCTTCCAGAAGACCGCCTGATTGAATTTACAATCAAGACGTATCCGTCACGGAAGGGGGTAACCAATCAGTTATTATCCATGAAAAAAGGGGATGAATTGATTGTAGGAGGAGTATTCGGGGATATTCATTACAAAGGAGAAGGTATTTTTATTGCCGGTGGTGCCGGAATTACGCCTTTTCTGGCTATTCTCAAAAAGCTGGAGAAGGAAAATAAAATCGGGAATAACAAACTGATTTTTGCCAATAAGACCAAGGCAGATATTATTCACGAGGAGAAGTTCCGTAAAATGCTGGGCAGAAATTTTATCAATGTCTTATCGGATGAGACCGTTGAAGGGTATGAGCATGGCTTTATTTCGGAAGCGCTTATCAGAAAGCACCTTGCAGATCAATCTGTATTCTTTTATCTCTGCGGACCGCCACCAATGATGGATGCGGTTGAGAAGCATTTTGCAGTATTGGGTATTCAGAAGGATCACATTATTAAAGAAGGCTTCTGACTATCAGATAAAGTTGAATCAGCAAAAGCAACCGACTTAATTATTTTTGGCACCCTGGGCAATCCACTCCAGGATTTTACCGGTTTCTTCCTGAGTCATATAAGGCCCGCCCGGAGGCATCTGGGGCGGAGTCTGGTTAAAACTTGTGATTTTCAGATAGAGCAGGCTCTCTTCCGGGCTTAACGTATCCACATAGGGAGCACTGGCACCGCTGAAAAGCAGCTGGTCGTATGAGCAGCAAGGCAACAGGTTAAGCATGGGGTGAAATTCATTGTGGCAGTTACCCGGAAGTGCACAATTGGTTGTAAGCAAAGGTTGAATTTCACCGGCATAACTGATTAAAGACTGGGTCAGTGTGTCAGCCGGTTTGATGTAAACCGGGCCGCTATCTTTCTCGCAAGCAGGTAATAGCAGCCCGATGCATCCAAGGGCTAAAAGCAGAGCGTGTTTCATTTCCTTACATGTTGTTTTTTACTCCAGAATGTTCTGCGGATATTGAATCCAAGGGCAAGGTATCCGTTAAAATAATCATAATTAACCCGGGTATAATTTTCCTGTTCAATCAGTTCGCTGTTTGAAGAAACAACCAGTTGGAAGATATGCCCGCTGGTTCCAATTTCCCAGGCGATGGAGGCCGGATACACATCATTATCCGGACGGTTATCAAAGCGGTACGCATATTCAAAAATCAGTGATGAGTTGAGCCCTGTTTTATACGCACAACTAACTGGAATGGCGACAACCCCGTTTTTGTAGCCCGGTGCAACCAGGTTTTTATATATCCATGAAGGTGAAATCTGCATTGAGAATTTTTCAGAAAATTTTCTTGAGCAGATGAATTCATAACAATAAGAAAGGCGGTGATTGAATTTATATGAAAAGGGAGTTACCCCGTCACTGAAGAAGTCATAAGGAGTTACTTTTGGAAAGTCGCTGGTTCTGACTGCTGCATTGAAATAGGCTGCAACAGAGACCGGAGCGGAGTTATCTTCGGTTTGCCTTATAACCAATAGTTTAATTTCACTATCAATGGATTTATCGTTTTTAGTCCGGCCAGCTCCGATATTAATCCGGCTGGTAACCGGAAAAACAAATCCAAAACGAATGTTAGCCGGCAGATCAAGCCCTAGGAACTGCTGGTAACTGCTTTTGTCTGGCCCTGTCATTCCAAAACGGTGACGAATTGAAAACTCCCAGCTTTTGGGTTTTACCATTTCGGTTGTTTGGGCATTGACAAGCTGTGGGCTTCTGAATACACCAAAAACATATTCTTTTTCAGTCTGCGAAAAGCCTGAGTATGGCAGCAGCGTGATTACCATCACAACTGCAATCAGCGCTGACTGTTTTGCTTTGCAAGTTCTCTTATATAGCATACCAGTTTCCATCGTTGTTGTTTTGATAATGTTGTTTCAAACGGAGGCATTACTCCCCTGCCTTTTGACAACTTCCAGAATAAAGCACCGTCAGCCTGGTGTTGAACTTTTGCTGAAGAATGGTCAGCCGGTTTTGGAGTTAATCCGGTTGCTGCCGGCCCGTCTCCCCTACCGGTTAATCCATGGCAGGTCCAGCAGGCACTTTCATAAATTTTCTTTGCTTCAGCAATTATTTTCTTATCGCTTTTAAAAGGGTTTACCAGGCTGTCGGTGTAAGCCGGAGCCGTCCATGCTTCCTGTCCCTGTATCCGGTTAAGATTAGGCAGTAACCAACAGGTGAGGCAAAATAACATCAGCAGGATTCTCATCAGGATGCTAATGGCGGTTAGTTTTTAAATTCGGATCAAGTGCTTCGGCTAACTGGCGCTGCGATTGAGCTTCAGCTGACCGGCCCGAATCATTTAATACTCTTGATAAGCCGAGCCGGGCATTGGCATAATCAGGTTTGATAGCTACCGCCCGTTCAAGAGATGAAATGGCTTCCTCTTTATTACCATCACTGAACAGGAGCATTCCCAGGTTGTATTGTGCCATGGCATTGGAGGGTTGAAGCCGGGTGAGTTCTTTCAGATGTTCAATGGCTTTCTTCCGGTTTCTTAACCGGATGTAGATTGCACTCAGGTTATTATGAACCAATGGCTGGCCGGGCGTTAATTCATTGCACCGGACAAATAATTTTTCGGCCTCAGCAAAGTGGCCGGCCTGCATCTGGAAGATTCCGAGTGCCAGTAATGCTTCAGTATTCTGGGGATTGTTTTTCAACGAATGTTCATAGTGTGTAAATGCAGAGGCTGCAAAACCAAGCTGCTGTTCAATATGCCCCATCATTAAGTAAGCTTCACTGAGGGTATTGGATTCGGTTTTGGTTTTTACTCCGGAATCCATTTCAATTATTTTTTTAAGTTCATTGACGGAGGCATCAGTGCGGTTGGTGAGGTACAGGATTTTTGCCAGCCGCAGCCTGGCTTCGGTATCAGCAGGCCTGACAACAAGCATCCTCCCAAGGTACTTTTCAGCAAGCGGCAAATCCTGCTTGTATAAATAGATTGCAGCTAGTTGACGGTTTAGTGTTAAGGGTGAATACAGCCCCCATTGATCGGCTATCTTAAGATGGTACAGGGAAGTGTTCAGCTTTTCGGCAACACCATTTGCAGTTACAGCAGCCGGCAGCAGGTGATTTTGAGCGATTACCTTTTTATACTCTGCTTCACCGGTGAAATGATGGTAATGAACATAGCCGCAGTGGGTTGAAAAGAGAAAAACCAATCCCATCAGCGGAATAAAAAACTTTCCTTTAGGGGTGAGCCTATTCCCGTTCTTCAGCAGGAAGGGGCCTGTACGAACATACTCTTTTCTGAACAACCGGATAAATGTTATTGTGAGATAAGAAAAAACAACTCCCAACGTAACCGACAGCAGAAACGGAACAGAACCATACAGCCCTCTGAAAATGATAACATAAACCAAGGTAAAAAAAGCCAGCAGTATATCTTCGGCAAGGGTAAAATGATAATGTGTCTGATGGGTTTTTGTTCTTGCTAAGGATTTGAAAAAGGATGGTTTTGTAAAACCGTAATTAATGGCATCTTCCGGACAAACAGCCACACAATCCAGGTCCTTCAAACAATCAGGACTTACCACCTTGCCAAATTGTTCAATTTCTTTATGAACCAGTATATGAGAACTGCAATGAGCTGTGCATACTCCGCACTGGGTACAGTCGCCTGTGAGTTTTATTTTCCCGGGAGCAAACCGGTCGGCAATGGCAAAGATTGCTCCGTAAGGACAAACTTTCTGACAAAAGCTTCTTGTTCCCAACAAGTAAACAATTACAAAACCCACAAAAAAGAAAGTCATGAGGGTAACAGGGATACCGGGCAGGTTTCTCCAGAAATTGGTTGTAACATAGGAAGCCCATCCTTCAGCATCCGTCCGGGTATGAAATCCGGCAAATGCAGTTCCGCTGATCAGTCGTTCTAATTGCGGCCATAAAAACAGGTAAAGCATTACAACGAAGGGAACAAATAAGAATGCTCGTGATTTAAGTGGTTTAGGTTTGATTTTAAATTTGGCTAACAGCCATTCAGAGAAATCCTGTAATGCTAGTATATGGCAACCCCAGGAGCAGAAGAACCGGCCTAAGAAAAGGGTACCCACTACGGTTAGTGCCATAAAAATAAAACCTGCCGTGATGATACCCAGGTGAATCGTGTACAGCACTTCATTAAATTCAAGAGGGGCTAACGTTTTTCCGGCAATCAGCCAATGGGCAATATGGATTCCCATCAGTACATAAACGCTGATTAATGCACCGGCCCGCCACCGGCTATAACGTTTTTTTCGTTCTAAATTAGCTACTGCACCCATACAAAACCAACACCTGCCTTAAGCTGCAGGCTTTCAGGAATCCCGGCCTAAATTACTGAATTACCAGTTTTCTAACATAATGCCTTGCACCTATTAATACATCAAGGGTGTAAATTCCTTTTGCAGCATGGAACAGTGTAATGTCAGTTGCATATTGACCAGAAGCATTACTGACATCCTTTGAATAGATAGCCCTTCCTGTTAAGTCAAGAACCTTTATGGTTAAATCAGCAGTCTCAGGCATAATGATTTGGAAAGTAAAGCTGCCTGAAGACGGATTCGGAAAGACCGAAAAATTATTTGAAAGATCCATGTTTTCAAAAATGCCGGTACAACTTTCGACATAAGCAGTAACCGGGACCTGAGCACTGGTACAGGTTGTTCCGCCAACTTCTACCTCCCAGTCATAGAAATAATAATAGAAGGAGGATCCGGCACTTGAACCTGTAATTGAAAGAGTGTCAGTCATGGTATAGGGATAATTAACTCCTGCATTATTTCTGAATAAATCAACATTACCATAAAGCCGTAAAGAATAATTCTTACCGGGAGTAACATCAAAGTTCAGGTCAATCCGGGAAGTTCCGTTTGGAATATTCACAGTAACAGCCTGCTGGTAAATCCCGATTTCATTCGATAAAATAATGGTGCGGTTACCTGCACCGTTTGCATATACTTTGGCAGATTTAATTTTCAGTGGCCTGTAAACATCAAACAGAAGATAATTGGAAGTACTGCTGTAAGCTCCGCCTCCGGTATTATCAAATTTCCCGGTTTTTGAAAGGCTTCCGGGATACTCCACTCTATCCTGAACATAATAGCTCGTAGTTGAAGCCAAAACGGGAGTTGTAAAGGAATTACCTGTATGAACAACTGCTCCCGAACTGTCAAACCACTGCACATGGGTGCCCGTAGCTGTTAATGAAGCGGAAGTACCCACACAAACCGTATCTTCGGTTATCACTGGAACAGGAGTCATGCTGGAGTCAATCGTAAATGAAGCAGTTGCAGTTCCGCAATAATTTGTAACAGTTACCGAATAACTTCCGGAAGTTGCCCAGATGCTTTGAGTAGTTTCACCGGTTGACCATTGATAAGCGGTTCCGGCTGTGGCAGTCAGCTTAAGCTGCTCTCCGGTACACAGGTTTGCACTGCGGTCGGGTGTAATGGAAATTGACGGATTTCCCGGTGGCGATTGTTGAGTCAGAGTATAAGGGACGGCTGTATAATTATTGGTTTCGTCTTCTTCAAGAAAATAATTATGAGGGTCAACTTCATAAACAATCCAATACTGGCCATTGCAGGTGCCCGGTGGAATATTAATCCACATTCCATCCAGATTTTCATTATAAACATCTTCATACCCGCTTGAAATCCCCTGACTTTTTGGTGAGCAGGAATAGGAGCCTCCGCCCAGCTGCCAGTTTGGGAAATCTCCGTTTACCATGGTAGTTCCGTAATTGTAAATGAAATTGGTGTCTTTACAATGATGAGGAGCACCGCTGCAGGTATAGTAATCCATCAGGCAATAGCCCAGCTTGTGACCGGTACCAACAATGCTCCACTTGCGCGGATCCGGTTCTAAGGGATCCTGAATCCGTAATGAGAATATCCCCCATTCATCATTATAAAGCTGAGTTCCTCCCTGGTAATTCACCGGCCCGGTAACTCTTAGCCAGGAAGTCATGGTATTGCCGCTTTTATGATAAATCCGTTGTGAGGGTAACAATTTGGGAAGCGGGTTACCGTTCGGACAAGTAAAATTGGAGATTGGAGCAATTACCGTATCAGTACCGCACAGGAATCGTCCCCAGGTGGTGCTTGCCGAGTCCCATTGTCCTACAATATTCAAAGGACCACGTCCGATATTAGGGGTAGCGCCTGTTACCTTCAACCTGCCGTTATCAACTCCGTTACCGGTCTGAGAAAATTCATTTGGCCCACCGGCATAATTCAGGATTGCATACCACGAAATAGTGATATCGGGTAGTAAATCACAATCGGTCTGGGTTGAATCTTTACATTGGCAACCTGTAGCATTGGTTGTCGTGCATTGAGGGTAGGCAACTTGATTCAAAAGAATACTTACTATAATCAGTAAAGCTTTTTTCATAATACAGGTTTTTCCGGATAAGAGTGAATTAATGTTGAGACTTGCCAGAGCTTCATCTTCAAAAGCAACTTAATTTCCACAAATCTAAAATCGCAGAGAAGCAAAAACTATGATTTTAATCAACCATTCGGCAGTTTATGGCAGTGAGCACTTTTGCCCGTTTTCCATGAAACTTAGTGGAACTAGCCCCGATTTATGCACCGGAAGGGTAAAAGGTTAACAGATGCAGATTTATAACCAAAGAGCCAGTACCGGTTGCATCATCGAAAAGGGAATCAGGAAACAGAACTGGCTATTTATAGCTAAACAGGGTATTGATTGCTCTAACCGGTTATCAATGATGTCTTAACCAGAAAGCTAAAAAAGCCCGGTGCAGCCGGCCACAGGTTTTGTTTGTTGCTGTATCCGGTAATCACTTTCCAAAACCCTGTAATAAAAAACGGAGCAGTCTTTCCGTTAAAAAACAACTGGCTCTGACCGGATCTGCTTTTGTTTTCGCAGTTAAGCTCTTCCCCTTCGGTTTTTGTTTAATGATTAATCACAGCTGTTTTTTTACTTACTCTTTTTCCGTCACTTGTGATCACACAACTCTAGAAACTCCGTTGCTTAATTCACACAGTTTAAAATGCTGCTTATTACCTGGAAGCGTGTAAATCAATATACAACTGGTTCAGGGGATATAACGCGCAGTTCTCTGTGTGTGCACATGCAAGTGATGAGTCCAATAGGGTTGAAATCAGAAATCAATAAGCTGTTGTTGGTTGTTGAGTTGCTTGTCACGGCCCTCCACCTCAGGCTAAATCTAAAGCAGCCTGGTTTCAAAACAGCGGTTAAGCATTCCTGCCTGGCAGCCTTAGAAAAAGAAGAATAGATGCAGCTGAATCACCGGAGAACAGGTTAACCTGGTTTACCGGCAGACATGTGAAATCAGGTGAAGGAGTGACGAACCCCCAGTGGTTCTTATTTCTTTTTGTCTTTGATGAATACAGTCTGGTTCAGGACAGGGGAATAGATTGGTTTTATCTCTGGCAAAAATTCTTCCGGATTCAGCAAGGGTTTTTAATTTTGCCGGCTGAATGGTTTAAATTCTAAGTAAAATGTCAAAAAAATCAATTACTTCTTTTATTTTTATTGCTGCTTTCATGGCGACTGCTTTCTTTCTGTTTACCGGCAGGCATCAGGGAGGTACAGAGCCATGGACAGAGAATCAGCTGATGCAACCGGCAGAGTTAGCCGGGCAGTTAACCAGTGGGCAGCCTCAGCAGATTTACATCTTTAATATTGGTCCTGCAGGCTTAATTCAAGGTGCCGTTCAGATTGGTGAAACCGGCAATCAGAGAAATCTTTCGAACCTGAGACTGCAGCTTGAAAAGCTCCCGAAAGAAGCTAACATTGTCATTTATTGCGGATGTTGTCCGTTTAAAAATTGTCCCAATATCCGGCCGGCCTTTTCATTACTCAATGAAATGAAGTTTACAAATCATAAGCTTTTGAACCTGGCTGATAATCTTAAAACCGACTGGATTGACAAAGGCTATCCTTTGCAATCTCCCAAATAGCTGACCGCATAGCCAATTTGTGATCAGCTATCTCCCAAAATAACTATAACATACTGATAATCAGCCAATTACATTAATTAAAAAAGAATTTTGAGCAGGCTTTATTAAGTGAGTTCTACTGCACGAAAGGCAGGCATCTGATAGCCAACTCTTAAAAAGCACCTGAATGCAGCAGAAGCGCTTTAAATTGATATTTCAGATTTTAGGCAATTAAATGCCGGGCGAATTGACTGGCTGCAGGGTATAAATCAAACTGGACCATTCGTTGCTCTTCAGTGCTTTTAAATCGGAAATCAGTCCCCTCCAACTTCCAGAAATAATCCCTGTATTATTGTTACGGTATTTTTCGCTTAACATTGAAACATAAAAGGCATCCATCCACAAAGGATGAATTCCGGCTATTTTCAATCCATGGTTGCCGGCTAAGGTTTTCATTGAGTTACGGTCGAAATGGTAAAGATGCCTGGGCACATCATAACCTGCCCAGTATTCCCGGTAATAGCTGGCGTCCGAACTTTTATAATTAGGAACAGCAATAACCAGCAGCCCGCCCGGTTTAAGCATTCTTTTAAACTGGCTGATAGCCTGGTTAAGTTCATGGATATGTTCCAGCACATGCCAGAGGCTGATTACATCAAAACAGTGATCAGAAAGAAGAGAAACCGAAGAGGGGTTTCCAACCTCAATACCGGTTGATGAGGCAATGGATACCGCATCTGCTGAGGGTTCGATTCCCTGTACCTGCCAACCTTTTTTTTGCATTAATTTCAAAAAATCACCTCTTCCACAGCCATAATCCAGAAGCCTACCCTTATTGAGCCGGGTCATTTTTTTTACATGTTGGTATTTCAGATTGAGGTTATAACCCTGTACAAGCCGGTAGATGCGGGGGATCAGTCCTTTTCCGCTTCCGCTGTGGGAAATATATTCTTCACTCTTGTAATAGCTCCCGATAGAATCTAAATCAGGCCGTGGGTTTGTAAATTTCAACCCGCATCCCATACACGCTGCAATGCTGAATGTTTCATGTGAAACAGTAAAGTCCTTAACCTTTAAAAACGCTGCTGATAAACTCTTACAAACGGGGCAGGCTGTTAACTGTTCAATTCCTTGTTCCAAGTGAAACGGTTTTATTTACCAACATAAACAAGCAATACAGAGATGTCTGCTGGCGAAACCCCGCTAATGCGTGATGCCTGGCCGATACTAATGGGTTTGACAGCTGCCAGCTTCTGGCGGGCTTCAAGGCTTAACGATGGCAGAGCATAGTAATCGAAATCCGGTTTAAGGTAAACTTCTTCAAAGCGGTTCATTCGCTCAACAAATTCTTTTTCCTTTTCAATATAGCTTTGGTATTTTACTGAAATGGCAGCTTCATTTATTGAGTCTTCTGAAATGCGATTGGCTGCAATATAGGCTTTAAGTTCTTCTGATACTTCAGCCAGATCAGCTATTGAAACCTGTGGCCTAAGCAACAAACTGTAGAGCTTTGTCTTAACTGCCACTGGTTCTGTTTCACGTGAAACAAGCATCGGATTTGCCTTGTCCGGATGCAGACTTGATTTCCTCAGAAAGTATTCTAATCCAGCTGCCTGCTCCTGCTTTTTTAATACTTGCCAGTACTGGCTTTCACTTACCAGGCCGGTGGTATAACCTTTGGCGGTAAGCCGGATGTCGGCATTATCTTGCCTTAACAACGAACGGTGTTCAGCTCTCGAAGTAAACATCCGGTAAGGTTCTTCAGTGCTTTTGGTTATTAAATCGTCAATAAGTACACCAATGTAGGCTTCTGACCTTCGGAGTATAAGCGGCTCTTTGTCATGAAGCTTTAGATGCGCATTGATTCCTGCCATAAGCCCTTGGCACCCAGCCTCCTCATACCCTGTGGTACCGTTGATTTGACCAGCAAAATAAAGGTGCTCAATCAACTTGGTTTCGAGCGAGTGTTTAAGTTGTTCAGGTGGAAAATAATCGTATTCAATCGCATAACCTGGTCTGAAAATCCTGGCCTGCTCAAGCCCTTTTATTTTATGTAAGGCTTTAAGCTGGACATCAATTGGCAATGAGGATGAGAATCCGTTAAGGTAAACTTCAACTGTCTGCCGGCCTTCGGGTTCAACAAAAAGCTGATGGCGTTCACGGTCGGCAAACCGGTTTATTTTGTCTTCTATGGATGGGCAGTACCGGGGCCCGATACCTTCAATCCTGCCGCTGAACATGGGCGAACGGTCGAAACCTTCTTTTAAAATTTCATGTACTTCAGAATTGGTATAAGTTATAAAGCAGCTCAGCTGATTTTCGACCGGCCTGGTTTGCTGTGAAAACGAAAATTTGCCCGGCTGTTCATCTCCTTTTTGTTCTTCCATCACACGGTAATTAATGGTTCGGCTGTCAAGCCGCGGTGGTGTTCCTGTTTTCATTCTTCCTGATATGAACCCATGTTCCAGCAGACATGCCGTCATCCCCCGTGCTGCTTTCTCGCCAGCCCTGCCTCCGCTTAAATTCTTTTCGCCAATATGAATCAGCCCATTCAGAAATGTTCCATTGGTTAGCACAACTGCCCTTGCTCCGAAAGCGACTCCCATTGCGGTTATAATTCCGGTTACTTTACCGTTTCTAACGGTAATGCGGTCAGCTGTATCCTGGTAAAAATCAATATTCTCAATTTGTTCTAATGCCAGCCGCCATTCTTCGGAAAACCGCCACCGGTCATTTTGAGATCGGGGGCTCCACATAGCAGGCCCTTTTGAACGGTTGAGCATCCTGAATTGAATGGTGGTTCGGTCTGTAATAATTCCGGACAGTCCTCCCAGCGCATCTATCTCCCTGACAATCTGACCTTTAGCAATTCCACCCATGGCCGGGTTACAGCTCATCTGCCCCATGGTCTGCATATTCATTGTAATTAAGAGTACCTTTGAGCCAAGCCGTGCAGCAGCAGCAGCAGCTTCACAACCGGCATGCCCGGCTCCAACTACAATTACATCATAATTCGTCATTATTCCGCAAAGATATAAGTATCAGTAATTGGCGTTGCCTAATTTGAAACAGAAACAGGTCATCAATCCGCTGTTCAGCGGATTGCTATTGGCTGGTAACGATTAATTTTTTTGTTAAAATCAGTTGATTATTCCAGGTCAGCTTCAGCAAATAGAGTCCGTTGGGCAAATCCTCCCTCTGGATTATATAAGTTTGTTCCGGATAATAACTGAATTGCCGGAGGATTTGGCCTAATGCGTTTTCAATGCTGATAATGGCCTGTTGTAACAAGGAGCCGGTTTTCAAAACACATTGATCTGAAAATGGGTTTGGAAACACGGTAACCAACTGGCTGGCCAATTGCGGTTCCTGGGCTGAAATTAATATGTTGGGAAGAAGAACAATTTGTTTGACTGCTTCCACACTGTCACCCCAGTTGTCGAATAAAACCAGCCTTACCAGGTATGCTCCATAGTTCAGTCCATTGGTATTCCACAAAGCAAGCTGGCCGTTTCTGATTTCGACTGGAATAGATGAAGTGAAATCGGTCCATACCGAATCACCAGCAAATTGATAAGACATGCGGTAATACCCAAAATCCATCCAGTTGCTTGCCGGCCCTCTGTCAATAAAGGCTGAGCCGGTTAGTGGGACCAGGGTATCTGTAAAATGAGTTGCAGGCTGCGACAGGTTGGCAAACCAAACGGCACCGGCTTCATAAGCGACCGGTTCCTGGGGTACGGTACACTGAATCACCATCAGCAATGAATTCCCGATGGCAGAAGTATAGCCGTTATTCTGGGCTGAATAGGCAAATAGAAAGATGCTATTCCTTTCACTACGGACATGGGTTGAAACCGTTGACTGAACTCCGGCAACAAGCGATGAATCGGAAGAACTCCAGTAGCCTCCTGAACCATCTACCCACGTATTGCCGGCATCTACTTTTGACTTTCCGAATGCGGCTACCTCGCCCACAATACAGCCTGACAGGTTGATTACAACCGAGTCAAAAGGATAAATACTCCATGTCTGGAGAGAGGTATTGATTAAATGAAGCGTTCGGTCAGCGAGCGGTGCCGTAAAACCGGAATAGCTCGAATTATTCACCAGGCCCGAAACCGGGATGGTATCATTTCCTTCAAACCACAAGCCAATGGAACGGAGGGTTGAATTCGAGATTGTAACATCTGAATTGGTAGTGGGCATCAGTGCCCACTGAATGTCGGTTGAATTACTGACGGAAACCAGATAGTCAATTCCGTTTACTCCGGGGGTTGTATTATTAAAAGAATAAGAGCTGATGGTATTCCCGTTAGGAAAGGAATGATTCACGGTTGCAAAAGCCGGAATATGATGCCATAAAAGCGCATGTGAAACATTCTGAAGCTGAAGGGTTACCTTGTCTGTTATAATGAATTCGCCTGCCAGGTTATTTCCGTCAATCATCAGGCTTGCATGTTTTGACAGACCAGTTGTTGTGTAATCGGCATTGGTCACATTATTCATTTCAACAACAGCTGAATCACTCACAACCAGGCTGTGTGGGAATCCGCCATAATTAAGGGTTGTGTTTGAAAATCTGAGGTAACCCTTTTGCACTACGGTAACCGAACGTTGATACCAGTAGAGCTGCGGGAAAGAAAGGGTGGAGGAATCAACAATCAGCTTCCCGTTACCAATCACAAAAAGATCGCCTGCCAGGGTGATAGTTGCGTTCTTAAACAGCACCACGCCATCATTGAGCACAATAACCGGGCCGGTATGGGACCAGCTGCCGGTAATAAAAAGTGTATCAGCTGGTGTATATCCCACAATGATTGTATCACCTGACTGAAGTGTGTCAGGTGACAGGAACGACAGCGATTCGCCTGCTGCAAAGGAGCGGAGTATATTCACAACCGAAGATGAATGATCCGAACCAAGAGTCTTTCTGGCAGGAAGAAGGCCGGGCTTGAAAGCGGTATTGCCGGTAAGGCTGTTGATCTGCTGTTGCGGAAACCGGAATTTATTTCCGGCTGCCGGGATTCCCCCATTTTGTTTTTCAACCGGAGCTTGCTGGGCCAAGGTGCCTGCTGCGGCAAGCAAGAAACAGTAAAGCAGGATTATCTTTTTCATGGTTGTTTGTCTTTTACCTGATTATACATTAACAGCTTGGATGTATTCAGCTGGTGAATTGTGTATGAGCTGTGTGGTACCGGATGCAGCAATGTTATTTTCTAAAAAGCCAGACTTGTTTCAAAAATACGAAAATCCCGGTTCTGCAACAGGTTTTGCCTGTTATTTTAATCCGGAACAGAAAGTCTTACTTTTTCAGCGAAGTCATCCATCAGGGAGTTAAGTACGATCTGGCTCCGGGGGTTGCCCGGAGCCAGGTCAGCCTCCGGGAAGGTGTCCTGAAAGCGTATTTTTATCTAAAGTAAGCCCGACCGGATGAACCCCCGGCTTCGCTGCTTGCTTATCAAGCAGTCATTTTCTCATTCAACCAGTATTTTATGAGTAACGGCTTGTGTTGCCGTAATTATTTTCATGAAATAGATTCCTTTTGGCTGCTGTGAAATATCAATAGTTAAAGAGGCAGGGGTTACTGCTTTTGCCGGGAACACCTGTTGTCCTGAAAGGGTGTACAATTCAATAGTTGTCGGTTGCTGAAGGGCAGAGCGGATAGTAAATATTCCGCTGGACGGGTTAGGAAACGGAATGACGGGTATCCGGTTTTCTGAAGTGCTGTTTATCCCCGAAGGAACACTGAAATGGATTCGCCTTTCAAATACTTTCATACGGGTACTGACGGTATCATGAGTTAACCAGGCTAAATAATAATCAGCATCATTAATCTTATTAAAAGCCGTATAGGCTGAACCAAAACCGTTGTATGTATAGGCCAGCGTATCGGTACTGAAGCTATGGCTGTTGCCCCAGTTGACAGAATAAGTAAACCCGACATCTTTTTTTGTATCGTCAAACAACGAGGTACCAACCGGCCTTTGTTCATACGATAGCCCGACAAATCCGTCATTGTTGCATTCAATGTGTGCAAATTGAGACCATTTATTGAGCGAACTAATGGTATCGGGAGTTGACCAACTGTTTCCAAAATCCGTGCTGCGTTGTAAATAGATTAAATTTTGCCCGTCATAAGCAAGGTAAACATAGTGCGTACCAGTTGCTGAATCAAAAGCATAACCAAGATTGGGATCCTTGGTTAAAGGGAGCAGCGTAGTTACCGGACTGGCTGAAAGTGGATTCCAGTAGAGGCCACCGTCAAAAGAACTTCTGAACCAGACCTGCGTAGGCAACGGCCCTTCTTTCCATGCAACCAGTACCGTATCGCCAACAGCAATAACTGAAGGTGTCTGCCCGTGGCCGGTCGGGTTACTCAGCGGTACCGGTGAACTGAGCAGAGATCCGTTGCTATAAACATTATAGTAAACGGTCGTATCCGTCTGCGATTGATGAGACCAGGCAAAATGGATTTTCCCGTTGGATGATGCATCAATGGATGGAGATTCGACCTTGCCGGCAGGTGAAACCGTAATGACGGAAGACCAGGAATTTCCCTTGTCAGAAGAGTAGCTGGATTTTATCTGAGCCTGTACCTTACCTTCCTTCCAGCAGATCCAGATTGTATCGCTGCTGAACGTAAGGGTTGTTGAGTTGATCGTGTCACCTGTATAAGCAATTTTACGAGTCCAGGTCCCTGCCTGATTCACATTGAGAAAAATGGTGTCGTCATTGTAATAGATAATATACCGGTCATTTATGTTGTTCCCGGCCATCAGTTTGGTGTTGTTAAAGCAAAACCGGGTAACGGTGTCCTCATCCGCTATTAAAGCAACCGGGTCAATGATTACCTGTCCGTAAGAGGAATCCGCTGCTTCGAAAATCAAAAGTATAGCAAAGAACACAAGTTTTTTCATCAGTCAAGCACGTTGATTTTTCCCTTAGACTCCCGCTACTGGTAAAGGTTTAAGCAGCACTTGCGGCATCTGATTCCGGGCAGGATGTTTCGGGAAATTAATTTTAAACAGTATGGTAACCTTCCAGGGTAGGATTGTTCAACCGCCATTGTACTGGCTAACCCGATGTTGTGATTTCAAAGGAGTCAACAAATCATAGTCTTTTAAAGACTGTATAAAACAACGGAAAGGATTCAATCAGGCTTCCCCTGCCATGATTTCAGAACACCCTCTCCGGAGCAAATCAATCAGGGTAGTATCCTGGCAACGCTTCACCGGTTCTGCCGGATTGATTACGTTTAACCCGCTTAAAAGAATACGGGTATGAGTAACGACAGATATGGCTGCCGGCATCATACCGGGAGCCGGTATGGCATAATCTTCCCGTTGATGTTCACCCAAAGCAACCAAGTTAATTCGAGGAGCATCCGCTGATTTTACTTCTTCAGTTATTTCGAGAAGCCACACTTTGGGTGAGTGGCACTTTTATGTTCAGGGTCATAACCTGGATCTTCGGATAATCTGATGCTATAGATTATCCTCTTATTCTATAAATTTTGAGCCGGTTTCCGGTAACCCCGAAACGGGAAGCTGGGCAGAGCAGCCCGGAGTTCCCGTTTCGTACAGGACCGTTGGTTTAGAACTAGCCGCAAGGTTTTACAACCTGCAAGGCTATTGCTGCCGGGTAAATTCAATGTGAATATCCAGGTTCACCTCTTCACCTACAACAGCTCCTCCGGTTTCAATCAGGTTATTGTAATTCATGCCGAAGTCTTTGCGGTTAATTTTGCCGGTTACCGAGAAACCAGCCCTACGGGCACCAAACGGATCGGTAATAATACCACCGTGTTCTACCTTCAGTTCAACCGGACGGGTAATGTCTCTGATAGTAAGATTTCCTTTTAACAGGTAGTTTACCTCATCTTTTTTCTTAAACCCGGTTGACGTAAAAATTATCCTGGGATGTTTTTCGGAATGGAACAGGCTTTCGTCTGTTTTCAGATCCTTGTCCCTGTACGCATTACCCGTATCAATGCTGTCCACTGCTGCTTGAAAGTTAATCAGTGCTCCATCCATGTTTTCGCCTTCTGTTTCGGCAGAAGCTTCAAATTGCTTAAACTCACCCCGGATTTTCGAGATGACCATGTGCCTGATTGAAAACTGAATTTGTGAGTGAACCGGGTCACTCTGCCATTTGATTTTGCTCATAATGTAATTATTAAAATGGTTTAAAAAACAGAATTGCATCCTGTTCTGCTAACGAAGATACAAAATTCATTTTTATCAATTCCTGAATGCTGTTAAATTCAATGCAAAGCTACCATAGCAGGAAAGAAATTCCGTTGACTTAAGTCACAATCGGCAGCAGCAGGAATTAGCTTTTGTTTTTCCGTGCCAGCTGCCTGCGAACCCGGCTCAGGGTTTCGCGGCTCATTCCCAGGTAGGATGCAATCATGTATTGGGGTACTCGTTGTAAAATATCCGGAAAGGTTTCAAGCAGGTGCAGGTATTTCTTCCGGGCATCCACCGAATAGGCCTCCAGCAGCCGGTCCTGGGTGGCAATCAGGCTCCGTTCTACCAGTTTGCGGTGATAATCCAGGTAGAAGGGTGCTTTTTCCAGTAAAGAATTCCAGGCATCTTTTGAAATGATCAGTATTTCAGCATCCTCTAATGCTTCAACAAAAAACCGGGAAGGTTTACCCGACAGCAGACTTGCCAGGTTACCTGTCCACCAGCCCGGCATCGAAAACTGGAGAATATGTTCCACTCCCTGCTCATCAATAATAAATGTTCTGAATAATCCTTTCACTACAAAGATGGCATGCCTGGTTACTTCACCGTCTTTATTTAAAAGGGTTCCTTTTTTAATTTTCTGATGCTGAAAATAAGCATCAATCAGGTTCAGGTCTTGGTCTTCTGCTGTTACATATTCTTTTATTTTTTCATAGAGCAATTCCATCATGGATAGATTTCTTTTGAATTTGATTTTCGGATTAAAACAAGGGTTTCAGGTTTTTCATCATGCCCGAAATACTGTTTTTAATAAACACCGGTAAAGGTACCACAGAACAGCCGGAAATATATTTTTTAAAACACGGATTGAATTTTACTGGTTTCAGGCCAATGCCTGCACCGGATTGTTTTCGGGAATGTATTGCTGTGAACACCTGGGCCGGCTAACAGAGGTTTGGAATTACAACTGCCTGTATTCTGGAATCAAGAAAGGAGATTTCAGTTATTCATGTGGTGAGTAATAAGCCGCGGGCAGGCCGGAGTGACTATTTCATTTTAATTTCTTTCATTAAATCTTCCAGGTAGTCAATCTGAACTTCCTGAATTTCCAGCAGCTTTCTGCTTTGATGAATCAGCAGGTGATCTATTTTTTCACTTAATAACTTAATTTCAAGTTCTGCTTTGAGGTTGATTTTATAATCATGCTCACTGCGCTGTCTGTCTTTTTGTTCTTGCCGGTTCTGGCTCATCATAATAACTGGAGCCTGTACAGCAGCCAGGCAAGAAAGTATCAGATTGAGCAGAATGAAGGGGTAAGGGTCAAACGGCTTTGCAGTTAAAAACCAAAGATTGATCATCATCCAGATGAGGATGAAGGTAAAAAAGGTAAGGATAAAGGTCCAGCTGCCACCAAATGCGGCAACCCGGTCGGCAATTTTCTGGCCGGTGGTGAGTTTGGCATCTATAATCTCCTGAATCTTCTCAGTCAGGATGGCGTTGTTTTTAACGGCATCCATTACGTCCTTATCAATAGCTGCCAGTTCTCCCCGCTCTTCAATGATTAAGGTTGCCAGGTAAAGTCTTCTGTATTTGTTTAGTTCGGCTAATGAAATGTAACAGTCGCTGGTAAAACCGGGAAGTTCAGCCCGGATCAGGTTAAAGATTCCTTCCCTGATATTCTGCCCCAGTATTTCTTCACCAGGTTGAATTTCTTTTTTGCTGATAAAGCTGATTGGCATTTTCGTTGTTTTTTTCTTAGTGAATGAAGCACCTGTACGGTTCTCAAAAATAATCAGGAACAAAAAGGCAATGCTGCTCATTCGGTTTTTAAATTAACAGGAGGATGAGCGATTACTTATCCAGACTGAACCACTTCAGTCAGCAAGCGTGAAACCCGTTCGGGTTTCAGTTACGGATTGAGATACAAAGTCAGTAAAACCAATTCCGGACAGAATAATTCTAATTAACAGAATTCTTCCGGTATGAAATTGCCAGGAAGCATTCTGGAGCAAACAGCAATTCATGTATTGTGAACATTCATTATTAATAGGTGAATGTTTCATTTTAGATTGTGGTGAGTTAAGGCTGGCTTGACTAAAACCGGTAAAAGCCAGGGCCTACTACATTTGTATTATAAAAAAAATTAAACTGTTGTTGACTTTTTGATTTTTACTCCGTTAACTTTGCAATGCATATTTAACCCGGCCCTGTTCAATTCTTTGACTAACAGTTTACTTAAAAAATAAATACAACAAAAAACATCACTCTTAAAACAATTAAACTTATGAAAAAACGAAAGACTAAACTTTTTTTAATGAGTTGCCTGATGGCATGTATGCTGTGGGCAACAAAAACCAATGCTACTACATGTGGTAGTGCAACGGCAATTTCACCGGCATCTTTACCCATCTCCGGGCAATCAGTAGTATGTGGAGGTACTAATGACATCACTTATGCTGCTACAGCAGCCTCGGTTAAAACCGGAGGTTGTGCTAATTCCAGTTATTACGGAGGTCAGGAAGCTCTGTATGTATTTACGCCCACAACTACAGGTGTATATAACATTGCATTAGCAGGCCAAACTTATACAATGATAATGGTAACATGGGGTTGCCCAACTACTGCAGGCTCTACATGTGTGGATGGGATTGCAAATTCATCAAGTAGCAAAAACATTAATGTTGTATTATTTGCAGGCCAAACTTATTATATTATGTTTGATACATACCCTACACCCAACAGCCCTTGTCCGGGAACATTTTCAATGTCATTTGTTGGGCCACCACCCACTACTCCGTCACCATGGAGTGAAAGTTTCCCTTCTGCTACGTTACCCACAGGCTGGGCATTGTCATCATATTTCGGGCCCAGTAACTCTATAACAGCTCTTAATACCGGAGGGTCATCTACGTATTATCTGTATAAAAACATATATAGTGTTGGAACCTCTGGAGGTAGTTTTACAACCATCAATGTAGGTCCATTGGCAGGTACAGAAGAACTCTCATTTAAATATAAGCTGGCTAATTATGTAGGTCCTTACGGTCCACCTGCAGCAGGCAGCGGCAATTTTACAGTTGATATTTCAACTAATTATGGTTTCACATATACCAACATAGCTACAGTAAGTAATAATGGTTTGGCAGGATGGCAAGATGTAAACTATTCATTAGCTGCTTATAGTGGACAATATGTAAAAATTAAGATAACAGGCAACTGGACATCGGGCGATTATTATCTGGGTTTTGATAATTTTAAAATTGAGCTACCTCCAACATGTCAATCTCCAACAGCACCTTCAGGCTCGCCAACAACAGCTACCACAGCCAACATCAGTTGGACAGCTCCGGGCATACCACCTTCAAATGGTTATGAGTATGCAGTAACAACATCTGCTACACCTCCCGGCTCAGGAACTCCATTTCCCGGAACAAGCACCAGTGTTAGCGGATTAACAGCTAATACAACGTACTACCTGCATGTTCGCAGCGATTGCGGAGGCAGTGGTTTTAGCACCTGGGCTACCAGTGCTCCGTTTACCACTCCTTGTTTACCTGCATCCTTACCCTGGTCAGAAAACTTTGACGGAGTTACCATTCCTGCATTTCCAAGTTGCTGGGTTAAAGAAAATGGCGACTGGGTAACTACCAACAATTCCAATTCATCTTATGATGCTGATGCTCACTCAGGCACACAGTTTTTGAGAAATGCATGGTCGGCAACCAATGAATATATGTGGACACCCGGCTTCACCTTGACTGCCGGAAATACCTATGAATTTAAGTTTTGGTGGGCAGGTGATAATTATTCAGGATGGACAGGTGATGTGTTTGTAAACTCAGCACAAAGTTCATCAGGTGCAACTCAATTAGGAACCTCCTTCGTAACCAGTGGTACAACAACTACCACAACCTATGTTCAGGAAACCTATCCATTTACTCCAGGCACAACAGGAGATTATTATTTTGCCATCAGAGTGAATGCAACAGCTAGTCCCTGGTATCTGAGTTTTGATGATTTTGAAGTGAGTCAATTAGTGGCCTGTAGCGGGATGCCATCAGGAGGTACTGCCGGAGCATCCATCAATCCCGTATGTTCAGGTGCAAACTTTGATTTATCGTTAACCGGTGCATCATCAGGTGAAGCAGGACTTACCTATCAATGGCAAAGTGCAGATGATGCTGCATTTACGGTTAACCTTACCAATCTGGGTACAGGAGAAACACAAACCACCAGCCAGACATCGGATAAATACTATCGCTGTATTGTTACCTGCACCAACTCAGGACTGTCAGCTACATCAACAGCTGTGCTGGTAACAATGAATACAGATGCCTGCCAGTGCAACACTTACTGTTCATCAAATTTCACAAGCGCAACGTACGAATTTGTTACCAATGTAACCTTTGCAGGTATCAATAATTCTTCAGCAGGCAATATAGGCGGGCCGGTTGATTATACGAATTTAAGTGCTAGTGTTCAACAGGGAGGTACCTATCCGTTAAGTGTAACTATTGATGCTGATGCAAGTGATTATGTATATGCATGGATAGACTGGAACGGAGATGGCGACTTTGACGATGCAGGCGAAACCTATACATTGGCAACAGCCACAAGTTCACCAGGACCTCATTCACTTAATATCATGGTTCCCTGTACGGCTACTGTTGGTTCAACCCGCATGCGTGTAATGGTTGACTGGAATAATGCTAATCCTGACCCATGCAGAAGTGCAACTTTTGGAGAAGCAGAAGATTATTGTGTCAGTATAGCAGTTAATCCGGTATCAGCTACCATAACCGGCAATCCGACAGGATGTTCACCGGTAAGCCTGACCGCCTCAGGTGGTTCAACCTATCTGTGGAGCGGTGGTGCTTCGCCAAACAGTGCAACCAATAGTTTTACAGCATCCGGAACCTATACGGTTACCGTTACAGATAATGGCTGCTCAGCAACTGCATCAGAAACAGTAACCATTACACCGGAACCAACAGCAAACATAACCGGAGGCGGGGCATTGTGTCTTGGCAATTCAGGGGTAGTAATACTGAACTTTACCGGAACTCCACCCTGGAGTTACACAGTTACCGGCAGCGGAGGTCCCTATTTAGGGTTAACTTCCAATGCATCTGAGAATGTATCGGTAACACCGTCAGCGGGCGGTTTGCAGTCCTACACAGTTTCAGTAAGCGATGCAAACTGTACAGGAACAGGCAGCGGGACAGCTACCTTTGAAGTCAGCACAGCACCACCGTTAACTTCGGCAAAAGAACCGTTAGTACCGGTAAGTGCCTGCAGCGGAACCATTACATTGGTAACTACCCAGCTGATCAGCGGACAGAACATCGAATATTCATGGAATACGGGATCCTCCTCATCAGTTGTATTATTCAGTACCAGCAACTTAGGGCCATGGTCACCGGGTCCGTTTAAGACCACAACCAACCAGGTGTATGCCCAGTTTGGTGTATTGGGAGCAGGCATGTCGGGATACAACATCTGTGTACAAGGACAAAATGGTTGTGGAGTAACCAATAACAAATGTGAATTTGTAAGAGGAACAGCCACCGTTCCGGCCGGCATTACCGGATCCTCCGTACAGTGTTCAGGAGCTGTTAACCAGACTTACAGCATTCCGGTACCGCTACCTGACGGAGTTGAGACATATGTATGGAGTTTCAGTGTTCCCGGAGCAGTTATAACGCCCATTAATCCACCGCTGAACAGCCAGGTAAAAATTAACTTCCCGGCTTTCACAACCGGTACCTTGTCGGTACAGGCAGGATTATCATGCCTGGGTTCTTCACTGAGTGCACCCCGGAATCTGGTGATCAGCAATGCACCGGCAACACCGGCTGTACCAACAGGTCCGGTGAAAGTATGTCCGGGTCAGACATATACCTACAGTGTACCTCCGATATTCGGAGCCACTACGTACAACTGGACCATACCGGCCAATGCAACCCAGGTTGGAGGCGGTACAACCAAGACCATCCAGGTACAGTATAATGCAACACCAATTAACTTCTCCGGTCAGATACTTTCAGTAAGCACAACCAGTATTTGCGGAGCAACCAGTGGCACAAGGAGTAAGACAATTGCAAGCCTGGTACCAGCTACACCGGGAATAATGAGCGGGCCACTTACCAGTGCCTGTAACGGACCGTTCACCTATTCGGTAACACCGGTATCGGGTGTAACTTACAACTGGACATGGCCAATTGGAGTAACCAACAATACTCCTAACGGGTTTAATTCAATCAATCTGCAGTTCCCTAACAACTTTACAACAGGTCAGGTCAGTGTAACGGGAACAGCTGCCGGATGTGCCATATCAAGCAATGCCCGTACAGTTAATGTAAAAGGAGTACCAGCCACACCTGGATCAATTATAGCAGTTAATCCACCGTGTGCTTATCAGCCCGGAGATTTCACAACCTCACCGGTAACGGGAGCCACCGGATACAACTGGCAGATTTCACCCAACAATGGGACAACCATTGACAACGGTCAGGGTACCAATTCCATTGATGTAACCTGGGGAGCAGGAACGGCAACGGTTATTGTTACAGCACTGAACGGTTGTGGACAAAGCGGATCACGCACACTGTCGTACACACCTGGTTGTAGGCTGTCAGGAGAACCAGCAGTAGAATCCGATCTTACTTCACTGACGGTCTACCCGAATCCGGCAAACAATCATGTTACTGTAGCATTTAATGCAGCCGAGAGCGGAAAATATGTTATTAACCTGATGGATGTAACCGGAAGGGGAGTAGCAGCAACGGTAGTAAATGCACAGGCAGGTATTAATGCGGTTGAGTTCAACCTGAATACGTATGCCAAGGGCATCTACATGCTAGAGTTGCGTTCGGGCAACAATGTAGAGAAGGCCAAACTGGTGATTGAATAATCTTCAGCCTTCATAATTAAGAAAAGCAGCCTCGCAAGGGCTGCTTTTTTTTTGGGCTTGTCTGGCTGGCATTTCCACCAGTAAAATCTTCCAACCACTGTGATGTTTCAGATCAGGGTTTTATATTTGCCTTGAGTTATTAAATACTGACCCTGATTACTAACTCACAAATGAACAGATGCAACTTGCTGAAATAACTTATAACCCCGTAGCAAGATTTATGATAACTCATCGCAGGACTCGGATGAGGGACCGGTCTTCTTGCCTGCAGTATTAAATGTTTAGCCTGTCCTGTTCAAAAATGTATAATAAAGAAACCTGCTGTTAATCAATCAAAAACAAAACAACAATGAAACGAATCCTACCAGTAATGAACCTAATGCTTGCTTTTATAGCATCAGTAATGCTTGCAAATGCCCAGACAACTATTTTTTCTGAAGATGTTGGAAATCCCTCCGGGAACACCGCAATTGGCTCGTACACCGGGTGGCAGAATTACGGAGCGGTAACCTATACGGGTACGGCTGATGTCAGAAAAACCACACCTTCAGTTGGCTACACCGGAGCCAGTGGTGACGGGAATGTGTTTTTCACCAGTCAGGCCGGAAGGTATTTTGAGATCAGCGGAATCAATACTTCAGGATATACCAACCTGGGCCTTTCACTGGGCCATTACAAGAGTACCACTGCTGCCAGTAATGAACTGGAGGTTGAAGTCAGTGATGATGGTGTCAATTATGCCTTACTTTCTTACACAAGAGCAACCGGTGCCGGAACAGCAAACTGGATCTTGATAACACCAACCGGAACTATTCCGTCCGCAGTCAACCTCAGAATCAGGTTCACCAATACTTCGGCATCAATCCAGTTCAGAATTGACGATATTCTACTTACAGGTGATTTAGTAATAGGGACACCGCTTCTGACATCAGGTGCGCTGAGCAATCAATTTGGAGATGTATGTATTAATTCGACTACAGCTTATGAAACCTTTACGGTTGAAGGCTCAGACCTGGATGGCAGTTCAGTCAATGTAAACGTACTGGCCGGTTTTTCATACAGCCTTACTCCAAACGGAACCTATACCTCAACACTCAGTCTGCCTTATTCAATGCCTACATTAAACAGTACAACTATTTACGTAAAATTTACTCCTGCAGCCGTTCAGAGCTATGCCGGTACGGTATCCGTTACCGGTGGTGGCGCATCAGCCAGCGGATGCAGTATCACTTCGGCTTCGGGGGTTGATGATACTCCTGCCGTCACATCGGGAAACTCCAGTAACCTGACCTATCATTCAGCCACATGCGAAGGGACAATAACCGATGAAGGTTGTTCCTTAGTTTCTTCGTATGGTATTGAATGGGATACAAACGACAACTTCACCCCGGGAACGGGAACCCAGGTAAGCAGTAATAATGTGAACAACGGAGATTTTTCTGCTGGCCTGACCGGGCTTCCGGCAGCAACAACAATCTACTACCGTGCGTATGCCGCCAATTCGGGGGGAACAGCATGGGGCACTCAGTCTTCATTTACAACCCTGGCATTGGCTCCTCCGGTTGCAACGGCAGCTTCGGCAGTAAAGTCAACTTCCTTTCAGGCCAACTGGAATGCAGTAACCGGGGCCAGCGGATATTTTCTGGATGTTTATTCCAGCCTTGAATCAATAGCAACCGATGTGGCCTACTGGCAGTTTTCAAGTGCATCTGCACAAGCTACGGGCGGTGTAAACGCGAATAATCTGGTTAATATTACAGCTGAAGGCGGGACCAGTGGCATTACTTTCGTAGCCGGGGCCGATCCGAACCCCGATCAGTCGGTAAGCGCCAGCAATTGGGATAACGGTGACAACACCAAATACTGGCAGGTTGTTATCAATACCGAAAATTACTATGACCTTTCACTATCCAGTGTTCAGCGAAGTTCCAATACCGGTCCAAGAGATTTTAAGGTTCAGTATAAAATCGGAACAGGCGGAACCTGGACCGATGTGGCCGGATCAGAAGTAACGGTAGCAAATAACTTTACAACCGGCACACTCAGTAATGTTTTGCTTCCGGCCGCATGTTCGCATCAGGCTGTTCTTTACCTCCGGTGGATTATGACCAGCAATACCGCAGTCAATAACAGTTCAGTAGGGGTGTCAGGTACCAGCAGAATTGATAACATTTTTATAACCGGCTTTGAAGGAAATTTTGTATTGCACAACCAAAGTGTAAATGCCCTGTTTTACAATGTAGCCGGCCTGAGTTCCGGCACCACTTATTATTACCGGATTCGGGCAACAGACGGAGTAACCAGTTCGGCAAACAGTAATGTAATCAGTGTAACAACGGTTGATTGCAGCCTGATAACCATTACGGCAACTGCTAATTCACCGCTTTGTATGGGCGAAACACTTAATCTTACTTCTGTTGCTACCGGTTCGGCCGGTAATATAATTTCCTACCAGTGGGCAGGCCCCGGAGGATTTACAGACTTAAATCAGAATACATCAGTACTCAATCCGTCAGCAGGTGTATATACGGTAACCGTTACAGATGATATGGATTGCATTGTTGATACTGCTGTAACGGTTACGGTGAACCCGGAACCAACAGCAAACATAACCGGAGGCGGGGCATTGTGTCTTGGCAATTCAGGGGTAGTAATACTGAACTTTACCGGAACTCCACCCTGGAGTTACACAGTTACCGGCAGCGGAGGTCCTTATTCAGGGTTAACTTCCAATGCATCTGAGAATGTATCAGTAACACCGTCAGCGGGCGGTTCGCAGTCCTACACAGTTTCAGTAAGCGATGCAAACTGTACAGGAACAGGCAGTGGGACAGCTACCTTTGAAGTCAGCACAGCACCACCGTTAACTTCGGCAAAAATGCCGGTGGTACCGGTAAGTGCCTGCAGCGGAACCATTACATTGGTAACTACCCAGCTGATCAGCGGACAGAACATCGAATATTCATGGAATACGGGATCCTCCTCATCAGTTGTATTATTCAGTACCAGCAACT
>WBZR01001394.1_pt1 | contig 30378 bp, 21 predicted proteins | sample 5204231 | NCBI WGS metagenome assembly WBZR01 (sample SAMN12412403, study PRJNA552823) | activated sludge metagenome | isolation source: activated sludge from anammox sidestream of wastewater treatment plant... | place: USA: Virginia | collected 2017-08 | reverse complement strand
GATTCCTTGTATTTATTACTTGAAACGGAGCTGCTATTATTAGGTTCCGCTTCTGCATTCAAATATTATAAAATATATAATATGAATTATGCAACGGTATCATATAAGCAAGGAATGGTAGAGGTTGTGGTTTGAATAAAATGGCATGAGCAGGAATTGAATAATCCTTGGCAATGTCTGCTCACCTTTTAGTATAAAATATTGCCCGGTAGGGTGAAAAAACCATTCTCACCATAATAACATAGATAGATGTCACGAAAAATTGAAGTAGAAGGGAAGGTACTTTTATGTGCTTTGCGAATGTAGTTGAACCTGATATCTATTATATTAAGTATAGCATCTGTGTTTTCATACATCAGCAATGCATACTAATATGTCAAGAAGAGATATGTAAAATAAATAGTGGAAAGCGATGCGTAAAATAGACGATTTGTTAAAATAAAAAAGCCGGAATATTTGCATATTCCGGCCAAACCCCAAAACCATATAACCGTTACTTATTCGGTTAAAATCATTTTATCCGTCACCCTTTGTACAGGAGTGGTTATTTCATAAATATACAGTCCTGAATGCGGCAGTTCGGCACCTTCCACCAGGATACTGTTCATGCCCGGAACACCGTCTTGACTTTTCTGTAAAAGCATTTTACCATTTATATCGTATATTTTAAATAGAATATCGGTATTATACGATAAATAGAAATTTATATTCGTTAAATTCCTGAATGGGTTAGGCGCATTGTGGTAACTTACAAGGGTTGGTGCCATGTTTGCTTCTTCATAGCTAATACCCGGGCGCAGTACTTCTTTTTGTATTGTGTAAGCAAGCGGATTGGTAATCTTGTCGGTAATTTGTAAATTCTGACTCAGGATAGCATCTGATTTTACCCTGAACCGTAGCGTAAATATCGGTGTTTCTATTCTATTGAAAGCTTGTACAGATGCCCAGGCAACTGCTATATGTCCTTTATCGGCATATTGTGCATTGACACATTCTTCTGTCCAGTCGGTTAAGTCTGATGCGCGCATATCTATATATTCCAGCTTCTCTGGATTGATGCTTAGCGTAAACTGCAGTGCTTCGAGACCGGTCTGGTTGAGATAAACAGGTACTTCCACTACTTCACCGGCTACGAGTTTTTTATCCTGAATGCTCAGCTTCAGCTTTGGTTGATCGCTGCGTACTTCGGCACCACCAGTTGCTTCGTTTGGTTTGGCAGTTCCGTCCACATCACCCACCTTAATACCTACAATCTTGAGGTCGAGCATATCATTTTTCACATTCGGATAATTGAGCACTTCAGGGAACGATGCCTTGAATGGGTTCGATGGATCAGGGAATACATAATTGCCGTCTAAAAACCGCCAGCTTGTATTAGAAGGGAATTTGTCAATAAGCTGAAGGATAAGCTTTCTCAATTCGAGCAGGTCTTTGGTGGAGACATTATTGTTTTTGTCAATGTCGGCTGCTATCATTTTATAAGGCGAACCCAAGGGCTCGATACCGAGTATATGTTTTTGAATGGTAAGCAGGTCAATGGTAGAGATACCGTTCATTGGATTGATGTCTTTGGTTGGTGAGATGGTATAATCATTTCCGCCCTTCAATCCCGGGAACAAGAATTCACCCTTGTTGTCTGTTGTGGCATATTTCGGTGCACTTGTATTGATGCTCAGCTCAACGTTTTCTACAGTTTTGCCGGATTCTGTCTTTACTTTACCGGCCATGATGATATTTTTGATAGACCCCGGTGGACAGCTGTTCATATTATCCTGCACATCGATGAAAGTAGTACAGTAATCCCAATTGCCAGCTTCATCACCAACCCAGATGTCCACAGCCTGTTTGCCCAGATCGTCACAAGTGAATGTGATGCTCGAATCGGCCGGAGGGCCCTGGTTGCCTGAAGGTGATTTGGCTATTTTGTAAATAATCTTTGATTGCGGAGTACAGTCATCCAATACTTTTGATATGAAATCTTTAGCCCAGATGGTTACGGACAGTGTTGAAGGCATGATGGTTATCGACAGTCCATTCAGACATATCGGTGTTGGTTTTTTGCCGTCTGTCACTGTTACCTTCACTACACAGGTAGAAGTATTTTTACAGCCATCTGTAACTGTGAATGTAACGAGAGTAGTACCAAGAGGATAGAATCCGCTTGCATTTGCGCCGCCGTTGTTGAAGCTGTTGGTGACAGTAAATTTGGGATTACAATCTGTAGCTGTCAATGGAGGGAGGGTTACTTGTGCTCCGCTGCAATCGGTTGTGGTACTACTCACCGTTACGTCGTCAGGACAATCAAGTACCGGCTTTTCTGTGTCGAATACCTTGATGATCTGAGTGTGCTCCCAGCGGCCCGGAGAGTTTGGCTTGTTGGGGTCGTACTGACACCAGTCTATTACTACCCATTTTCTTAATATCTTGAAACATGCAGGAGCTGCAATGTCAAATACTTCATCTGTGTGTGTGACACCTGCAAAACTGCATGATTTGTTGTTTATGATGGTCTTGTCATATCCGGCCGGCAGATCATCAGGGTCAAGGTCAGCAATGGATGTACAACCCTGTGCATCATAATCTTTTGGCCAGGTAATGTCGGCTGCGGTAAATGGCGTACTGCTGTTGACGTAGATGGTCTGTGTGCATGTTGCTATCTTTCCATTGCTTGCAGTAGCAGTAAAGGTACGTGTTATCTTTCCTGTTCCGCAGCTTGAGAGATCAATATTGCTGGTTTCTGTAATGCTGATATTGCCACAGTTATTGGCAGCTGTCGCCGAACCATATTTGCTCAGGTCGCTTATATCTACTGGGCAGCTCACTGTAGCATCCGGTGGGCAGATGATGGATGGTGGCAGCTTGTCCTGAATTTCGGCTTCTGTCATACAGGTATTTTCATTGCCCGAACAGTCGGTTACCTTCAGTATGATGTTGATTGTTTTACCTGCATCATCACAATTGAAGCTCACACTCGGGCCAAAGTTGATGTCTGGCTCTCCCATTTTTTTTACTTCGTATTTTTCCAGGCAGCAATTGTCATAACTACCGTCATCAAACGAAGATGCATTTACTACAGAAACACCGTTTCCGCCGATACTTACTATTATTTTATCATGACAAATAACCACAGGTGGGCTATTGTCAATGAGCTTGAGAGTAGATGTGCAGCTTGAACTGTTGCCACAATCATCTGTTGCAATGTAGCTCACTGTATGGTTTCCTATCGGAATGTTGTTAAACGTACCACCATTGCCACTGATACTGCCACCCCAACTGCCATACACTTGCACTGAGTAACCCGAACAGTTGTCGGTTATAGTGGCTGCCGGTATCACTGCCGAGCCAATACACTGGTTGCTGTAACTATTACCATTAATACTGTTCGGACAAGTAATCACAGGTCCGGTTTTGTCTTCTACCTTGATGATCTGTATATGTGTCTTAATCTGGCCTGTGCACCAGTCAACAAGGGTCCATGTGCGGAGTATCTTGTAGGTGCCGGTACAAATATCTATTTTCTGATCGCTGTATGTGCCCGATACCATACAGCTCGAGTTGTTGATCGGATATCCGTCAATGGTAGGGTAGCCGGTCACTGATGGATCAGTACTTGCAGTGCTACAATCAAGTGCCGGTGACTGTATGCCATCCAGGTTTTTCGGAAAAACAACATCGTTGATGCCCGTTTTCTTGATAGTAATGATCTGAGTACATGAGCTGGAGAAGCCATTCAAGTCGGTAGCAAACCAAGTACGGGTAATTTTGCCTGCCGGATTGTTACAGTTGAAGTTTTGTGTGATGTCAGAATGTGTGATAGTATAGCCTGTACAGTCTGTAGCTGTAGCCTGGCCGGTATGCGAAGGGTCACTTGGTGCGTTGCATGCTATCGTTACATTTGGCGGACACTTTAGTACCGGAGGCATCTTGTCTTCAATGAAGGCATCTGTCCAACAGGTATTGCCAGTTTTCCAGTGTTTAACCTTTATCTGAAGGGTTTTTCCAAGATAGTCCGCTGTTATTTTAGGGCTTGTAGGTATGACGTCACCATTGTACATCACGAATACCATAAAAGCCTGTGGACCATTGGGTTTGCACTGGGGGTCCCAAAAATTCTTCAATGCCATATCAGCTGTAATAGTAGCTTCGCAGTTTGCATCAAGTGAAACATTCAACTTACCGACGCAGACTAAAGCGCAATCCGGTTGTTGGGCGTAAATGAAATCAGATACAAAAAACTGTAAAAACAACAGAATAACCGTATAATACCTTGTACGTGTAGAAAAATGATGACGTATAGCCATCCTTGCCTTTGAGCTTGACTGAATAAGTGTATCGGTCTTCGACATGGGACGTATGTTTAAAAAGTTAAAAAATACTATCTCATGCTATTGGGTGTCCACACCGCGTATTACTTTGTAATGTCAATACACCGTTGCATACCTATAGCTTTGGGAATTTTTGTTCCGTTTCAGGATTTTTAACTTATGTTTCTCAGGAGAATGGAAAACAGCCTTCAGGAGAATATTTTACCGGACTGTATCTGGCGGCTGATGACTCAACCGGAATCGGATGTGCTTAGTCTGATATTTTTCATGGGCGGTTTTTTCAAAAATTGGTTTTCAAAATATGTTCTTTGTTGATTGATCGCTTCCGCAATACAATGCAAATGTAGGAGCATTACGCTTTCCTGTCGATACCCTGCAATTGGTATTTTTATATTGAAATTAATTATATTAATTTATTATCACAACCAAAAGTTTGTAAAATATTTATAATCAATTATCAAAACATTCAATAATAAATAAATTATAATAATATTAATTAAACATAATTCATTGTCTTTTGAAAAATTAATTGAGTACCTGTACTTTGTTATGCTGCTGTTTCTGTTTTTTTAGAGAAAATCGTGCATTCCTCCATGTCGTCTTTTTAATATGAGCGAAACAAAAAAGGCCGGCTCACAAGTGGAGTCCGACCTTTATAGAAATGTGTCAGGTAGGTATTAATTTCTTTATTTGATGAGAATCATTCTTGCTACTGCTTTCTGTTTTTCTGTCTCAAGAGAGTACATATAAAGACCCGGACCGTTGAGTTCTTTTGCATCAAGGTAAATCTCATGGTATCCTTCCGGCAGTTGTAGCTGTTTTTCGATGAATGTCTTACCGGTTGCATCCATTACTTTTAATCTTGCTTTCCCAGATTCAGCCAATCTAAATCTTATGGTTGTCTGGTTGCTGAACGGATTTGGATTATTCTGGAACAAGGCAAAACCTGAATCCAACTGATCTTTTTCGTATATTTTAAGTTCAGGTACCAGTATTTCATTCATGTCATTCAATGCCTCAGGTATGTTATCTGCCTCACTCATCTTGATGAATGAAGAAAGTCTGCCGGCTTTTTCTGAGCGAAGCCGCATTTTTAGCAAGGCTTCATTTGGTTCGAAGTGTTTTCCTTGCAATTCATACCACGAATAGTGGATTCTTCCGGTAGATTCGTCGTAGTTTACTATGTCTTCATTATTCTTTCCATTAGATTCTGCCACTATTTTATCTACGTATATACCTTCAGCAAGCTCAAGTGTAAACTGACAGGACTGCAGGTTTTTACTTTTATTCATCCTTAATATTACATCAGTGCTTTCACCGGCTTTTATTTCGGCATCTTCAATCATTATCTCAAGACTTGGCGCATTACTTCTTGTCAGATTACCTGCAAATGCAGTTGTAGAAGCCGAACCATTGAGGTCGCCTAACTTTATTCCGATAAAATCAACGCCGGCATTGCTCAGCATTAGGTGATCATCCTTGAAGTATTCAGGATAGTCTTCTTGCCACGGATTGTTAGGGTCAGGGAATGTGTAAGATTTCTTTACAAATTTCCAGCTCGGTTGACCCGGCAATACACTTATTTGGTGTAAAATCAGTTTTTTAAGCAAAAACAGGTCGTTGTTGGTTATTTTCTTTGTTCCGTCGAGGTCAGCTGCTATCAACTTGTACGGTGTATTGAGGTATTCCTGACCCATGATGTGCCTTTGCAGTTTGATCAAATCAATTGTAGTAACTCCATTCAGTGGGTTCGTGTTTTTCTCAGGCTTTATGGTATAGGATTGAGCCATTGGCAGACTGTTGAAGTTAAATTTACCTTTTTCATCAGACATTACATATTGGTTCATGTAACCGTTCATGTCCACTTTTACTTCTTTTATTTGCTGTCCAGTCTCATTGACTATTATACCTGCAATGCTTGCTGTATCGCCCTGAATAGAATTTGGGCAAGGAAACATATTGTCTTGTATATCAATAAATGTCTCGCAATAATCCTTGTTGCCTTTTAAGTCTGTAACCCAAATCTTGATATAGTTGACCCCCAGGTCTTTACAAGTAAAGCAACGTGTAGAATCGGCAATATCTGCTGAGTACGAAAATTTCAAACTGTTCTTAGACGAACAATTATCCTTGGTAGCAGCATCGAAGGCTTTGGCAGGTATGCAGGCCATGGTTTCGGGTGTGCCCATTGATATCAGGTCGGCTGCCAATCCGTTTTTGCAGATGATACCCGGTGCCTTAAAATCGTCAACGATTACTTTTACGGTGCAAAAGCTAAAATTGCCACAAAGATCGCTTACCGTAAACATTACATTCGTGGTGCCAATAGGGTAGGTGCCAGAAGCATCTTCGCCATTGTTGAGTGCGTATTTTGAGTTGTTGGTTATTTTTATTGTAGGGCTGCAGTCCGTAGCCGTTATTTTGGGGAATGTTACGAAACCGCTCTTACAGTCGGGCCCGACATTAGCCTTGATGGTGTCAACACAACTGATTACCGGTGGTACAGTATCCTGCACAATAATCATTTGGGTATGTGTCCAGATACCAACTGAGTCTTTCGATGGGTCAAACTGACACCAGTCCATTACGCGCCAGGTGCGCAGTATTTTATAGCAAGAAGGCATCGACACCGCAAACACATGATCTTCGTGCGAGGTCGCAATGAGTGCACAAGGGTCATCTTTGGGCAATATCGGGAAATTGAATGTGTCGGGCAATTTGTCCGGATCAAAATTTTCCGGCAACACACAATCGTAGGACGTGTAATTCTTAGGCCAGATAATTTTGTTACCGTCAAAAGGATGCGAATTTACAACTGTAATAGTCTGTGTGCAGGTTGCAGAGTTGCCGGCAATGTCGGTTACATGAAACTCCCGGAGTATGCTTCCTACCTGACAATTGTCCTGTTGGTTGATGATGTTGATGATGACGGTGTCCACACAAGGCTCGATGATGCCAACATTGCCATATTGTGTAAAATCACCGAACATATCACTACATTCAACGGTGACATCAGGTGGGCAGATGAGCTGGGGAGCCAGTTTGTCCTGTACCACAACACTTGAAGTACATATTGAAAACAAGCCGCTTGGGTCGGTCACCTTGAGTGCTATTTCTATGGTGTCGCCTATATCAGCACAATCGAACAATAAGCTGTCTCTGAATCCTTCAGCATCATCGAGCCGGTCAAGTTCGTACTTGATAATCGTACAGTTATCATGACTGCCATCATCTACAGACGACGGAAGCAGTATGCCCGGAGCAATATTGGACAATGCGACAACCACTTGCCCTTTGCAGACAGCTACCGGAGCAATTGTGTCAATTATTGTTACTTTGAAATTGCAGGCTGCTGTATTCTGTGCAAAATCACTTACTACATATTCTACATCATACACTCCGGATGGAAGATTACTGTAAGGCCCAAGCCCCATGTCTGGGAATGCCCAGTTGACAGTAAGTGGAGGCAGCGCTACACAATCATCGGTAATACTCGCCGGTGGTGGCAATGATATCGGGTTCGGGCAGAAGAATTGGGTTGCTTCAAAGGTAACATCTGCGGGGCAGACAATAGTTGGTGCGGTTTCATCAGGTACTGTAAATACCTGCAACGCTGTAATGGTAGTATCTAAGCATAAGTCACTGACTGCCCATGTACGGAAATAGGTAGTGCCGGTAAGCGGAGCAACTGCCGGAGCAATACTGTCGGTTTTTATAGCCTCAAAATCGCACAAGTCATTAAAATCAATGGGATTACCACTAATGGTTGGCTGCCCCATAAAATTAAGGTCTTCCGGATTCTGACTACAAGGTATGATGAAGTTGGTAGCAAATACAAACTCTACATCTGTGAGCTTCGGCCTTGCAAGTGTTATTTTTGTAATGCACGTCTTCGAATTGCCGGAGGCATCAACAGCCTTCCAGGTTCTGAATACAGTTGCAGGTTTCGGGCACAAGCTATCAATTATAACATCGGTGTTGGTAAGTGAAACAGAGCCTCCACAGTTGTCAATAACTATAGGCGCCGGCAAATCAGGTACAGCAAATGATTTGTTGCAGCTAATGGTAATATCACTCTGGCAAATGAGTATCGGTTTGGTTGTATCAACTACTGAAATGCTCGTCATACAACTCTGCCCGGAATCAATATCCAAGACTGTCACATTTAGTGTCTGCCCGAGAAAAGTAGAAGTGATGACATTGCCTATCGGGTTGCCACCTCCGTTAAACGCAATGCCGGTTTTGCTACCTGTGCAGGTGGTCTGTGGTAAGTCAAGCAGCGAATTTGGGTCGATAAGCTTCGAACATCCTCCGTCAAGTGTTAACTGAATAGGGCCGGGCTTGCATTTCATCACGCATGGCTGAGCTGCCATCTCAAGGCCGGCAAATAGTAAAATGAATAAAATAAAGCTTCTTACAAAGTAAGATAATCTTGCTATCACACCTTCAGATAGCCGTGTCGGGGAGTGGAAATTTTGTTTCATCCTGCGGTTTTTGGTTTTCTAATAAATGTTACAAAACAGACACACATCCGGAGATGTTGCCATTACGGTTAAGGTGTTTTTGGGTTGATTGACTATAATGTGGAAAACAGGAATCTAAATAGGTGAGACCGGTTTTCTCTTCTTTCAGTATGTTGTAATAAAATATTCCTGACCAGGCTTTGGTCGTGGTGTGAGTTTTGGTGAGAATGTTGAAATATTACAAGAAAGAATAATGCCAATTTTAGTTAATTGGCATTTAATCGGACCAGAGTTGTCCACAAATATCAGATAATCAGCACTATATACATGCTGTTAATTTTTTCTTTCTTTTTGAGTGAAATAGAAAGTATCTATAAAAATTTAACTACAGGCTTTCAATGAATCGAATTAATGCGGTTCTTTCCGTTTTACTCATTTTCCTGAATGCTTCTTTGCTTTTTTCGGCCTCTCCTCCATGCCATAGTATGGCTTCTTCAAGATTACGCGCCCTGCCGTCGTGCAAGAAATTGGTATGGCTGCCTACAGTTTTGGTAAGTCCGATACCCCAAAGTGGTGGTGTGCGCCATTCTCTTCCACTGGCTTCAAAATCAGGCCTGTTATCAGCAAGAGCTTCGCCCATATCGTGTAGCAGCAGGTCGGTGTAAGGATAAATTGTCTGATTACTTAGGAATGGGTATTCCGGATGTTGCCCTGTAACGAATTTGGGCTTGTGGCAAGCATCGCATTGTATTTTTGTAAAAAGTGTTTTACCTTGTCTTACTTCGGCATCTGCCCAGTTTCTTCTCTTAGGCACTCCAAGTGATTGGGTGTAGAATGCAGCTACTTTCAACGTGTTCATGTCGATCTCCGGATCATCATTGAGTTTGTCATATTGGAGCTGGCCAAAACTGCTTTCCTTCGTAAAAATCGGGTTGGTAATTCCCATGTCATTGTTGTATGCAGCAGCACTTTGCTGTATGAGCGTAGGTTGAGCTGCTTTCCATCCAAATCTTCCTATCTGTTTTTGCTGAGTCTGTTCATTCCAGCCATAATTAGGCCTTCCGGATATTCCGTCAGCGTTTTTATCATCCGGGTCAGCATTAGCAAGCAAGTCTGCCTCGCTGATGGCTTCCAGCAAGCCCAATCCTATAATGGCAGGAGCTATCCTTGGTGAAGTAAGCACTCCGGTTGGCCAAGGGATGTAAGGATTGTTGTAAGAGAATTCGAACCGGCGCAATGCATATATTTCTCCATCTACAAAACTTTTTATTTCCTCAATTTCCTGCCAGTTCAATTGTGCTTCAGCTGTTTTTCCATATACTGCTTTGGTCTGTAGCTGGCCACCAAAACCCGGAACAGGAAGCGGTCCTCCATGTGCTCCTGTTCCCGGCATGCTTAATCTTATTAACAGGCCTTTTGTATTATCTGTGCTGAGTGGGAATGACGATTTGCCATTAGATACATGGCAGCTTTCGCATGAATTTTGATTGAATACGGGTCCGAGACCTGAATTAACCACACTGGGTGCAGTCACAAAAATATCACCAAAGGCCAGATCGCCTTGTCGGTGCAATTCAATCTCAGCTGCGGTAAGATTGGGTGCCGGTTGTTGAAAGGTATTGACAAAAGAAACGTCAACTGTAGTACTGCCACCAGCGTTAACATCTCCATCCTCCACCGGGCCCTGGTTGTCTTTTTTGCAACTTACAAACAAAATACATACTAACAGAATAATATAAAAGGCCTTGTTTTTCATTTTTATAAATTTGAAATAATTGGCAATGCTTCTGATTCGAGTGTTTGCTGTAGTGCTCTTACTTTTTGTTGAGCATCTGTCACACTTTGTTTTGCATTAAAGATGGCTTCTGTAAAACTACCCTGGATGTTTTCTATGGCAACAATGGCAGCATCTATTTCGGAAATGAGTTTTGCATCGAGTTGTGCTTTTTTACCAACAATGATGGTTGACATCCCTTTACCCGATTTGTTGTTGTAACTACCCAGATATATATTTTTGATACTTCTTATGTTGTCAGCAAAATCTTTTTTAGAATTTTTACTAAAACGACTCTCCTCCAGGTCAACGTTCTGCTGACTGAACGGATCGTTAATTTTACCATTACCTACTTCATCAGCTATGGTAATCATACCGTACATTAGTTCTTCAAGAGCAGATTTTTGTGAAGGGTAGATTGTATTTCCGGCTTTACCTGCATTTATTATGTATGAGATGAAATTGTCCTTGTCTTCACGCCAGCTGTCGTTTAGTGCCTGGGTGGCCCCAAGCAGACTCTGTGAACATCCATCAAGATATTCAAACTGTCTTGCTGTAAAATCTCCAACCAACTTATTGCCGTTTTCACCAAACAACAGATATTCAATAGTATGGAAACCTTTCAATGTTCCGTCCAGACCATCAATATAAGCCTTGGTTAAGGCATTTGAGCTATTGAGTACGGCATCCAGGTCAGTCTGGTTTACCGGCCAGCTGTCAATGGATGGATCGATACCCTTCTGGTCAACCGGACCAAATAGGAAGCCTTCTGATTGCTCCCAAGGATCTCGGGCATCACGCCATGCTTGTCGGGCTGCTTCAAGATTGGATGCAGTAGGGGTGTTCTTCAATACACTCAAGCTACCGGCAAGGCTTGCAGTCTTAAGTTCAAGCTGCTGATAAGTGTTAAGGATTACGTTATATGATACGTCCGAAAGTATTTCTTGATAATCAGTAGTAGGGACAATATCATCTTTTTTACATGCTGTAAACAACAGTGCAAAAACAAGCGGAAAGATTGGCGTTTTTTTGATCATGATAAAATTTTGGTTTATTAAAATTCGAATGCAAATCCACCTATAAATGTATTTTCAAGTGTACCACCGTGGATGCTGGTAGGAGCAGGCGCACCCACTTTTCTCACAGAATATTGAACTTTGAAATGTATGTCATCTATTATTTTATATACCAACCCGCCTGTTATAGTTTTACGCTCCCAACGTGGGTTGTTGAATATGAGTCCCTGGGTTTTGTACATAGTGTCGTAGTAGTCAAATCGGCCAAAAACTATGCAATCTCCGGCCTTCAGGCTTTTTATAAGACCGATTTTACCTAACACTGTTATACCTGCTTCTAAGTAGGCACCTAAGGCTGCAGCCCCTACGGGAGTCCGTTTTACATTTAAAGCATTCGACAGATTGCGGTTTTGATTGCTGAGTGCCTCCGAATTGCCAAGTACCCCGTAAATGCACATCCCGCTTACATTGATTAAAGCATTTTTATACCTGAAATGAAATTCGCCCAAGCCTACCGGAGTGGCTATGTGCAGGTCAGGTTTGGGCCTGTTGTTGGTAGTGTTGCCGCCATATAGTGAGATGCCGATCTGGAAGTCATTGCCCGATTTGTAGTCAATGCGTGCTGTGGCAGCAAAGTTTTCGGCATTGACAAGCTCGAAGCGAAGTTGGTTGCCTCTTTTTATCCAGTTGGCAGAGTTGAAGGCACTTCCATCAAGACCGTTCACAAGTCCGAGATGGTATTTCCAACTTTTATTTTTGCCCAAATTACCAAAGAATACAAACCCGTTCTCAGTCCAATTCTCAGGAAGTATAGCAGTCTCCATCTCCGAATTGGTGGCAGTAAGATAGTCGGTAGGTTCGTCGCGGGTAAACATCATGCCGAACGGAACTTTTATCCTTCCCAGTTTGAACTTTATTCCTTCAGTGATGTCAAACTGTAGATTCATCTGTTCTATCTTTATTTCACCTCCTTTGCTTACTTCATATTCAAATTCGCCAAATTCTTCAAAGCGGTCAAATTCGACATCTACGCCTGTGCCGCCATGCTCAAATTCTATTTCTGTTGATAGGCTTATTCGAGGGGTCCAATGGTAATCGAGATCAAGGATGAAACGTTCGTTGTCAATGGCATTGCGCTTTGCGGTATCTGTCTGCCAGTCAAAGTTATAGTAGTTCATAGCACCATAACCGGATAGGGAAAATTTTTCAAGTGTTGACAGAAGATTCCCTTTTTCTTCTGCTTGCTGCTGAGCGGTTAACAGCATTGGCAGGAATACTGTCAGACACATCATGATATAAAGTCGCTTCATCTCTGAGCCATTTTTGAAGCCACAAATATATATTATGTATTTAGACTAATTCTAAATTAAGTAAAAATTTTTTTTACATTTTAATAATTATGTCAAACGAATGTTGGTGAAAAATAGCGTTATGTCACAGCTTTATTGAGATTTATATATGCGTTTTTTGCTTTAAATTATATCAATGAATGACGATCATTTTATGGATAAATACATGGTCAGCCAGGCTGAGTCTGCAATAATATATGCCATTTGGTAAATCAGTTTTTCCGAATATTAAACTGTGTTTTCCTTTGGACTGAAATTCGTCCAGAATGCACATGATTTTTATGCCCAGATTGTTATATATTTCAAGCTTTACCGGTGAATCTTTATAAAGCTCCCAGCTAAGTGTGGTAGTATGGTCAAACGGGTTTGGATAATTATAAAAGTTAGCTACGGTGTTTTTACCTGCAGCTCTGTCGGATAGATTGGTAAGGCCGTCGAGTCCAAATCCGACTCGTATATAAGCATTTAACCGGCCGGCTGTGAAATCCTTATTCCAATTTGATTTCGAAAGTTTACGTCTTAGTGTAAGAAATTCTCCCATATTTCCTGAAAGTGATAAACTTTGCATATAACTACTAATATTTCTGCCCGGGTCTGTATAGTTTACTTTTGTGTCAGTTGATCCTATTTCATTAGTTTCGGAGAGCCAACCGGCATACGAACCACCGGGTTCGAACCAGTTATTTGCAGGTAAGATATTGTAATATCGGTTATTGGAGAAAACGACTTGGTTGTCCTTGCTATTATTGATGACACAATACCCTTGCTGGTTATCAAATTGTATATCGTTGCTGTCAATAAGGTTTTGCCCCAGAAGCATAGTGCCAAGTACGAGGCCTCCACTATATGCCGGGCCTCCGGTAGTATTGTTGGCCCAGTTATGGACGATATTGTGCTTTGCAGTCAGGTTTTCTGATTCTGTAAGGAATAATGCCAGATTATAGTCTCCTGTAGGCGTATAATCAGAGATAATGTTGTGGTGAATATGCACGTTTTTTGCTTTTTGAACGGTGATACCCTTGCCTGTTTCAAAACCGGTAATGCGGCTGTCAAGCACAACATTCCAGCCTATATCGCCGGTGACTGATTGAGACGGCCAATCGATGGTGCTCTCATGTGTACCAAACTGGATGTTTTTAGGATTGGCCAGGAAGGTGTTGTTATAAATAGTGCCTCCACACCTGAATCCTCCACCTGTAGCAGCTGCACGGGCTACTATATTCTCTCTGAACACAAGATTGGTACAACCAACCTGAAAGTATGAATTGTGTCTGAAACCAGTAGGCTGTGCTCCGGGTGTTGTATCGTTCCAACCATTATGGTCGAGCAGATTCTCCTCGAACAAAATACTGTCAACATTGGCTATGAACATAGCATTGGCGTGCGAAGCATTGCTTACATACGCATCTGCAATGACACATCGCCTTACGATTAGCCTCTTTCTCGTAGTAGCAGATGGAAACAAAGGGTCGTGTACTGTGAGGTTGGTAAAATATTTGCTGATATAACAGTCTTCGATTAATATTTCTGTAAAAGGAGCCTCGATGATTCTGATGCCGATTGGTTCGTCAGTACCTGTTCTGCTGTGTGGTTCTATCTCCAGACCTACTATGGCCAGGTAGGATGCAGAAGTACCTGCAAGATCAATGAATCCCTGGTTGCCGGTCAGGATGCGTGGCCTTATATCTGATGTTCCATAGCTGCCTATCAACATAGGTTCACTTGCGTTTTTACCAAATTTTGTTGTAGAACCGAAAGACTGGTTTGTAAATACTTCAGCTTTCTTGAACAATATCCAGTCCGGGTACCCGTTGCGAAGATGTAATACCGCAGCCTGAATTGTTTGAAAAGCTTTGATATTCCCGCTGGGATGAAAAGGATCAGATCCGATCTGCTGAGAATATTTATCATAATATTGGGCTGTGGCATCATCACCTGAGTCAGCACTTACATAGATTATTCGCGTGTCATCCGAAGCAACAAACTGGGTCCATCCGTCAACAATATCCAATTGTGCAATTGCTGTATAGGGCAATAAGACTGTGAATAAAATGAACAACATTACTTTATTAGCAAGGGAAATATCATTTGTATAATATTTTACTTCAGTCATAAATTTGTTTGTTTTAGTATGGATTGTTATAGTGAATGTCAGTATATCGGAATTGCACAGGTAAAGATATAAAAAATTATATTGTGAAACATTTTTCAATAATGGAGGTAGCCAGGGTAAAATTTGAAGGTTAATTTTCAAAAATTGTTTGGTCAGTTGGAAAATTCAATTTACATTTGAGAAAATAATATTTAAAAAAAATTAATTAATAGAACATGAAGAAAAATTACCTTTTTTTAGTTGTGCTTGGATTGCTTGCAGCAAGTAACTTGTTTTCTCAATCTTTATGGGAAGATAACTTTGAGTCTTATCCGCTTGGAAATTTTCTGGATGGTAATGGCTGGGTTCGGGAAGATGGACAGGATGACTGGGCACAGATAGTAGAGTTGGATTCTATACATGGTAAAAGTCTGCAGTTGTTTGCCCCGGACACCAACTTGCTGGGCATGTTCGTAACGCACAACAACAATTGGGCTAACCGGACTCAGGGGAATAATGTATTCGAAACAAACTTTGATTTTTATACAGGTAATGCACAAAGTGAAGGTTTGGGTCAGGTAGTGATTGCCAACTCTAACTTCTACGAAATCGTCTCTATAGGCATGCTTTCAGGTGGCAACAGTCTTTTCATTTATGCTGATGGGCTTGATACAAGCTTGGTAGAAAATGCCTTGCCCGACACTTGGTACAATATCACCATTACTTATGATAAATTGTCAGGCGAAGTCATCGCTCAGGTGGATGGTGGCCCGAAAATTTCAGGAAGTGGTGCGGCCGACCTAGATCCAGAGATTTTTGACTTTACTGCCTTACTTGCCTCAAATGTCGGAATAGACAACATTAAAGTAAGTGCAACCAAATCATCCATACTTAACTTGCCTAAGGTTCATCAATCTGGCAGTACAATTGCTTATCCTAATCCTGTGCATGATGTTCTAAACATCAGGACAGACAAGAATGTGGCGCATATTACTATTTACGATATTGCAGGTAGAGTAGCAGGTGAATTTTCTACTCAGACTGAGTTGGATTTCAGTAGCTTCACCAGTGGTATATTTGCAGTAAATATTCTTTTCGAAGACGGTACGCAGGAAGTACACAAGGTCATCAAAAAATAAATTTCTGTTGTTTACATAATGAAATTTTAACACTACATCAACTACCCGCTAAGATACAGCCGTAAGTGGTAGTGTACACCATACCATAAAAAGAGTGCGATTTCATTTGAATTCGTACTCTTTTTATTTATTAATCATCTGCTTCCTGGGCTTTAAGTGCCTTTTCCAGTTCCTGTATTCGTTTTTGGAGTTCGGGTAGTTTTTTGAATACAACCTGAGCTTTAAGAAAATCGGCGTAATCTATAGCCGGACTGCCATACCAGGCCGTATCGGGTTCTTTGATGGTACGTGCTATTCCGCTCTGGGCCTGTATTTTTGTACGGTCGGCTATCAGAATATGCCCGACGATGCCTACCTGTCCGCCGATCATGCAGTTGCGTCCTATTTTTGTGCTGCCTGCTATACCTGTCTGGGCTGCTATGACGGTGTTTTCACCGATTTCAACATTATGTGCTACCATGATGAGATTATCGAGTTTTACGCCCTTGCGAATGTAAGTAGAGCCCATGGTGGCACGGTCAACGGTTGTGTTACTGCCTATTTCAACATCATCTTCAATCACAACATTGCCTATCTGTGCTACTTTTTTGTACGTACCGTCTTCCTGAGGTGCAAACCCGAATCCGTCAGCACCAATTACAACATTGCTGTGTAGTGTAATGTTGTTGCCTAACCGGCAATTGTGGTAAATCTTTACGCCGGAATGCAAGGTCACATTATCACCGATTATTACATTTTCACCTACAAAAACCTGGGCATGTATCGTGCAGTTTTTGCCGATTACAGCATTTTTTTCTATTACGCTAAAATGCCCCACCGAACTACCTTCGCCGACAACTGCAGTGACATCGACAAAAGCTTGTGATGAAATGCCGGTAGGTGAACTCACTTCTGATGCAAATTTTTCAAGAAGCAGAGCGATGCTACCATATACATTCTCTACACGGATGATGGTAGCTGCTATCGGGCTTGACGGGACAAAATCAGTACCGCATAGCAAAACAGACGCTTTTGTAGTATAAACATAAGCTTCGTATTTCGGATTCGCCAAAAATGTTAACGTTCCGGGTATGCCTTCTTCTATCTTACTTGGCCCGGTAACCATTACGTCGGGGTTGCCTTCCAGTGTGCCGTTTAACAGGGCACTTAGCTCTTTTGCTGAAATCTGCATGTGAAAAATTTGAACAAAAGTAAGACTAATTTGTCCAAAATTATTATCCATTTTGGAAAAAGGCTAATTTTGCAGCCAAATTATTGTAACTAAATCAAGTATTTTGGAAAAAAGACCAACCCTACGCATCGGTACAGAAGGAACTGCATTTTGTAAACACAAATTTAATGTAATCAACGAACTATTAGCTGACCATGGGTACGGGGCAATTCCGGTCATGATTCAGGTAACAGATGGCAGAAATGATTTTATCCGAAATGCCGAAATTGCTCTGCTCAACAACGAGATTGATGTCGCTGTACATTCTTTGGGGAAGCTTTCTGTCAATACTACTGACGGTATCCGGATAGGCGCTGTGTGTGCTCCTCATAACCCTGCTTCATGTCTGCTCATCCGTAAAGAGGCGTATTTGTCGGGTGAAGACCTGTTTCTAAAACCAGGCGCCTTGGTTGGGGTTACACCCTTGAGTATTCTCCAACTAACCTCCCTAAAATCTGATTTAAAGGTAAAAATAGCAGAAGGCACTGTTATTGAACGGATTAACGCACTACAGAAGGCTGAATTTGATGCCATCCTTGTTTCGGCATTCGAACTCGATAATTGTGGCGCGGATGTGAGTGAATTTGAAATCCTGCACCTCAATCCAAGGGAGTTTGTGCCTGCCGCCGGACAAGGTGTACTGGCATTACAAGTGCGGGCTAATGATGAGGCTATACTTCAAGCAGTAAGGCGTGTACACGATAACAAAATGTTCGATACCATTTCAGTTGAAAGAAAAATACACAAACAACTTGCTGATGTTAGCAAAATTTGTTTGGGCGTGCATTGTGCCAAAGACCACCAAAACTACTATCATGTGTGGGCTGTAATGCAGTCAGATGCCAATGGTATAAAAAAAATACAAGTATCAAGCTCTACCAGCTTTGAACTTGCTGAAAATGTAGTACATCAGTTACTTTCTTGATGTTGTTATAAACAAATCAATGACTTAGACAGTTACTTCGCGGTTTTCGCTTAATTTTTGGTAATACATGTATGATATAGACAGCACACCCAACGCTATCAGTGGGTAAACCGTCTCCTGTACAATGCCGTCCACTGCCCATACGCTTACAAAAGCAGCAATGAAATCAATGGCAAAACCTGCATAAACAAATTCCTTGATGATGTTGGGCACTCTTGGATATAGCAAAACGAACCCGCCAATTATTTTGAACGACATGAGTATAAATCCAAATGCAGCAGGATAACCCAAATGTTCTACCTTACGGATAATCTCTGTAGAACCCGCAGCTATAAAAGGCAAAATAATTTCAAGCACGACAATGGAAATCGTCGCCATCCAGAATATTATTTTATTTTTTCTCATATTTTAAATAATTATTCTGTTACTAAATGTTGTGTAGTGGATGTCATTTAAGTTCGTTCCAAATATAAGTAAAATATTTTAATCCACCAAGAAATTAATGCAGATTATATAATTTTTTTTTAAATTGAACTACACAAACCATACGAATGTTGATGATTTTCTCTACATAAAAGTAAATATACTATAAAGTTAAGTAGGAAGTAAATGTACCTCTACCATACCACCTTTGCTTATGATTCGTTCACCGGCAGGTATATATACCAATGCATCGGCCACTGCAAATGACATAAGGATGTTTGACTCTTGGCCTTCAGTGATGCCTACCATTTCTCCTTCTACAACAGCCTTAAGGAAAAGAGCCCTGTCGCCTTTCACCAAAAAATCTTTTGACAAGGGTAGTCTGATACTTCTAAGCCCAATTCTGGTATGCCCGCTCATTTTATGCAAGGCAGGTAATACATATTCGTAGAAGCAAACCAAGGCGGCAGCCGGATTGCCGGGTAATGCAAAAACCAATTTTTCACCTTGTTTTCCGAAGTAAAGTGGTTTGCCGGGCTTCTGTGCGATTTTGTAAAATATTTTTTTTACACCAAGATTCTGTAGCACGCCGGCTACAAGGTCATATTTGCCAACAGAAATACCACCGGATAAAATCAGTACATCTGATTCATTAAGCATTTTTCTTGCTTTGTCCATCAGCTCTGATTCTTCATCAGCAACGGTGTCAATGGTCAAAGTGTGGTATCCGCATTGTTTGATGGCAGACTGTAACGCAAACGAATTGGATTCGTATATCTGCCCGGGTGCCAACACTGCTCCCGGCTTTTTCAGTTCATTGCCGGTGGTCAATACCGAGATGAATGGTTTGCGTGCCACTTGGGTGTGGGTAATGCCAAGTGTGCTGAGGAATCCGCACATCGCCGGATTGATAGGCATGCCTTTGTTGGCAGCCCTTGTACCTTTGGTGATTTCACAAGCCTTTAGTCGGATGTTGCTAGCTTTGTGCAACGCACTTAAAGCTATTTCTACTTTATTGTTTATTGTGGTTGTTTTTTCCTGCATGACTACACAGTACGTGTTTTCGGGTATCGGGGCTCCGGTAAATATTCTGACTGCTGTTCCGGGCAAAAGTGCTTCTGTGGGTGAGTCACCGGCCTTTGTTTCACCTATTATCATAAACTTGACCGCTTCGGTTGCATCAAAGGGTTCGGGCAAACATACTGCAAAACCATCCATGGCCGATTGAGAGAATGGTGGAGAATCAGTCGGGGCAATGATATTTTCTTCAAGCGCGTAACCCGAAGCATCTGCTACTTCAACAGTTATTGCAGATAGTATTCCCACATTTTCCAACAATAGTTGCTTAGCTTCTTCTACAGAAATCATTGGATATTTCTTTTATACATTGGCAACGAAATTTTAATGATTCTTCAGGTTTTTCTCTATTTGGTTCATGTTGATCCGTTTGCCGGCAAAATAATCGAGCCATCTGGCAGGGAGCTTCCGGATCAATTTGAACATGGTAGCGTTTTTGGTCACTATTTTTCGGACCTTTGGGTTAGAGTCTGTCAATGCATCATATATGGACCTGGAAGTATAGACATCAGGTAGGGCATTGTCTATAGTATTTTGGATGAATCCACTTCGGTGTTGAGCCATTTTGCTATACTCATTTTTGAAGTCGGATGTGTCTTCGGTCATGGCTTTATCCCATATTTTGGTTTTTATTGGGCCGGGTTCTATGATACAGACCTTTATGCCGGTGTGGTTCAGTTCTCTGCGCATTCCGTCACTAAAGGCTTCAACCGCAAATTTGCTTGCTGCATAAGGCGACATGAATGGTGTGACGATGAGCCCCGATACGGATGAAATATTTACAATACGGCCAGGTGTACCATTTATTTTTCCGTTGAGTTCGAGATTCGGGATGAATGCCTGTGTCACATTAATAAGGCCAAAAACATTCACATCAAATAAGCGTCTGAGTTTGTCTTCAGAAACATACTTTACCGGCCCACTTACTGCAATACCGGCATTGTTTACAAGTCCTGCTAGCGGAATGTCTTTCAATTGATCCTTGATTGTGTTTATCTGTACTTTGTCGGTCACATCCATCAATAAAGGAATCAGGTTCGGATTGTTCAGGGCTTTAATCTCATCTGCATCCTCTTGTTTCCTGACTGTGCCATAAACACAGAATCCATGTTCTGCCAGAAAAACTGCCGCACTTCTGCCTATACCGGATGATATACCTGTAATGAGAACATTTTGTTGTCTCATGCCATTTGGTTTGAAAATTTTAAAAATAATGATTCAGCAAAAACCGATTATATTACTACAGCTGTTCCGCTTGCCGTCACCATTAACATGCCACCAGCACCACCTACCGTTTCGTAATCGAGGTCGATGCCTACTACTGCATTGGCACCCATAGCAGCCGCCCTTTGCTTCAATTCTTCCAATGCATGGTCTTTGGCTTCCATCAGTACTTTTTCGTAACTGGTCGAACGGCCACCAAAAATATCGGTCAGTGTGGCTTTTATATCTTTGAAGAAATTGGCGCCTATAATGGCTTCGCTTGTGACGATGCCAAGGTATTTTTGTATCGGGCGTCCTTCGATGTTAGGTGTGGTAGTCAGCAACATAATTGTATTTGTTTATATTTTTGTTTTATTCAAATCTCAACAAATATATTGATTTTGAATAGAAATATCTATTCGTGTTAAAAAAGTTTAGTGTTCTCTCCAATTTCAGTAGTAATATTTGATGTATGTAAAATATTCATTCATCCGAAACTTTTTAAGCACGACGTAATTGTGCGAAATACTTGTAAGTTGACATTCAGGTGTCTTACAGATTTGACCCGAATTGCATGATGTGATTTCGTGAGTATGCTAAGTTTTTCATTGGTTAGTATTAAGTTGACATTCATTCCTCTTTCCGGAAATGAGGCAAATTTTTCGGAATTTCATGTGTAATCTGCTGATGACGGAAGCAAGTCGGTACGGATAATCGCAAGTAAAAATCATTGGAATGCCACAACAAAATACCCAAAACTGCATTATGTACCTTATTTGAATGATGCGTTTCTTAATTCCATTTATTATTTTACTACTGCTAGATATATATGTTTTTCAGGTAGTAGCAAGTGCAGCGCGTGATTTTGGGAGGCTACAAAAAATGTTGGTTTATATCGTTTTTTGGCTCACTCCGGTCATTGCGTTTTTGATTATGTATTCTGCCGGCCGCGGATATTTTGCTTTGTGGCCCAAGTATATTAGCTCAATGGCAATGGCATTTATGTTCATTGTTTATTTTTCCAAAGTATTTGCAGCTATTCCGCTTATTGTAGATGATGTAAGGAGATTTTTTGTTTTGGTGGCCGGTAAAATATTCCCTTCGACCAACTTCGACGCCGGCCGTTCCGATTTTATTTCGAAGTTTGCATTGTTGCTTGGTGGGCTGCCATTTGGTTTATTGTCGTATGGTGTTTTGAGAAATCCATATCGCTACAAACTCAGACGCCAAGACATTTACCTTCGCAATTTGCCTGATGAACTTGATGGTTTTAAGATTGTACAGATTTCTGACATACATTCCGGAAGCTTTTTTATGAAAGAGCCTGTAAAAAGCTCTGTTGCCATGATTAATACATGTAAACCGGATATCGTATTCTTCACGGGCGATCTGGTCAACAATAAGGCTGATGAAATAGATGATTTTATTGATGTTTTTGATAAAATTGAAGCGAAATACGGAGTTTACTCCATACTTGGCAATCATGATTATGGTGACTACCACCATTGGGATTCTGCTGAGCAAAAACATGAAAATTTTCGGAAGATGATAGACGCCCACAAGCGACTAGGCTGGAAACTGCTCATGAACGAAAATGAAAAAATAAGCTTGGGTAATGCGACACTTGGTATAATAGGTGTCGAAAACTATTCAATGGCAATGCACTTTCCGAAATACGGCGATCTGGCAAAAGCCTACAAAGGTGTCGAAGATGCAGATGTCAAAATACTGCTAAGCCATGATCCTACACATTGGGACGGACAAGTTATCAAAGATTATAAAGATATAGCCCTTACATTATCAGGTCATACTCACGGATTCCAGTTTGGTGTAGAGATACCCGGATGGATAAAATGGAGCCCAAGTCAGTTTGTATATAAGCGTTGGGCAGGTCTTTACACTCAGCATGACCAGTATTTGTACGTAAACCGCGGTCTGGGATTTTTGGCGTATCCCGGCAGGGTAGGTATATTGCCGGAGGTCACAGAACTGGTGTTGAAAAAAATGTTATAAAAATATTGAAACATGAAACTATTTTTGCAGAATATTTGTTTCACACAATAATTATGAACAAAATTATCCTGTTGATTTCTGCACTTGCAATGGTTGCCTGTAAAACGGACAAACCAACTATAGGACCACAGGAATTGCATGGCAGTTGGGACATCATTCAGGCTACTCGTGATGGTGAAATATTTGATGCCTTGGCAGGTGGATATTTCGAATTTGCGAATACTAATATTTTTCAGACTAATATTCCTTCATTACCCAATGGTGTGGCATTCGTTGTCGAATCCGAGAAAATACGCTTTGAAGGCGATACCTTGAAATACAAAATTACCAATTATTCGGATACATTGCTCGTTCTTGAGTCGAATATTCGTGGTTCAGCTTTTCAGTTTACTTGTAAGAGAAGATAGCTCCAACAAAAAAACTTGCATCATTCGCTTATTTTGGTGAATTTCTCTTTATTTTTACAAAAAAAACATGCTCTGGTTTAGGTTTACATTGATTTTTGGACTATTGACCGGTTTTTTTACATCTGCGAGTGCGGTTGAGGTCAATCTTGCTATATACAAATTCAATGGCCCTGCTTTGCCTTATGTAGAAATTTCGACCAACTTTATCGGCAATACACTCAAACTACAAAAAATTGATACAATAGCTCACCAGGCCACTTTGGAAGTAACCACCGTGTTTATGCTTGGCGAAAAAATCGTAAAAGCTGATAAGTACCTGCTCAATGGCCCTTTAACCGTCAGGCCTGTAGATTTCTTGGATGTAAAACGTTATTCGCTCGAACCCGGACAGTACAGGATGCTTACACATTTTGTGGATATGAATGACACAACCAACCAACTGAGTACAGCTGTCGAGTTTTCATTATTTTTTGAAAAAGCCAAAGTGCAGTTTTCAGATATTCAGCTGCTGTCAGATGCCCGAAAAGCTGAAGTTGAAGGCCCAATGGTCAAAAGTGGTCTTTATATGGTGCCGGTAGCCGGCAATTATTTCCCAAAACAGTTCGCTACTTTGTTTGCCTACCTTGAAGTGTATCACGCAGAATCAACGATTAGTAAGAAATTTGGCTTGTGTAGTTATATCGAAAGAGCTGACCAGGCAGGTGGGAAAATTGATGGATACACCCATTGTAAAACCTACCACACCTCGAACGTGGTACCCATTATATTACAGAAAAATATTGCACTGCTACCTTCAGGTAATTACAACTTCGTGATTGAATTCCGTGATACACTTGGCAATATTTTATTCGACCGCAAGGCGTTTTTCCAAAGGAGTAATCCATCCGCCGACATCGCTTCGGTCAAGGTAGATGAAGCCAATTATGAAAATTCATTCATCAAAAGCCTGGATGAATCGACAGTAAAATATGCTTTACGTGCTTTGGCGGTTATCATTTCCAGCTCAGATGCAGATATTTTGAACGCCATCATTGCCAATAAAAATACTGAAATAAAGCGAAAGTACCTGTATAATCACTGGGTGAATTTTGACCCTGTCAATACAGAAAAATCTTACCAGAAATTTATGAATCTCGCTAAGCAGGTAGATGCCGCTTTTGTGTCCGGTTTTGGATACGGATTCGAAACAGATAGAGGAAGAATCTGGCTGAAATATGGGCCGCCGAATGACAAAATTTCAGTAGAGGAAGACCCTAATGCACCGCCTTATGAGATCTGGGTGTACAATGAATTTCCTAAAACCAAACAGGGCATAGTGAAATTCTTATTCTACAACCCGAATCTTGGTAATGACTATATTTTATTACACTCCAACTGTCGTACAGAGGTCAATAACCCACGTTGGCTTAAGGAGTTGTACAAAGGCGCAAAAAGCAATTACAACGCTGATGAATACAACGAAACCGGCAAAATTAGCGACGGATTTCTAAAACACGCTTCAGAATACTTCAAGGATTTGTAGTTCGATTTAGCATGACCTAAAGCTTTCATTCTGATTGTTTTTTTAAATTTCGGACACATTTTATCCGCTTATATCTTTAATTGATATATCTTTGCAGTACACAGGGGTGCTCTGTCATTTGTCAGAGCTGAGATTATACCCATAGAACCTGGACAGGTAATGCTGTCAAGGAAATATGTAGGTGAAATAAAAACCGGAGCCAACCCCGCGCTACCGGATTATTTCAGATTAAACCAAATCAATCATGTTTCGTCTTCTTGTTTTTTTGCTGTTGTTAAGCAGTTCATTGTTTGTTAATGCACAATGTAAAGTAGATTTTTATTTTTATTCAAATGTAAGCAATACTCCTTTGGTTGCTGAAATATTCAGTAATGGCATACAACTTAATCCATCTAATACTGATGTCCGCTTTAGCTATAAGCATACGTGTGGTCAACATTCTGTATTCGAAATTAGAGCCGTAGGATACAAAAATCAGCAAGTTGAGCTAATTAATCGTACAGATACGATGATTGATATTTTTCTTGAACCAATAAGCCTTACACTTCCGGATTTGGAAGTTCTTGCCAGTCGCTTTCCAGGCAATGTATTACCTGCTGTGAGCAAGTTGTCGGGCAGTGACCTTCAAGAAATTAATACCGGTAAGGATATTCCCTACCTGCTCGAATCAATACCATCGGTTTTTTCTACATCAGATGCCGGAAATCAGACCGGATATACCGGACTACGTATCCGAGGGTCTGACCAGACACGCATCAATGTAACTATCAACGGCGTACCGGTCAATGATGCAGAGTCACACAATGTATTTTGGGTAGATTTGCCGGATCTCGCTTCATCCGTTGACCAGATACAAATACAACGGGGGGTAGGTACTTCTTCTTATGGGGCAGGTTCTTTTGGTGCCAATATCAGCATTATTACCAAACCGGCATCCTTACAACCTTATATGACAACTGCTTTTTCAGGAGGCAGTTTCAATTCATTCAAAAAATCAGTTTTGTTCGGTACCGGACTTATCAATAAACATTTCAGCTTCGAAGGCAGGTGGTCCGGCATTGATTCTGACGGATATATTGATCGTGCATACAGCCACCTTAGTTCATTATATGGCAACCTTAATTATCATAATCGTAAAAATACGATAAGGCTTATTGCTTTTTCCGGAGATGAAAGAACCTACCAGTCGTGGTACGGTGTGCCGGAGAGCGTATTGTCGGGTGATGTAGAGCAGATGAATGCCTATGCCGATAGGAATGGACTTTCGGATACAGAAAGGCAGAATTTGCTTGGTAGTGGACGTACTTACAATTATTATCAATATAAAGACCAGACAGACAATTACAGACAAAGTTATTTTCAACTTATTTATTCATCGCAATTGTCAGACAATCTGCTATTTACATCGGTAGCGCATCTCACACGAGGGAAGGGTTATTACGAAGAATGGAAACCGGCAGACAAACTGGCTGATTACGGTTTGCTTCCAATAGTGGCAGGTCAGGATACTATCTCAGAAGCCAATATCGTACGCAAACGATGGCTTGATAATTATTTTTATGGAATGAATGCACAGCTTAAATACGAAACTACATCTTTATTTCTGTCGGGTGGGCTTACAGCGTATAAATACGATGGAAATCATTTTGGAAGAATAAATTGGATCGACAATTATCCCGGTCTGGTACCCGGATTTGAATATTATAAAGGAAAAGGAATTCAGGATGAATTTAGTTTTTTTGGAAAATTGAAATATGGCCTGACACAAAATCTGGATGTGTTGGCTGATCTCCAGTACAGATTGATACGGTATAATGCATACGGCACCAACAACGATTTGCAGGAATTTGTTATTTACAGACAATACAATTTCTTCAATCCTAAAATAGCATGCAGTTACCGACCTGCTAATGGCTGGTACATCAATGCATCGGTAGGAAGGTCAAACTCTCAGCCTTTCAGAGACGACTTCATCAATGCCACTCCCGGACGCCAACCGAAATCTGAACAGTTGACTGATTACGAATTAGAAATACAGAAATCCGGTAAAAACTGGTCTGCCATAGCCTCATTTTACTACATGAAGTACAAAGACCAGCTCATACTTACAGGTGAGCTCAACGACGTAGGGGCTGCCGTACGCACCAATGTTGCGGAGAGCTACGGACGTGGTGTCGAGTTGCAGCTGAGTTGGCAGCCTTTTCCGTTTTTGCAATGGACAGGCAATGGAAGTTTTAGCAGCAATATTATCCGAGCGTTTGATTATTTGTTGTACGATTATGATAACGGTGGCGAAGTCTTAGAAACATTTGTCAACACACCGATTAGTTTTTCACCATCTACCATATTGTACAGCGACATACGATTAAACCATAAAAAATGGTCATTGGACGTGACAGCCAAGTATATCGGACAGCAGTACTTGGATAACACAGGTTCAGTCGAGCGTGCCATTGACCCATATACTGTTATTAACAGCACCTTATCATGGAAAACAAAGATTTTTTCCAATTCGGTGTTACAATTATCCGGACAGATTTTTAATCTGGCTGATTTGAAATATTCGAGCAATGGTTATACTTACAGTTATCTCTATGGTGGATTAGTAACTGAAAATTTTTACTATCCGCAGGCAGGACGGCACTTTATGTTGAGCTGTAAAATAGACTGGTAATAAGCTAACAGTATCAGGAACATGCGATGATTTGGCAATATGTTATAAAAATACTGGTTTTTATTTCATCAATCGAATTGATTTCATTAGATTTGCTTCAGCAGATTTGCAGCTAACCAATCAAATCTTTAGAGATGAAAAGAAATATGAGCCAAACAGACAGGGCAGTCAGAATATTTGTTGCTTTACTTGTGTTTTATTTATATTATTCGGGTACTTTAGCAGGTGGGGTAGGCATTGCCTTGATGATTATTTCCATCGTCTTTGTACTCACCAGTCTTGTTAGTTTTTGTCCCTTGTATCGGGTCGTCGGCTTTAGTTCCTGTAAGGAAGAAGAAAAACCGTGAACCAACTGTTAGCAACTGTATATTTGTTTCAGTTTTGGGTGAATTTTCCATTCACTTGTATGCGTCTTTTCCTAAAACAGGTTTACACAAAAATGTGTAAAAATGGATAAAAAAATTAAATCAATATCAGGACTTAAAAAAGTACTGTACACTAATAACAGGATGTAATCTATAACTTGTGAACTTTTATTAGGACGAGTCAAGGTTAAGAATTCAAAATATTTGCTTATTTTTGTTAGATTAAGCTGAAAATATGGTTTTTGGACAGACTGACGCACGCTGACATTCTTAAAATTAAAATGGAATGAATACAAACCACATTGACAGATCAACGAAATTTATGATTAAAGACTTTAAAGGTTTTACGACAATTCATTTGGCTTCTATTCATACATCAACCTAATTTGTTTTTATGAAAAGATTATTTTCCTTTTTTATTATGTGTACACTCTTTGCCCCAAACACCCAAGCTCAATGTTGGCAGCGTATGGTAGGTGGAGTTCATTCGCTTGCAGTTAGAACCAATGGAACCCTCTGGGCTTGGGGGCGCAATACAGAAGGACAGTTGGGCGATGGATCCAATACCGATAAAGACAGCTCGGTTCAAATTGGGATAGACACTAATTGGCAAGGCGTTGCGTGTGGCAGTTTTCATTCCTTTGCGATTAAGTCAGACAGCACACTTTGGGCTTGGGGACGCAATACAGAGGGACAGTTGGGCGATGGAACCAATATCAGTAAAAACAGCCCAGTTCAAATTGGTTCAGACACCAATTGGCATACGTTGGCTGCTGGAATTTTCCATACCCTCGCGATTAAAACCGACGGGACGCTTTGGGCATGGGGACTTAATTTGGAAGGACAGTTGGGCGACGGAACCAATATCGATAAAAATAGTCCTATTCAAATCGGGTTGGCAAACAATTGGCAAAGTGTGACGGCCGGACGTTCTAGTTCCCTTGCGGTTAAAACCGACGGAACCCTTTGGGTTTGGGGCGATAACAATGCCGGACAGTTGGGCAACGGAACCAAGAGTGATACAGAAGAAAGCCCAGTTCAAATCGGGTCGGCCACCGATTGGCAAAGTGTGGCGGGTGGATTAGGATTTTCTATGGCGATTAAAAAAGATGGCACGTTATGGAGTTGTGGTACCAATGTTTCCGGGCAATTAGGAGATGGAACCAATGTCCTCAAAACAAGCTTCGTTCAAATTGGGTCTGACACCAATTGGCAAAATGTAGTGGGTGGAAATTTTCATGCGCTTGCGTTGAAAACAGACGAAACACTTTGGGCTTGGGGGCAGAATGCAGCCGGACAGTTAGGCGATGGAACGAATGTGGACAGATATACACCACAGCAGATTGCTTGCCCTAGTGCGGGTACAAACAATCAACTTCAACAAGGTATGGTGAAAATTTTTCCTAATCCAGTATCAAATTTCATCAATATAAAAATAATGGACGGGAATTTTGAAAATTTGACCTATGAAGTTTTGAATATTTTAGGGCAAAAAGTCGAGATGAATAGTTTGCGACCTGATTCTTTACGCATTGATTTGCCACCCATGCCGCAAGGAATGTATTTTTTGACTATCAGAAGAGGAAATGAACTAATAACGAAAGCTTTTGTCAAAATTTAATCTAACGCACAATGTATAGTCGCCAATGCAATCAATTGGTGGCAATTATACCGAACCATAATACAACTGAAATTAGACGATATAAAAAAGCCATGACAAACGATTATTTAGAAAGCACGATAAAACAATTTGAGTATTATAAATTGTTAGGAGAGAAAACCTTTGCCCAACTTTCTGACGAACAACTTTTTTGGGAATACAATGAAGAAAGTAATAGCATCGCTACAATCGTAAAACATTTGTGGGGAAATATGCTTTCCCGTTGGACGGATTTTTTGACAACGGACGGAGAAAAAGAATGGCGAAAAAGAGACGAGGAATTTGATAACGATATTGTGGATAGAGTCGAACTGTTAGCAAAATGGAATGAAGCTTGGACTTGTTTGTTTAATGCGATAAATTCGTTGACAGAAAACGATTTAACAAAAGAAATTTTTATTCGGAATCAAGGACATACCGTAACAGAAGCTGTAAACAGACAACTTGCACATTATCCATACCATATTGGACAAATTGTGTTTATCGGGAAAATGTTTTGCAATGAGAAGTGGACTTCACTATCCATTCCTAGAGGAAACTCGAAAGAATATAATGCAGACAAATTTTCTGAGCCAAAACATAAACAACATTTTACAGATGAGTATTTGAATAAAAATTAAAGTAAGAATTATGTTAAGACTATTCATACCTTATTGTTTTTTGCAATCTTTATAGCTTGGGTTTTATACCGACTTTTGATAAAGAAAGACTTAAAACAAAATCTAAACTCTTTTATCTTGG
>WBZR01001393.1_pt1 | contig 30381 bp, 28 predicted proteins | sample 5204231 | NCBI WGS metagenome assembly WBZR01 (sample SAMN12412403, study PRJNA552823) | activated sludge metagenome | isolation source: activated sludge from anammox sidestream of wastewater treatment plant... | place: USA: Virginia | collected 2017-08 | reverse complement strand
AGACTATCTTTGATTTACACATGTACTTCATAGACATTGTCTATGAAAAAAGCGATGCCTCAAAACATCGCTTTTTGTTTCCACATAGTGTGAAAAAAGGCTGCCCTTTTGAGACAGCCTCTTTTTTTATTTACTCCCGGCCTATTGCAGGAATAAATTTCCTCAAATGGAATTCAAATTGCATTACTTCAATACCTCCTGCAGTTTGGCTTCCAATGCTGCTCCTCTTAAACTTTCAGCAATTACTTTTCCCTGCGGATCCAATAATACATTGAAAGGGATACCTTCAATATTATACAGGGGTACTACTTCACTATTCCAAAACTTCAGGTCGCTGACCTGAGTCCAATCCAGCTTATCTTCTTTGACTGCCTGCAACCATTTATCCCTTTCACCGGGTTTATCTAAAGAAACACCAAGAATTGCAAAATTTTTTGTCCTGAATTGCTGATATGCTTTTACCACATTAGGATTTTCTCTTCTGCAGGGGCCACACCAGCTTGCCCAAAAATCAACCAAAACATATTTCCCTCTGAAAGAACTTAATGACACATTTTTCCCATTTACGTCAGGCAATGTAAAATCAGGAGCTTCCTTACCAACCCAGCCGGCGCTGCTTGCCATTTGTGCATCCAATGATTTTTTTATACTGGCTAAGCCCTGGTGTGAGGGATACTTTGCATTAAGGTCAGTAATAATCTTAGTTACTTCATCATCTCCCAACGCCTCAATCTTAAAGGCAGGGTTATTGGCGGTAGTCTGGTAATAGCCAAGCACAAACATTGTCAGCGAAGGGCTTTTTGATTCATTTATTTTCTGAAGTGAAAAACTCCGGATATCAGCAGCGGCTGCAGTTTGTTTTGCGATAGCCGGCTGTATGATGCTGTCTGCGGCATGTATGCTTTGAAGACTGTCAACAAGGCGGCCATCATCATAAACATTTTTTAATTTATCAGTGAACGTATAAATAAAATCTTTCAGCTGCTCACTGGCTGGTGAACCTTTTACAATATATTTCTCCATCAGGTGATTACTGTCATTCGAAAAAAAAGCATCCAAAGTGATTGCCGGAACATCATTAATGACCGAAGTAAGCGGGAACATATTCCCATCCAGGCGCAGGTTAAAAATTGTTTCTTCATGCGTGGATGTTTTTAAGGAATATTTTCCATCTTTCCCAATTACAGCAGAGTCAACCACCATACGCTGCATGGTTGCCATCGGCACTTCTTCCAGGTAGATCATCCGGGCATTACTGTTCGTCAGTGTTCCGGATATTTCAAATCCCTTTTTTGTAGTCTTGTTATTGCAGGATATTATTGCCCCAATAACAATCATTGCAGACATTCCTCTTTTTAATAATAAACTTTTCATTATTCAGATTTAAGTTTTTCCAAAATTAGCTGATTGACCACTGCAGGATCCGCTTTCCCTTTTGTCTTTTTCATTATCTCTCCCACGAATAAGGCTAACAGGCCTCTTTTTCCTTTTTTATATTCTTTTACTTTATCAGCAAACTTATTCAATACCTCATCTACTATGGGTTTCAGGGAAGAGACATCTGATTCCTGCAGCAGGTTATTTTCTTCAGCAACCTGCAAAGGGCTTTTACTGCCGTCTTTTAAAATCACCGGGAATATTTTTGCAGAAGCAATAGAAAAGCTCACTTTACCCGTTTCAGTTAATTCAATCAGCGAAGCGAATTGATCCGGCTTTAAGGGAAAGGATTTAATTTCACTCTTATTTTCATTCAACCATGACTTTACCGGCCCAAGCATCCAGTTTGCAGCTGGTTTATAATAAGAAGTATATTTAATAGTTGCTTCAAAATAATCAGCAAAATCTCTCTCTTCGGTCAGCACTTCAGCATCATACCCTGAGAGTTGCCACTGAGTTGTGTATTTTTCAATCCTTTTATCCTGCAATACAGGGATTTCGCTTCCGACCCTGCTGATAAATTCATCACTCAAATGAAACGGGGTAAGATCCGGTTCAGGAAAATAGCGATAGTCCTCTGCATCTTCCTTTTCCCTGATTGAAAAAGTTTTACCGGTACCGGCATCAAAACTCCGGGTTTGCTGGATGATGATCTCCTTATTTTCCAAACAATTCACGAGCCGCTGTTCTTCAAATTCTATTGCTCTCTTTACATTTCTTATCGAATTCAGGTTTTTTACTTCCACTTTTGTACCCAGCTTCGTTTCTCCCTTTTTTCTTACGGATATGTTCGCATCGCACCGAAGACTGCCTTCTTCCATATTTCCGTCGCACACTTCAAGGTACCGGACCAGCTTTCTCAGTTCTGTCAAAAACTGAAAAGCTTCATCGCTGCTGCAGATACCCGGTTCTGTTACTATTTCAATGAGTGGGGTGCCCGCCCGGTTGTAATCAATGCAGGTATTTTCTGAATCAATATCATGAAGGCTCTTACCGGCATCTTCTTCCAGGTGGATACGGTTCAACAGAATTCTTTTCTCCCCCAGGCCTGTCTTAATTTTAATATACCCTCCTCTGCAAATGGGGGTACTATGTTGAGAAACCTGGTATCCTTTAGGAAGGTCAGGATAAAAATAATTTTTACGTACAAAATAATTTTCCTTCATTATTTCGCAATGGCAAGCCAATCCCATCCTGATCGCCAGTTCCACAGCTTTCCGATTCATCTTAAGCAAAGTTCCCGGGTGTGCTAGGGTTACCGGGCCTACAGACGTATTTGCTTCCAAGCCAAAAGCAGTGCTGTCACCGCAGAACAACTTACTCTTAGTAAGTAATTGGGCATGAACTTCAAGGCCTATCACTGTCTCATATTCACTATATTCTTTTTTCATTTTCAGAAAGCAAAAGTAAATCTTTTAGCGCAGCACAATATTATTAAAGCAAACCCCGAGCAGCCAGTGGCTACCCGGGGTTACCATAAACATTTTTGTCTAAAAAATCACAGGTCAGCCGTTTTCAGCTTTCGAGGGATCTTCACTTCAATATTCTGTGTCTTTCCGTTGCGCTGAATTTTAAACATCAGCGAATTTTTATCCTTGCTGTCCCACACAACTTTTGCAACTTCATCTGCACTGTTCACAGCTTTGCCATCTATCTCTGTAATCACATCGCCTTCCTTAATGCCTGCTTTGCCGGCATTGCTGTCATCATCTACATCAATCACTTTAGCTCCTTTTCCGTTTTCCGTGTCCTGAACAGACAAGCCAAGCCTGGGGCGGCCAGTAGTGGTATTGAACATCTGATCCCAATTTCTGCCCTGAAGCCTGGGCATCATTTGTTCAATTTTCGGAGCCAGTTCTTCATAATTTATATCAGGCATTTTGAAACCATAGACTTCATTCCTGTTATCATAAAGATTGATACCAGCCCATTTAGTGAGCTCTGCGGTCACTGATTGTTCTTTGTTGTCCCGGAGAAAAGTAACTTTCACTTTATCGCCGGGTTTATATTGCCCGATCGCTTTAGAAAGATCATCCGGATCAGATATTTTATGATCATCAATCTTTGTAATAACATCGTTTTCTTTCAGGCCTGCCTTTTGAGCAGCACTTCCATCCGTTACATCCTGAATTGCTGCGCCTCCATCAGTTTTTTTTGTAGTAACGCCCAGCATTGCACTGTTTCCTGGAGTACCAATAACGGTAACGGCTCCATCCCCTCTCCGGTTGTCAGGATTTCCCCGGTAATTTCTGATAATATTACGGCGTACCGTGATATCACCACCTTTCATGTCTTCGATCGGCTTTCCATTTACCGTTATCTTATCGCCGGATATTTCCACAGTCGTTTTTTGATCTTTATCTCCCTTACGGGTAATAGTGATCACTTCTGTTTCCGAATTATTCCTGGCGTTTTTCTGCTCCTGGTTGTTTTCCTTTTGAGCCATCACAGAAACAGGGGCCAGCATAGCAAACCCGATTGCTACAACTGATATTTTTTTTACTGCACATTTCATAAGTTTCAAGTTTTATTTTTTGAATTACGTCTCTTTTCGTAGGTCAAATATAGGAATAATTTATGAAATACGAAATATTTCGGAAATGTTAAATAATGTGAAGGGTTAACAGGCAAAATCAACAACCGAAAAGGTTAATAATCTCATAGGTCATGATAAGGCGTTCCTCTATCTCTTCCTCGGCAAGAAAATTCATTCCACATTTTTTTAATACCCGGACAGACGCAAGATTTTCGGGATCAGCTCTCCCGATGATCCGGTATATATTCAGTTTTTCAAACCCATATTTGATACAGGCCTGCGCTGCTTCGGTAGCGTAACCTTTTCCCCAAAAATCTTTTTTTAAACGATACCCCAAATCAACTTCATCCCGTTGCGGAATATATTTTAATCCGCACCAGCCGATAAACTCCAATTCCGGTTTCAGGTGAACAGCCCACCGTCCATGATGGTACAATTTATATTGCGGCAAAATAACCTGTTCCAACACCTGCCGGGCCTGTTCAGTATCCTTTATGGGATCATGAGTATAGCGGATGACTTCAGGATCTAAATTAAGATCATAGATCAGCGGGCTGTCTTTCGCATTAAACTTACGCAGTAAGAGACGTTCGGTTTCAATGACCACATGCATAATATTCTACCACCTGTAAAGAATCATATTTACAAAAGAGACCGTACCTTTTTAATCACCTGGTCCAGTCGGCCGGCATCTGTGCCTCCGGCGGTAGCAAAATTCTTTTGGCCGCCGCCTCCGCCCCTGATGAGCGGTGCGATATGTTCTTTAATGATACCGGCAGCATCTAAATTCCTGGCATCAACTACATTATCGGATATGCTAATCGCTACATACGGCTTGCCGCCAATATTGGCACATAAAACCACAACCGAATGCTTGATATGATTTCTCAGGTCAAAACAAAGCTTTTTTAATGCCTCTGCCGAAGATATTTCCACAATATCACTGATAAAGTTTACCCCGTTGATGCATTCGTCTTTACGCAATAATTCATTCCTGATCACCACCAGTTGCCTGGCTTCCAGGTTTTCAATATGCTTTCTTAATTCTGCGTTTTCTTCCGAAAGATTTTCAAGTGATTTTAAAACGTCTTTAGGATTTTTTAATAATGCTCGGATATCCTGCAATAAAGATATCTGCCCGTCAATATATTCTTCGGCTTTCTTACCGCTTACCGCTTCAATCCTTCTTACTCCTGCAGCAACGGCGGTTTCATGAGTAATTTTAAACAAACCCAGCTCACCGGTAGCGCTTACATGTGTGCCTCCGCATAGTTCAATTGAATATGCCGGATCAATAATTACCACACGAACCACATCACCATACTTTTCTCCAAAGAGCGCCATAGCTCCCATTTTCATGGCTTCCTGTTTTGGCATTTCACTGATCACCACCGGGATATTTGTTCTTATCTTTTCATTTACCAGGGCCTCTACTTTTATAATTTCTTCATCGGTCATTTTTATAAAATGAGAAAAATCAAAACGCAGGCGATCTTCATTCACCAAGGATCCTTTTTGTGCAACATGCACTCCCAAAATTTTTCTTAAGGCAGCATGCAGCAAATGAGTAGCTGAATGGTTCAGCATAATATTTTTTCTTCTCGCAGCATCCACCCTGGCCGATACCGGGGCTGAAATGTCTGAAGGCAGGGCATCCGTATAATGAACAATGAGGTTGTTCTCTTTTTTGGTATTGGTAACAGCAATCTTTTCATTCCCGACGATCAATTCCCCTGTATCTCCTACCTGCCCTCCGCTTTCTGCATAAAAAGGGGTTGCTTCCAAAACCAACTGAAAAGATTCTTTTCCTTTTACCTTAACCTTCCTGTATTTAATTACCCTCGTTTTTATTTCCAGGCTGTCATAACCTACAAATTCGTTCAGGGAAAAATCGTCCAGCACTGTCCAGTCGCCTGTATCTATGGTTGTAGCCGCACGGCTGCGGGATTTTTGTTTCTGCATCTCCTCTTCAAAGCCTTTCTCATCAACAGACAATCCTTTTTCTTTTACTACCAGCCGGGTAAGATCTATCGGGAAACCAAAGGTATCATAGAGCCTGAAAGCTTCTTCTCCGGAAATATCCGAAGAAGCATCCTGCAGCATGGACAATCCTTTTTCAATAGTTTTTAAAAAAGCATCTTCTTCTTCCTTCACTACTTTGCTTACAAAATCTCTTTGCTTATAAAGCTCCGGAAAAATTGTTTCAAACTGCCTCGCTAAACCATTCAGCAAGAGGTGAAGCAATGGCTTTTTAAAATCCAGGCAGGAAAAATAATAACGAACGGCCCTGCGGAGAATTCTCCGGATCACATATCCCGCTCCCGTGTTGGAAGGCAACTGGCCGTCTGCAATAGTGAATGCAATAGCACGTATATGATCGGCCACTACCCTGAACGCAATATCTTTTTTACTGCTGCCTGCTTCATACTTTTTTCCCGTTATCTTTTCAGTTTCTGTTATGATGCCTGTAAAAATATCCGTATCATAATTGGAGGCCTTGTTTTGCAGGATCCTTACCAATCTTTCCAGTCCCATTCCTGTGTCCACATGTTTGGCAGGCAAAGGTTCCAGTGTACCGTCTTTTAAACGGTTGAACTGAATAAACACATTGTTCCATATCTCCACTACTTTGCCGGTATCATCATTATTCACAAGAGAATGTCCATCATTATTTGCTTCCGGCCGGGAGTCATAATGAATTTCGGTACAGGGGCCGCAAGGGCCGGTATCTCCCATTTCCCAGAAATTATCTTTCTTGGTGCCCATCAGTATCCTGTCTTCCGGCAACCATTTCTTCCATTCGTTGTACGCTTCATCATCTCCGGGCAATCCTTCTTTTTCATCGCCTTCAAAAACGGTAACGTACAACCTTCTTTTATCTAATTGATAAACCTCCGTGAGCAATTCCCAGCTCCAGGCTATTGCTTCCTTCTTAAAATAGCCGGCTTCCGGTCGGGCAGGATCGCCAAAGCTCCAGTTGCCCAGCATTTCAAACATGGTATGATGATAGGTATCTACTCCCACTTCTTCCAGGTCATTATGCTTGCCGCTCACCCGCAGGCATTTTTGTGTATCTGCCACCCTGTTGTACTTTGGCTTTTTATTTCCGAGAAAATAATCTTTAAACTGGTTCATACCGGCATTCGTGAACATCAAAGTAGGGTCATTCTTTACCACGATCGGCGCCGAGGGAACGATCTCATGCCCTTTTGATCTGAAAAACTCCAAAAAACTTGTTCTTATTTCTCCGCTGGTCATATTGGGATCAGTAAATGATGAAAATTATCGTGAAAAAACAGAATTGCCATAATGCAGGCCTGGTTTATAAAAAGTAAATCCTGGTATAAATGAAAGGACAGCAAAAAAGCCCGGTAACAGTTTAGATACTGGTAATATATTTATTTTTTTGCCAGCCATTGTTTTACGATTATGGGTTGATTTTTGCAGGATATCAGGCTATATTTGTTTCCCACAGGTATTGAACGGGTATGCAAAGGTAACAGATTCAGGTATCTTTCAGGAGGTTGAAACCTGTTAAGAAATATCCTAATGAAGAAGATCAAATACTATTATAACACCAATACGCTTCGTTACGAAAAGCTGGAAACCCCCTTACGGGTAAAACTGCTGCGTGTTTTTGGTTTCATTGCTGCCGCTTTTGTGACTGCTGCCCTTATTTCATTTGTGGCTTTTCGTTTTATCGGCTCTCCCAATGAAAAATTATTACATATACGCTTCGAACAATTGACGGATAAGTATCATGAATTAAATGACCAGCTGAAGACAATGACAGACCAGATGCAGGAGCTGGAAAAAAGAGATAATAATATCTACCGGGCCATTTTCGAAGCTAATCCGATTCCCGACAGCATCCGGGCAAAAGAATTAGAAAAACAGATTGAAACGGCATCTGTAGAAGGAATGGATGACAATACACTATATTCTTCTATTATTTCTACCATTAACAATCTCAGCAGCCGGATAAGTGCAGAAAAAAAATCCTATAATGAGATTGATAACCTGCTGAAAAATAAAGAGAAATTATTATCTCATACCCCGGCTATTCAGCCTGTAAGCAATAAAGATCTAAATCGCATTGCTTCGGGTTTCGGGCACAGGATTGACCCGATATATAAGACAGTGAAAATGCATGAAGGGCTTGACTTTTCTGCCCCTGCAGGCACACCTATTTATGCTACTGCTGATGGAATAGTAACAGTGGCAGGTAACACTCAAAACGGTTATGGCAACCATGTTGTGATCAATCATGGCTATGGTTATGAAACTTTATACGGTCACATGTTGCGGGTAAAAGTAAAACCGGGTCAGCAGGTAAAGCGGGGGCAGGTGATCGGTTATGTGGGGAGCACCGGTAAATCAACCGGCCCTCATTGCCATTACGAAGTAACCAAAAACGGCCAGCACCTGGATCCCGTTTACTTCTTCTATAATGATCTTACTCCGGAGCAATTCGATCGCTTACTGAAGAAGGTGGCAGCATCCAATCAGAGTTTAGATTAAAGATTTTTTCCACATTACTTTTTTTGCTGTTCCCCGCCCTGATACATCACTATCTTTACAGTGAAATTATGGGAAGAACATTAACTCAGATTACACTTGACTTTGCACATGCTGAAAAAGAGGCTGCCATTAAAATGCCTGCAGCTTCAATTCCGGAAGAAAATGACAAAGTGGTGAAAAAAGAAAAACTTCAGAAAAATGAGCCTTCCGTGGAAGTGAAAGAACAACCAAAGGCTGTCTCTGCAAGAGGCCGCCGTTCTCTGAAAAGCATGACTCAGGAAACAGATAAAATTAAGATACCGGATGATGAGACTCTTTTCAAAAAACAATATTATCCTATCGGCGAGGTAGCAGCTATGTTCAGCGTTAACCAATCGCTGATACGGTACTGGGAGACTGAATTTGATATCCTGAAACCTAAAAAGAACCGCAAAGGCGATCGCTTCTTCAGGCCAATTGATGTAAAAAATCTTGTATTAATACATGACCTGTTGCGCCGCAGAAAATTTACAATAGAAGGAGCTAAAGAATACCTGAAGAAAAATAAAAGAGCGGAGGAGAAATTTGCAGCTACCAGGTCTTTAGAAAACCTGAAATTGTTTTTACAGCAATTGAAATCCGGGCTTTAGGTCAATTATTTACTGCAATAACTTTAACAAGACCCGCTTCAACTTTCGGCCATTCATAATTACATTTGTCCGCTACATTTATAATTACACTCATGAAAAAGAAGATCCTGTTTATTACTTTATTCATTGCCGCCAACACCAATGTGTTTTCCCAATATCAGTATGAAGTGTTCTCAGAAAGGCCTAATGAAAAAACATACAAAGGCATCTTATCAAACCAGGTGCTTCTAAGTGACACCTCATTCAAATGGTATGCTGCAAACCTGGAAAATTATACCCCCAATAAATCTGCCGTGGAAGAGCTGAAGAAAAACAGGGATTCCATCGAACTGCTTGTATTCATGGGCACATGGTGCGAAGATTCACAATTCATCATACCAAAACTTTTTTCATTGCTGAATACTTCAGGTTTTTCGCAAGATCATGTCACCCTGATAGGTGTGGACCGAAATAAAAAAACGCTGAGCCATCTCTGCGAAGCGCTGAACGTAACCAACGTACCGACCATTATTGCAATGAAAGGCGGGAAAGAAATAGGCCGGGTGGTAGAATACGGAACGTATGGCTTATTTGATAAAGAATTAGGCGAAGTCATCCATAACGCTACTGCTTCCCGATAACATGCACAATGCTGGCGGCGCCGGTCATCCTGATCTCCAAAGATTCCATCAACCGCAATACAGAAAGATTCACGTTTTCTTTTATCGAATTAAATTCATCCTGCGTGACGGGGGCTGTGAAATAATCGCCATTGATCATAAATGATTTTCCGGTAATGGCATCCAGCAATACTGCCGCATTTTCAATTCTCTCATTCTTCAAAATAGCCTTAATCCCTGCAATAAGTTTTTGCAGTTTTTCAGAAGTGGTGGAAAGTTCCGCTTCAAGTCTTAGTTCTCCTTTACGCTGTGTCCTCAATGATAAATTATCAACGATCGTGTCCACCATTTGCTTATTCGGAACGGAAACATAAGTTTTCTGATCCGTGCGGATGCGGGTACTTCTTAGTCCTATCTTTTCTATAGTGCCGGTAATGGCCTGCACTTTCACTATATCGCCGGTAGTAAATGGTTTATCAAAAAATATTATAAAAGATGCGATAAGGTTTTCCATACTCTCTCTCAGCGACAGGGCAATGGCGGCACCCACGATACTGAGGCCTGTCAGAAAACTCTGCACATCCAGCCCAAATGAAAAACTCAAAACCATCAGGATGCCGATAATGACAATAATGACTTTAAAGAAATCCTTGAAAAAAACAATCAGCTGATTGTCGGTCTGGTCCGCAGTGAGCTCCGCTTTTCTTCCTAAAATAATGGCGGCAAAATCTATCACCCGCAACAACATCCTGATAAATGAATAAATAAGCAGCAGGCTGCCGAGGCTCAGAAAAATCTTATGCAGGGTAAAGTCATAAATTTCAACATTGAGCTGTTGCGGAAATTTCAACCGATGCAACAGAACAAGTGCAATAAATACAAGAAGGAAAAAAAACAACGGCTGGGCGATCAGGTTGATAAAGGAACTGCGATCCACTTTTTTCCAATGCTTATTGATCAGGCGCGACAACAACCCGGCAAAGTAGCGGGAGATAAACCGCTTCAGGATTAACACAAAAAGAATGACACCCAGAATTACGAGATAATCTTTTACAGTATTATCCAACCATACCTGCTGCAGGAAATCATTCATTACAAACAAAAAAATTGAACCCTAAAAATATCGAATCTGCCGGAACTGCAATTATTGAAATGTATAAATTTTCAGTTCATTATCTTTTAAAGAAAATAAACGGTCTGATGTAAAGTTGAAAGAGCGGGATCCCTGAAGTTCTGCCGGCAGTTTCCATTCATCCAAACGAAAACTGCTGATCTCATATCGGTACAATGTATCAGCGTTTGATCCGAATATATATTTACCGGCCACCTTAAAATCTTTCCAGCCGGTGATCAGAATTTTATTTTTCAGTGTGCCGTAATAATCAAAGACAAAAACTGCCTGTGCCGGGTCATAGAGGTACACATACTTATTTTCATCAAATATTTTCCGGGGATTAGGCGCCATGCCGAATAACAAACGGAAATCCGGCGTTTCCATCAACAGCTTTCCGTCATCATCAATTTTCTTCAATTTATTTTCTACTTCGTCATACACCCATATTTTGTTATCATACGACTGACCGATAGCTTTTGCCTGCAAAATATTTTGTTGCCGCAGATCAATGGTACTTCTTATAGAAAGGAACCTGTCCAGGACGACAATGGTGGAAAAATCTTTATAAAAGAGTAATATCTTCAAAGGGTTGGAAACATCAATCAATGTGGCCTGCCCGTACTTTTTAACATCATTAAATACCGCCACCGAATCTCCATTCTGATTCAGTTTTTTCAACTGGTTGCGGCTGCTGAGAATGTAAATATTATCAAGATCATCCACGGTGAAAGATGCAATATCCCCCTTAATTATCCTGACCAGGTGAAAGGAAGTATCGCTTTGTGCCCCGGCAAAGCATGAAATAAAAAAGGCAACTATGATTCCTGAAATGTGTTTCATGTTTTTCGAATGATCTTATGGTCTTGTCCTGTATATGATACCAGATCCAGTTTTTCTCCGTCAAATACCGCATAGGTGAAAAAGCGGATCCAGTCACCAAGGTTGACATACCGGCTATCTGTTGTCAGCTTGTAATCAATTGCAAGGTGCCGGTGGCCAAAAATGAAATAATCGTAATGTTCTTTTTTCAGTTCATCCCTGCAAAAAGTGATCAGCCATTCTTTATCCTCTCCAAGAAAAATTTCTTCTGATGCACCTGTTTGTGCCCGGCTGCGCCGGCTTAAATAATGAGCAAGTCCCATTCCAAAAACGGGTGGCAATATGCCAAATAACCGTTTGCAGGCGGGGTTGCGGAATATCTTCTTTAATCTTTTATATCCATGATCTCCAGGGCCCAGCCCATCGCCATGGCCGATAAAAAACTTCTTTCCGTTCCGCTCTATCTGAAGGGGCTTAAAATATACGGGGATGTTCAGTTCTGTCTGAAAATAATTTTTCATCCACATATCATGATTCCCGACAAAAAAATGAACCGGAATACCTGAATCAGTCAACTCTGCCAGCTTACCCAACAGGCGGGTAAACCCTTTGGGAACTACTTTCCGGTACTCATACCAGAAATCAAACATATCGCCCACCAGGAAGATCTCTGCAGCATTACTTTTTATTTCATCCAAAAAACGGACAATAATTTTTTCCCGTTCCAGGCTGGCAGCATGATCCGGTGCGCCGAGGTGAAAATCGGAGAGGAAATAAATTTTTTTATCTGGAGACGCTTGCACCCTGTTCGCTACTTTTGCTGAAGGTAACTCATAAGATCGCCGGAAGCAATCACGGTCTTACCACTCACATCACCATTATACCAATAGATCCAGGCATGTGTGACGCCTTCTTTTAAATATACTTCCGTGAGTTCACGACGATACAATTGCATTTCATCAGGCTCCACATTCACTCCTTCATAATCATCAAGCTGGCTGATAGCCCAGTCAAATTCTTCTTTTCTTTTAATAACATACAGCTCACCGGATATAAAAGAGTTGTCTTTAGACGGGAGCCCTGCCGGGTAGCTCCCCATATCAAATAATTTGCCTCTTGTTTTTGCTTCGCCTACTAAAGAAAAATAACGGCTGATATATTCATACGCCGGGCTTTTGAAACCGCTCCGCAATGAACCATACACGAAGAGTTGATAGATACTATAATCTGACATACCATAAAAATACTAATGCAAAATGAATTATGCTTCTACCAGCAGTAAATAAACTTCTTTGGGGCCATGCACACCCACCACAAGGGTTTTTTCAATATCTGCAGTCCGGCTCGGGCCGGTGGCAAATGTAATCAGCGACGGGAGCTGGTCTCCATATTTGTCTTTGATCAATTGCAATGCATCTTTGATATCAAAGACCAGCTGGTTTACATAAGCAATACAAATATGTACCGGTGCATATACACTGACGGTACGCCCGCTTTGCTGGGCCGCACTCATCACTATACTTCCTGTTCTCGCCACCAGGGCTTCGCAACCGGTGATACTTACGTCGCAATCTTTGAGGGCAACTCCGGAAAAACCGGTAAACCCATTCTGCCGGAGAACAGACTTAAGAGCATCTTCACAGCAATATACCCGGCTCCATTCTCGGTGGGTCAAAAGATCTTTCAACTGGGTGACCAGTTCTGAATGATTCAGGCAATAAATGAATTTTCCCTGCAATTTGGTAAACTGATCAGCAAATTCAAGCTCTGGTTCCTGCCCGGGTTTTCGGAAAAAGAATTGTTTCGACTCGCTTTGAGGAAATGGAAGAGGCGTTGAATGACTCAACGCCATGCGTATTTTTTTTAATATATTTTCTTTGGAAGGAGAAATTGCCATGTCGCAAAATTAAACAGAAGGCGCCAGTCCAAAACTTCCTGCCTGCCCATCAGCTTCTTTTCTTTCTTCTTTTTTCACTTCAGCCACAGGCGCTTTTTCTTCAGTGGTTTCCGGGACAGCAGCTTCGCCCACTTCCAATACTTTCTTTTCTTCAAAAGGGCGTTTACCGATCAAAGCTTCCACATCACTCTGGAACAATACTTCACGCTGCAATAATGCTTCGGCCAGTTTTTCAACCTGCTCTTTTTTATCAGTCAGCAACTTCTTTGTCCGTTCATACGCATTATCAATTAATTTTCTTACTTCTTCATCAATCACTTTAGCTGTTTCATCACTGTAAGGCTTTGTGAAATTATATTCAGCACCCTGCTGCGGATCATAAAAGCTGATATTCCCGATCTTGTCATTCATGCCATAAACAGTCACCATTGCATAAGCGATCTTGGTGATCTGCTGCAGGTCATTCTGCGCCCCGGTAGAAATTTTATTGAAAAAGATTTCTTCACTGGCTCTTCCGCCCAAAGTCATACAGATCTGGTCCTGCAATTGATCAATGTTATAGAGATATTGTTCTTTCGGCGTGTATTGTGCATATCCCAAAGCAGCTGTACCTCTCGGCACGATCGTGACTTTTAATAACGGGTATGCATGTTCCAGGAACCATCCGCAAATTGCGTGGCCGGCTTCGTGATAGGCAATGATCTTTTTTTCTTCAGGAGAAATGATTTTACTCTTCTTCTCCAATCCGCCGATTACCCTGTCCACCGCATCCTGGAAATCTTCCATTTCCACTGCATCTTTTCCTTTTCGTGCAGCTATTAAAGCAGCTTCATTACATACATTGGCAATGTCTGCACCTGCAAATCCCGGTGTCTGTTCTGCCAGTTTATGAACATCAAGTGTCTTGGAAACTTTTATTGGCTTTAAATGCACTTTAAAGATCGCTTCACGACCTTTCAGGTCCGGTTTATCTATTGATATCTGCCTGTCGAAACGGCCCGGCCTCAGTAAGGCATTATCCAAAACATCAGGGCGGTTTGTAGCAGCAAGAACAATAATGCCTGAATCTGTTCCAAATCCATCCATTTCTACAAGCAACTGGTTCAGGGTACTTTCTCTTTCATCGTTGCTCATCATCACATTTTTTCCTCTTGCCCGGCCGATCGCATCTATCTCATCAATAAAAATGATACAGGGAGCTTTTTCTCTTGCCTGTTTGAAAAGATCACGTACCCGGCTGGCGCCTACACCTACAAACATTTCAACAAAATCACTTCCGCTCAGGCTGAAAAAAGGAACCTGTGCCTCGCCTGCCATGGCTTTGGCCAATAATGTTTTCCCGGTACCGGGAGGGCCGATCAGCAAAGCGCCTTTAGGTATTTTACCACCAAGGCTTGTATATTTTTTCGGATTCTTTAAAAAGTCAACTATCTCCATCACTTCCACCTTTGCTTCATCAAGGCCTGCCACATCCGCAAAAGTGATATTCACCTTAGTTCCTTTATCAAACAAGGTAGCTTTTGACTTGCCAATACTGAATATTCCTCCGGGGCCGCCTCCGCCGGTGGCACCACCGCCCATTTTACGCATCAGCAATATCCAAAGGCCGATGAATAACAATACCGGCAATATAAATTGCAAAATGCCGCCCAACCAGTCTTTTTCGTTTTCTACATCGTACGGCACTTCTTTTACAGAAGAAGCTGTTTTATAAAAATCAGACATTTCTTTATTGAAATCTTCTCCTGAGACAATACGAAAATACATCTGGGGACCTTCATCATTCACTTTACCGTTCACACTATTCTTTAATTCATCTTTATGTGCAGTGATGCCGTCTTTATTTAAAAACACTTTCACCAGTTTGCGGTTATCAACGATTACATACTTATCTACCTGCCCGTTTTGCACCATTTGCTTGAAATCAATGCTGTTGATCTTGACCATATTGGTGGAAAAAGGTCCAAACCAATAAGATCCGATCAAAACAATAAAGATGATTGCATAGATCCAATAGATACTGAATTTCGGTCCTTTGCGGGGAGATTGACCTGGATCATCGCCGGATTGCTGCCGGTTGAATTTCGGTAAACCTCCTTTTTCATTTCTGTTATATGGTTCCTGTGCCATGTTATTTTTCTGAATTCCTGCTAATTACTGATTATTATGAAATTAATTTTATTCTGTGCCAACATTTAACTAATCACTGTGTTTTTCAGTTTTACCATCACTCCACATCTCTTCTAATTTATAAAAGTATCTTGTTTCGGGGGTCATGATGTGTACTACAACATTTACATAATCGATCAACACCCATTTCATTGCCTGGTACCCCTCCTGGTGATATGGTTTTTCATTACACTTTTGCCCTACCTGTTCTTCTATATATTCAGACAGAGCTCTTATCTGTGGCTGGTTACTGGCTTCACAAATAATAAAGAAATCGGCTACTGCTTCCTGAATATTGCGCAGATCTAAGGAAATGATATTCTCGCCCTTTTTTGCCTGAATAGCGTTGATAATGGTTTTGATAATTTTCGAATTTCTTGTTAACCGTGTTACACTCTTTTTCTTTCGGTTACTCAATAATGCCAATTGTTCCAAATATTGAATGTATTTTTCGTCTGCCTTCCGGCAGACAGGATTATCGCTTTAGTTTTTGGTCCGGGATCACATAAGTGCATGAGCAATTTGCCAGCATCAGAAAACCCTATCCATAAACTCATTTACTTTGTCAAAAATAACAATTAATTGCCACAACCTCCCATCAATAAAACCATAGGAATATCATTCCTTGAACTACAATCGGTTGACAGTACCAATAACTATGCCCGGAAGCTTTTACATGAAGGTTTGGCATATCATGGGCTTTCCGTTTTTGCCCATGAGCAGGTGCTGGGAAAAGGCCAGAGAGGAAAGTCATGGATCAGCGGAAAAGATGAAAGCATCATTCTAAGTATCATCATAGACCCACGCCCTTTAAAACTAACGGAACAATTCAGGCTGTCTGCCTGCGTTGCCGTTGCTGCTCATGAATTTTTTTCCCGATATGCCGGAGAAGGTACAATGATCAAATGGCCAAATGATCTTTACTGGCAAGACAGAAAGGCAGGAGGCATCCTTATTGAAAACGTGGTGGGCACCGGGTATCCGGAAAAAGACCGCTGGCAATGGGCCATTGCAGGAATAGGGATCAACATCAATCAAAAAAGATTTGCATCCGGATTGAAAAACCCTGTATCACTTTATCAAATAACCGGCAAGGCATCCGATCCGCTGATGATGGCAAAAGAACTTTGCAGCATTCTTGATAAAAAATTCGATCAACTGATCAGGGGAGATTTTGAAAATATCTTTATGACCTACCTGTCTTTTCTTTACAAGAAGAATGAAAAAGTGAAACTTAAAAAAGGTGAACAGATCTTTGAAGTGATCATTCTTGGCATTTCTCCTTCAGGAAAACTTATTGCAAAGCATTCGATAGAAGAAAAATTTGACTTCGGTGAGATTGAATGGGTGTTATAAATTATCACAGGCCGAATCACCGGGATCCGGAATGCTCTTACTGTTTATCGGATTTCTTTTACCCGGGGTTTCAATGATTCGTTAACCTGCCGGGCCGCTAATTCTTATTTTTACTGATTTTTTGCTCTCCACAAAACAAATGTTCTTGCTATAGTAAATCCCCAGCGAAACTGCCCTTTGCCCCAGGATGTCACCGTTCTCGGAATAAAACGGTTTTCGAGTATCTCGGTAGCATTGGTAAAATTCAAATGAAACACATGGCCTGCCGTAAGAAATTCAAATCCTATTCCCAACGGATCATAAAATTTAATGGGCGGATGTACAGCTGAGTTGGGATCTTTATAAAATTCTTTTGCCTGCTGCGAATGAAATACATGGAAATAATCAATGATGAAAGCAAGATTTCTTGTGACCGGGATACGGGCGGCGCCACCTAAAGCAAACAGGGATTTGTCATCACCGGGGATAACCCGGCTCCTGTGTACAAAAGAAGAGACGAGCTCTACACTCGATTCTCCGAATTTGCGGGCTATAATCAATTGCACTGCCTGGCTAAGCCGGTCAGAAAGATTTTTAAAGGTGGTCTCCGCTGAATCGGTATAGGGCGGGCTGAACTTTGCAGATGGCATTGAAGCCACTACCATATTTGCAAACAGTGCTACTGATACCGGGTGCCTGGGATCATTTTCTCTTTGTTCGGCTAATTTATATTTGAAACCCAGCTCCCACAATTTTTGTACACGGCTGAAATCAGTCTGATAATTTTCTCCTCCCCGGTCACGGGAAGTGATCAGATCAAGCCGCTTTCCCAAACCTGTTTGAAAACTTATTTTTATATCTGCAGCATTGTCCAGGCCAAAAAAATTCTTTATACCACCGTTAGATCCGGCTACATCATAAAAATTATGAATGACCCTGAAGATCATTTTCCCTTTCCCAACCAGTTCCGTTGTATTGGCATTGATCAGCCGTTCCGATTCAAAAATCTTTACAGCCGGTTTTGGAGCAGGTGTTTTGTCTTCCATCCCCTGCAGCAGGCTGTTGAATGTAGTATCCTGGGACAATGCCTGCAGGGTGAAAAGCATTGAAATTAGAATAAAGATTCTTTGCATGTGTACAATTCATTTATTAAAAAACGATCGTTGTCTTAATTACCGTAATCTTTTTGAATATATAAAAATAAAAAAGAGTATCCTGACCCGGTCAATAAGAATGTTCACACATGGGAATAAAATCTATTGCATGGCTGCCATGATTTCCTCCGCATGGGCGCTGACCTTTGGCTTGTGGAAAATCTTTTGTATCACGCCTTTTTCATCAATGACAAAAGTGGTGCGCAGCACGCCCATGTATTCACGGCCATACAGTTTCTTGAGTCCCCATACTCCGTATTTTTCAAGAATCTCATGCGTAATATCGGCGATCAAAGTAAAAGGCAGGCTGAACTTATTTTCAAATTTCTTATGACTGTTCTCATTATCAGGGCTCACCCCGATAATTTCATAACCATTCTTTCTGAGCAATGCATAATTGTCACGGAGATTACATGCTTCGCTGGTGCAGCCCGGAGTATCATCCTTCGGATAAAAATAAAGTACCAGTTTTTTCCCTTTGTAGCCTGCAAGAGAAATCTTTTTTCCATCCTGATCTGTACCGGTGAATAACGGGGCTTTATCGCCTTCTTTTAATGTAACCATAAAAAATTATTTTGTTTTAGTTGATTTTTTTACGGCTGTTTTCTTTATGGGTACTCCTTTCTTTTTATGAATTACCTTCCTGGGTGAAGGCGTAAAAAGGTCACGCCGGATCCACCACGTTTTAGCAGTTGTATTCCCTGCAATATCTTCCACCGTTACTTTTAACTGATGAACCCCATAAGGGCAATGTTCATCGAAAGTATAAATAAAAGGGCCTTTTTTATCATTTGTAAAACAGACCCACCGGCCGTCAATTTCCCCACGAAAATTCGTTACCGCTCCCAGATCATCCCTGGCCTCAACTACAATGCTGTTTGAAGAAGCATATACAACAGTATCTTCTTTGCCTATGTCTTTTATGTATGGAGGTACGGTATCAATAAAAGCCCGGTAGCTTCCAAAGTCACCAAACCTGGCTGTCATCCATCCTTCCTGCCACTCAGCTTTACGGACAATATTTCGGCGGCCATCATTACAAATGATTACTACCTTATTTTTAATACTATCGGGAAGTTCTCGCACGGGTTTTATCTTTACAGTTGCAGCTACATGTAAAGGCAGCGACGGATCATTCAGCCGGTGCAATACAGAAACCGCATTGGGTGCCGGTGAATCATTCCGGTAATAGACAACATTCACGGTATCATACAAGCTGTATTTGGGCAATAGAAATTCAAAATCTTCCTTTTTAAAAACATTGACCTGGTTTGGAGCAAATACATTTAAAGTATCCCGCACAGAGGGCTTTTGCAGACTATCTACATGGCCGATCATGAAATTCAACTGCGAACGATGGTTATACTCATCTCTCACTTCAATATGAACAAGATGAAAACCGGTGTCACTCAAATTAAAAATTCCATCTCCGCTGATTTTTTTATATACAACACCCGGATCACCCGGCAAAAGCGACAAATGCTGCAGGTACTTCCCTGTTTTATAATAGTATTTATAATCTATTTGTGCGTTCACATAGGATGACTCACCATAATTAATACTGTCCAAAATAAAACCGAGGACAGGCTTATTATCAAAAAATATTTTTGCCGAATAAATTCCATCCGGGCTGCCGCTGTTTTTCATCTTATCCAGCGCCTGAATTGCAAAACTCACCCTGTTCAAACCAGTCTGAATTACGGGGACAGTTGAAAGAAGATAATCGTCGCCGGCGTTTTTTTTCAGGGAAAACAATTGCGGCTCCTGGCGGTACACACTAATAGTACGGTCATACAATGCCAGTTTATTAATTTCCGGGGGCAGCTCATCTTTTATGGGAAAGCCGAATAAAAGCGGGTTCAGGCATTTACCGGTTTTTGTATCCCGTATTTCAAAATGCAGATGCGGGCCCATGGAACCGCCGGAATTTCCGCTGTATGCAATCAGTTCGCTTTTAAAAACAGGAAACCTCTCTTTTGAAAAATCCAGTTCTATCTCCCAGGACTGCTGTTGGTACTGCTGTTCCGTCACATATTTTTCCAATGCAGAAAAAAAACTATTCAGGTGGCCGTACACCGTGGTCATCCCGTTGGGATGATTGATGAAGATACTGCGACCATAACCGAATGGTTCAATTTTGACTTTGGCAATGTATCCGCCTGCAGCGGCATACACGGGCAAATCTTCTTTTCTCTGAGTACGGATATCAAGGCCCATGTGCCAGTGATCCGGCCGCAGCTCACCCATGTTGGCTGTAAGATCCATCGGAATATTCAACGGATTCCTGAAATAATATTTGGGATAGCCGGGACGGGATTGGGCATATAGTACAGAACAAAAAAAGACAGGCAGAACAAATACAAAACAGTTTTTCATTATCTGCAAAAATAACTTATCCCACGAAGCGATCCTGTTCCAAAACAATTATTAAGGGATTCTTTGGAACCGGAAGATCAAAACAGAACTCTGGCAAATATTTTTCCGGGAATTGGCATCACTCATTATTTATTCATTTATAAAATCTATATCCGTTTATCATAAATACTTATTCCAAAATATTTTCATTTTTATCTTATATAATTGCATTGCTTCAGAAAAAACAATCAACATTGCCCCTGAAACTGTTGGAAAAAAAATATTTTTCACTTCGGCAAAAACCCTCTATTCCCCTAACTTTGCGTCCCGAAAACAACAGGGATTCTTCTTAATCAAAAATGCCCAAAGACAACTCGATCCACTCGGTTCTGATCATCGGTTCAGGGCCTATCATCATCGGACAGGCCTGTGAATTTGACTATTCCGGCTCGCAGGCAGCCCGAAGCCTCAGGGAAGAAGGCGTTAAAGTATTTCTGATCAACAGCAACCCGGCCACGATCATGACTGACCCCATGATGGCTGATAAAGTGTATTTACTTCCACTTACTGTAGAAAGTATCGAGCAGATACTTGAAGAAAATATTGCCAACGGCACTGCTATAGATGCGGTGCTGCCCACCATGGGTGGACAAACCGCACTAAACCTGGCTAAAGAAGCAAACGATCTTGGCATCTGGGAAAAATTTGGGGTCAAAATGATCGGTGTTGATATCAAGGCAATAGACAAAGCGGAAGACCGGGAAAAATTCCGTCAATGGATGATCGGGATGGGAATACCTGTCGCCCCTGCCAGGATTGCCAACTCATTTTTAGAAGGAAAAGAATTTGCACAGCAGATCGGGTTTCCTCTTGTAATCCGCCCGTCATTTACATTAGGAGGTACCGGCGGTGGCTTTGTACATGATAAAAATGATTTAGATGAAGCATTGAACCGTGGATTGCAGGCATCACCTATTCATGAAGTGCTGGTGGAAAAAGCAGTGCTGGGCTGGAAAGAATTTGAACTGGAATTGCTGCGTGATGCCGCCGACAATGTATGTATCATTTGCACCGTGGAGAATTTTGACCCGATGGGAGTTCATACCGGCGATTCCATCACGGTGGCTCCCGCCATGACCCTCAGCGACACGGCCATGCAACTGATGCGCAATACCGCTATCCGCATGATGCGTGATCTCGGAAACTTTGCAGGAGGATGTAATGTTCAGTTTGCACTCGACCCCGATACAGAAGGTATCATTGCCATCGAAATCAACCCGAGAGTAAGCCGTTCTTCTGCATTGGCATCAAAGGCCACGGGCTATCCTATCGCAAAGATCGCTGCCAAACTTGCCATCGGCTATACATTGGATGAACTGGAAAACCAGATCACCAAAACTACCTCAGCCTATTTTGAACCGGCGCTGGATTATGTAATCGTGAAAGTGCCGAGATGGAATTTTGATAAATTCAAAGGAGCGAATGATACATTGGGTCTGCAAATGAAAAGTGTGGGGGAAGTGATGGCCATCGGCAGAAGTTTTACCGAAGCCATTCAAAAAGCCTGTCAGAGCCTGGAGAATAATGCGGTGGGACTCGGTTATTATGGCAAGAGCATGATGCATGCAGAAGAAATACTGGAACGCATCAAGACACCGAAATGGGACCGCATCTTCCGTATCAAAGATGCACTGATGATGGGAGTGAGTGTGAACACCATTGCCAAAGCCACGGGCATTGACCGCTGGTTCATTTATGAGATCCAGAAAATCTGTAATTGCGAAAAAGAAATTGCGAAATATAAACTCGATACACTTCCTGCTGAATTGCTGAAGGAAGCCAAGCTGCTCGGCTTCAGCGATGAACAGATCAGCCGTATCATGAACAACGGCAGCGAAGAAGAAGTGTACGAAAAAAGAAAAGCCGAAGGCATCCGCCGCGTTTATAAAATGGTGGACACCTGCTCGGCAGAGTTTGAAGCAAAGACCCCTTATTTCTATTCCACATTTGAAGCCCCCTCTAACTCCCACGCAGGGGGAGAACAGTTGCTCTCCAATGAATCGAAGGTTTCTGATAAAAAGAAAATAATCGTTCTGGGTTCGGGGCCCAACCGCATCGGGCAGGGAATTGAATTTGATTATTGCTGCGTTCACGGATTACTTGCCATCAAAGAATGCGGCTATGAAGCCATCATGGTGAACTGCAATCCCGAAACAGTGAGTACGGATTTCGACATGGCCGATAAACTTTATTTTGAACCGGTGTACTGGGAGCATCTGCTGGAGATCATTGAACATGAAAAACCGGATGGAGTGATCGTGCAGTTGGGAGGGCAGACGGCGCTTAAATTATCCGAGCGGCTCCAGGAAAAAGGGATCCCGATCATCGGTACTTCTTTTGACAGCATGGATATTGCCGAGGACCGCGGACGTTTTTCAGACATGCTGAAAGAACTGGAGATACCCTACCCTGACTATGGGACTGCCCACACGGTGGACGAAGCGATCGCTGTTGCCAATAAAGTAGGCTACCCGGTGCTGGTGCGTCCCAGCTATGTATTGGGCGGACAAAGAATGAGGATCGTGATCAATGATGAAGAGCTGGAAAAAGCGGTAGTGAGTTTGTTGAAACATATCCCCGGAAATAAAATTTTAATTGACCATTTCCTGGATCGCTGCCAGGAAGCGGAGATAGACGCCATTTTTGACGGGGAAGGTTTTCATGTGATGGGCGTGATGGAACATATAGAACCCGCCGGCATTCACAGCGGTGACAGCAATGCGGTGTTGCCGGCTTTCAATTTAACTCCATTGGTAGTACAAACTATGGAAGAGTACGCAGAAAAAATTGCAAGGCAGCTTCAGATAAAAGGACTTATTAATATTCAGTTCGCCGTCAAAGACGGAAAAGTATATGTGATCGAAGCCAATCCAAGAGCATCACGGACCACACCATTCATTGCAAAAGCTTATGGAATCCCCTACCTCAATATTGCAACAAAGATCATGATGGGGGCAAACAAACTTCGTGATTTTAAGTTTGAAAAGAAATTAAAAGGATACGCTATCAAAGAACCCGTATTCAGTTTTGAAAAATTTCCGGGAGTCAACAAGGAGTTAGGCCCTGAGATGAAATCCACCGGCGAAGCCATCCGTTTTATCAAAGACCTTCGTGATCCTTACTTCCGTCAGTTATATAAAGACAGGAGTATGTATTTGAGTAAGTAGGAAATCACAATTCGGATAATATCCTGCTGAATCGGGCTTTTAAAGAAGGCAGATCATTTTTAGCAATTTCCCAGTCAATAAGAAAGTTGACACCGAAGTATTCATGAATAGATATATTTCTGAATCCATTGATTGATTTCCATTCAATAGCAGGATATTTTTCTTTCAGATCAGAAGTTATATTGTTGCAGGCTTCGCCCACTATTTCGATTTGTTTTATTGTGGCAAAACGTTTTTCCGAGTTAGCTATAAACTCATCGTATGAAACGCCTGTAAGATATTCTTCCACTTCAGAAATGGCATCAAGAATGTGATTGATTCTTATTTTATCAGTTATTCGCCCTTTCATAGATCAATATCTTGTCCTTGTCAACCAAAGGCTTGATATATTTTGATAATCCCTCTGCGCTTACAAGATCTACTTTTGTTTTCAACAATTCTGCTAATTCTAATTGGTACGTAAAAAATTTCATCCCGATTGGCTGAGTATGATCAAGCTCAACCATGATATCAATATCACTTCCTGGCTGCGCTTCATTCCTTGCAAATGAGCCGAATAAATAGGCTCGCTTTACCGGTTTACCGGAAAAAAATTGCTGTATTAATATTCTATTTCTATCGGATAGAGTCACTGTATAAAGATAAATCGAATTATCGTATTTACTAACTGTAGATTTAATGAAAATTCCAGGCAAAGAAATTATTTGCCCTGCAAGAAAGATTCGTGATCCTTATTTTCGGCAGTTGTATAAGGACAGGAGTATGTATTTGAGTAAGTAATGCCAAAATTTACCGGAGAAACCATCTATTCGTCACATTCTTTCCCACATCATTATTATATCGCTTCAAGCGATGAAATGAATTTTTGAAAATATTGGTTTCGAAGAGTCGTAGAGCCACAAACCCGACGCACAAGACCATCTGACACTCGCCTGCGAAGGAAATATTAACCTCTTTTTACCGGCAAAATTTTTTTTAGCTCTGCTACCTGCTCAACTCTGCAAGTTTATTCTGCATTCTCTTTATCCAAAAATCATTAACCGATACCGGGTTATTCTTGTACAGTTCAATGGCCTTGTTAAGCCAATTCCTATACCTGGCACGATCCTCTTCCCCGTTGGCAAATCCGCTGCAGCGAAATATGAGTTCCTGTAATTCATTCACCAGTATAAAAGTATGACTGAAATAAGACTTTAAAAAGACCGAATAACTGTTTTCTTTTTGTAATCCCGTTGTGTCTGCAGTTCCGAACCTGATCCACAACGCTTTTTTAAAGTCCTTCAGGTCCTGTTCATACAGGCTATCAGCATTCATATTCAGTATATACCTGTTCGCAAAGTCAGCAGATCGTATCAACGTGTTCAGTGTATCTCCTGCGGACGAATAATAAAGGCAAAGAAAATAAAGATTCTCAATTTTTGACACTGCTTCAACAGTATCCAATTCAGTATTAGCTGCCAATATATCCTGTAACCACAAAGTGTCTTTCTGCCTGCCGGCGCTGTCTATATATTCAAGCAGATGATCCCGGATCGTGTTCCAGGGGCTTTTTAATTCAAACGACTTGATAGGATACTGTTTAAATGAATGCAATAAAATTTTGAATGCAATACTCTTTGTTGACATCCTCCCAATATAGCCTTCAGATACTAATTTTAGAGTTTGGAGTGTATAGAATGAATCCTCAGGTATAATATTCAAATACTGTTCTATAATAAGAGCGTTGGGGGACCGGAGTGAACTTAGCTTCTTAATATATTTGATAAGATAACCTGCATCATACTTACCCGAAGATATTTTGTCTTGCATATCCCGCAGGCTTATTCCGTTTTTCCAGTTATCCAGCGCTGTAGCCCCGATTTGCAGCATTGTTGCCACAGGCATAAACCCTAAGCCGGCTAACAATATTTCACCACCCGGAGAAAAAAAGAAAAAAGCCGGAAACGCATTCACCCGGTAGGACTTAGCAAAAGAGATTCCCATTCCTTTTTCTGCATTGATCTTAACTGACAAGTAATGTTTATTATAAAACGATCCTGCGGAATCTTTGCTGAATATCTCTTTATCAATGACTTTGCAGGGGCCGCACCAATCTGTATAAACATCAACAAATACCGGCCTATTCAGCTTTTCTGCTTTTTTCAACACTTCATCCCATGATGTGAACGTGGAATCAAAGTGAATACCCTGAGAAAAAACATTGGAATAAATGAGGCAACAGCAAATTAATATTATATTTCTCATGGACGTGCATTTTGAAAAGGTGAACCCCGGATAAAACAAGGTTCACCTCGGTCTTGATTATCCTTTACACAAACCTGCTACATAATAACCAGAGGGGCAGGTAGCTCCTCCCTGAACTGCAATAGACTGACATTCCTCATTTGTTTGACAACTGCCAACGCCTGGAAGACGTGTCCCTGACCCACAATTACCATTATTATCACAACAATAAACAACACATCGTGTTCCGAAATCAAATAATCCCCCATTAATCTCTTTCTGCTCTTCTTTACTCAGGGCTCTGCCTAAGTGTGAAAATCTGTTTACCATAATTTACAAATTTTAAGTTTAATAATCAGCCGGGATTCAGGCACCAGGCTTTCATCTCAACTGTATTACCCCAATTGAAAAGGTTTTACTTGCAAATAAAAAAGTTTACCATTCTTTAAATGTTTCATCTTTCCCAAACCTGTTTTAATTGTCCCATCAAGCAGCCAAATAACTTTTTACTGTAGATTATGATCTCTGCTTTCACCAGCAAAGCGATTCTTCCAACGATTAAGACTACTGGGCAGAAAATATTGCTTTTATTTAAAGATAATTTTAATAAAAAATAATTTTTAATCGGATCATCTCTTCTTTTTTTTGTTGCATTATCAACCCATAAGATTTCAAACTTTTTTTCAACGATTCCAAATCCCGGCCAATTAATGACATGTCAAACTTTTCCCCGGGCTTATAGCTGCTTTGCAAAATATAGGGAGAATTTTGAGTAATCAATTTTGCTATATCCGGGAGTGAATAATTTATGAACTCGAAAATCGAATCTCGATAAAAATCATAACTGGATCTGGCTTTATACATAGAATACGCTTTATTTAATAGAGAAAAGTCTGAAACACGCAATAGAAATACAGGACTCGTAAAACTTTCTTTTACAATTTTAAATCCAAAAGCTCTTGAGAGCATGAGTAATATAAGATTCTTATTAATCGATCCCCGTAAAAATATATTTAGAAAATTATGGTACCTTTTTTCAACTTCAGGTTTTCCAAAATAATTATTGTTAAATATCAAATCAATCTTCATTTTCTGTTTGATCGAATCAGTAAAGAGAAGTTGTTTACCAGGCTTGAATCCAGTCAGTTCTGCTATTAAATTATCCAGGCAAATGTTACGTTTGTCTAAAAAATAAATATCGTTAGTGTCCTCTATAATTCCACCGCTGGGATAGCTGTTCGATTGTTCAGAAGGTACCTGCCAAACTTCAAACTGGAATACCGACGTAAAATCAGCTTTTTTAGGAGAAAGGGAGTAATCAATATTAGTAGTTTTGATCTGCTTTTTTAAATAGTACGCAGAGTCAATTTTAATTGGGGATAGACTGTCAACATCTCCTTTCCATAAAAGTGTCCCGTCGCTATCAATTATTATAGTCGTAGGAAGATATTCTACATGATATTTTCGTTTTGTATTTCCAGTACTATCAATAAGTACAAATGCATCTAGCTTTTTATTTCTTCTTTTGAAAAACGAGTCTACAATATCTTTCTTTTCATCTGTAAGAGCGATAAATATAACTTTTTGTGTATCGCTGTTCTTAATAAGCGCATTTATCTGGTTAAATCTTGAAATACAGGGAGCACACCATGTGGCCCAAAAATCAATAACAATAATCTTCCTGTAAGGGTCGGGTAGTGCTTTGTCAGATAGTTGGTACTGATACAAAAATGGATATCCACCCTGTTGTGCTTGAATTTTTAAACCGAAAAAAAATAAAAATATTAAGGTGTATTTAGCTGAATTTCTTAATTTCATATACTTACTTTTTTAAAAATTAGTGCCATATTGCTATGGCACTAATAATCCATGTTAATTTCTTGGTGTTGTACTCCAGCATGTTGGGTAGGAATGGCAATAATAAGTGGTACCACTGCAGGTGACATAATCTTCATCTTTCATCTCACTACACCCTGGCGCAGCACATTTATACGCCTGACAGCCGGTACAATCAACTGTACAGCCGCCGTCTTCAACACCCCCAAAGATTTTTTTTTGCTCATTTTTACTCAGGACTCTTCCTAAGTTTTTGAATTTCTCAATCATAATTTTAAAATTTTAATTTTAAAAAATCTACCTGAATTCAGGTATCAGGCTTTCACCTCAACTGCTTTACCTCAGTTGAAAAGGTTTTGCTTGCAAACAAAAAACTTGTACCCATTCGGGCATTTTTTTTTGTCTTTTTGAATACCTCTCTATCCTATTCTTTTCAGTAAATGCTTCTATAAAAAACTTTGTATAAACAGTTGTGCTTTTAAAAAACAGATGATCACGTTCTTTTATTTCTCCGGTTGTCTTTTTAATCCCTTTATGCAAATCGCCGGCTGTTCTTGTGTGTATTAGTTTAAAAGGAAGGCAATAATTCAGGAGTGGTTGTAGTTTCAAACAGGTTTTTGAAACCGGGATCTTCGTAGTCTGCAGCCCATGATAGAATATTTGTCCGGGTTGGCGGTTCATGGCAGGTATTCTTAAATGGCATCCTAAAGTTGAGGAAAAAAATAACAGGCTGCTTCAAACCGGAGGTTATATTTTATAACCTCCCGGAGACTTTTTAAGCTGCCCGGGTGTATTAACGCTTAGTGGTGTCTCAGCTATGAGATACATCCTGTCTCTCAGCACTATTCAATCGCTTTAAGTGATGAAATAAGTATTCGAAACTATAAATTTCAACGAGATTATTGGCAGAAGTTTGGTCAATATGTTTACTCTTTGAATAGTAAAACAAAGAACATTACTCAAATCTTTTTTTAATAATTTCCAATATCGGAGTTAAACGATTCCCCCTTGCGATGATTTTTCCTTCTTCATCCAGCAAAAAATAAGCGGGAAAAAGGAATATTTTATATTGATCTGCTACTTTTCGATTTTCATCCCAATAATTTATCCAGCCCATTCCCAGAGAATCAATAAATTTTTTTAACTTAGGCAAAGCGCTGCTTTCATCTACAGAAATACTGATAATATTAAGGTTTCTATCCTTATATTTTTTATAAACGTTTTTTAGTTCCGGAATTTCGCGTATACAAGGAGTACACCAGGTAGCCCAATAATCAACGATCGTCAGCGAATTTCCTCTATAGTTTATTGCTACAGTCTGGTTATCGGTTCCTTTTAAAATAAAAGAAGGAAATATATTGCCAGCTAAAAGTAATTTTTCATTTTGAAAAAGCTCAAAAAGTTCTTTTCCTGTAGCCGAGTTTTTTATCGTAGCATCCAATGAAAGCAATATTTTCTGATATGCTTCATTATGATCAGCCCGGCTAAATAATGCCTTCCTGTAAAAAATTAAAAAGCCAACAAAAGAACGTGGATCTTTCTCAAGATATTCGGAGATAAAATTCATTTCCAGGCCGAAAATATTATCTTCAAAAAATCTCTTAGCCGATGCTAATGATTCTTTATCCGTTAATGTGTGAAACTCTTTTTGACAAAAAAAAGGTAAAAATTTATTCAGGTATTCATCTTCAACAGGAGAATTGGTGATTCCATCAATTGCAAATACAGAGTCGTTATAATTTATTTTAAGAAAATGCACTCCCGGTTCCACAATAAAAAAATTACTTATCCTTTCCAATGAATCATTTTTCATAATCAAGGAAAAAATATAGGGATTCTTTAAAGTGCCGCTGATAGCAAATGAATCCTTAAAAATAAAAGCCTTATCCAGTTTAAAGGAAACTCCTTCAGAGGGACTCAGCTCTACAGAAGTAAAACAATGACCAGGTAATTTACCTATAAGTTTAAAAGGGTGAGATTGGGAATGGAGGGTGACGGATAAAATATGTATCGTGATTATAGAAATAACTATTTTTTTCATAATAAAGATTTAGGTGAGATTTAAACTTAAATAACGAGAGCATCGGCATCAAATTTCTGTTTGTTTTTATCTGCTGAAAGATAAGACTGCATTTTAAGGGCATACTACAGTCTTATCTTGACTTTTTTAAACTGAAATACTTTGCCGAAAGCAAAATCTTACTTTAAGTTAACTTAATACAGTGATTATTTTTTTCACCTTTAAAAGTTCCGCAGACACAATCCGTGCCAGTTCCGTCTCCGCATTTGGAATCATCTGTACATCCTGACGTCTCTATACATTGTCCGGGACTCACAATACCACCTTTAATCAATTTTTGCTCCTGTTTACTTAAGACTTTGCCTAAGCTTTTAAATTTCTCATTCATGTTTTAAAAATTTTAATTTTAATAATCGGCCCGGGTTGTGGTACCAGGCTCTTTACCTCAACCGGTTCACCCCGGTTGAAAAGGTTTGTTTGCAAACAAATATCTTGTGCCCATCCGGGCTT
>WBZR01000571.1_pt3 | contig 30403 bp, 33 predicted proteins | sample 5204231 | NCBI WGS metagenome assembly WBZR01 (sample SAMN12412403, study PRJNA552823) | activated sludge metagenome | isolation source: activated sludge from anammox sidestream of wastewater treatment plant... | place: USA: Virginia | collected 2017-08 | reverse complement strand
CCCGTTCACCCTCCTCCGGGCCATGGACGAGCTGGGGAAGACGAGGAGCGACGTGAAGCTCGTCTTCATGGGAGTCAACCATCCCGACTATGTCTTCGGTCCGGACGCTGGCGTTGCTGCCCGGGCGATCTCCATGGCGAAAGACCTCGGCCTCGAGGGACGGAGCGTCTTCTTCCTCCCCGGTTGGGTGCCCTACGAGCGCATCGACGATTATCTCGCCGAATCGGACGCCTCAGCCTGTCTCGGTTTCGAGAACCTCGAGAGCCGCTTCGCCTTTCGTACCCGCTACGTCGATGTCTTCCGGGCCCGCGTCCCGCTCCTCTGCACGCAGGGGGATGTGCTTGCCGAGCGCGTGGCCGGGGACCCGCTCGGCATCACCGTGCCCGAGCGCGAGGTTGCACCTGTGGTGGCCGGTATCGAGCGGCTGCTCGAAGACCGCGCGTTCGTTGACTCGTGCCGCACGAACCTCGGGCAGATCGCCCGTGAGCTCGCGTGGGATACCGCTGTCGAACCGCTCGCCAATTTCATCCGCTCGGGTGACTCGTTCGCGACTCCGGCCCCTCGGCGCCGGATGCACGCCTACACGCGGGCGGCGGCCTACCTCGGCCTGCAGAAGCTCTGCCGCAGCTCCTGAGCCTGCCGCGACCAGGGACAGGAGGGCCGACGACTGCTGAGCTTACCGGGTCGTCCCCGTGCGCCGGCGGTCCGCGTCAATTACGCGTGCGTTGCCACCCGAGCAGGGCTCCTGCGACTGCCGCGGCAGCAACGACGAAGATCAGCGCAACTGCCGCGACCACCCTGGTATTGCTGTCTTTGCCGCTGCCGGTATTTGGTGCGCCCGGTGCCTTTTGCGTGGGAGAAGCCGCCGCACCGGGTGTGCCGGTGGCGGTGGCAGTCGCACCCTTTGTCGTGGTGGATGGTGGCGCAGCCGTTGCACTGCCTGATGATTCCGGGGGCGGGGCCCCCGTTCCGCAGGTCTTGCCCGAGTCCGGTACCTGGAGGTTGAGCAGGTAGGCGTTCACCGCCTGGTCAACGCAGGAGTCGCCCTGTGCGTAGATCGTATGGCCTTCGCCCCGGTGGATGAGCAGCCGGCCACTCTCGAGTTGCTTGCTCAGCGCCACGCCCCATTCGTAGGGGGTCGCGGGGTCGTTGGTCGTCGAGATCACGACGATCGGCGGAGCACCCTTGGCGCGTGGTGCCGGGACAGGGTCGGGCTTCCCCGGCCAGTAGGCGCAGGTTAGTGCAGCGGTTGCGGCCGAGGCCCCGAAGTGGGGCGCGCTTTTCGCCCAGTCAGCGGCGAGTTGCTCGTACACTTTCGGGTCCTTCGGGCACTCCTCGTCTGCATAGTTCACCGCCATGTTGGCTTCCATGAGGTTTGGGTACGAGCCGTCAGAGTTCCGCTGAAGATACTCGTCGGCGAGATTGACGAGCTGTGAGCCGTCGCCGTTGTTGATTGCCATCAGGAGGGCGTTTGTGAGCTGCGGCCATGCCTGCTTTGAGTACAGGGCCGAGGCGATGCCAAGCAGCGTTTCACCGGGCCCCGCCGGCCGGTCGGCCCCGCGTGCGGGCAGCGGCTGCCTGTCCACTCGAGCCAGCAGAGCATCGACGGCCGCACCCGGATCGCCGTTTTTCGTCAGGGCGCAGTTCCTCGCCTTGCAGTCGGCGACGAACGCCTGGTACGCACGCTCGAAACCAACCATCTGCTGGCGGTTGGTCTCCTTGAAGTCGAGCGACAGGTCGACCGCACCATCGAGTACGAAGGCTCGTACTCGGTCGGGATACATGTCGGCGTAGGTTGCCCCGATGGCCGTGCCATATGAATACCCGAGATAGGTCAGCTTCTCCTCGCCCAGTGCCTTTCGGACGGATTCCATGTCGCGCGCGACATTTTTCGTACCTACGTACGGCAGCAGGTCCGCGTACTTCTGCTGGCAGCCTGCGACGAAGGTCTTCGCGGCATCATTTGCCTCCTGCCACTCCTGCGGTGTCTTTGGATCGGGGTTCACGGCGACGAGCTGTTGGAGCGTGTCGTGACATTCGATCGGAGTGCTGTAGCCTACCCCGCGGGGGTCGAACGCTGTCACGTCGAAGCGGTTGCGAATGTCGTTCGAGAGGAGTCGGGCCCAGAGGCGCATGAAGTCGATGGCTGATGCCCCGGGGCCGCCAGGGTTCACCAGCAGGGACCCGATCCGCTGCGACTGGTTCTTTGCTGGCAGGCGGATGAGCGCGAGTTCGATGGTGCCCTTCGAGGCATCCGAGTAGTCCTTCGGTACCGAGAGGGTGCCGCACTGGAATCCACCACCGCAGTCGCTCCAACTGACCGATCCGGCTGCAGCGACCGGGGCTGCCGAAGGTGGCGCAGCGAGTGCGGCGCCCTGGAATGTGATGGCGGCGAATGCCACGGTGACACTGGCGGCGATCCCGGCGATCGCGCTTCGAAGGTTGAGGCGCATACGCCGACACTACCAGATTCGCTGTAAGGATCGCGGCGAATTGTTGCCCTTGGCGGCCATGGCGGATGGGCGTAGAGTCGCACGCCATGCGCACCGTGATCGGGCGCCATGGAGGGGGCAGCATGTTGGATCTCAGTGGCAAAGTGGCCGTCGTCACCGGTGCGGGCAGCGGTATCGGCCGGGGTATCAGCCTGGCGATGGCATCCGCCGGCGCGGATATCCTCTGCGCCGACGTGGCAGGCGATCGCGCAGAGAAGACGGCCGGTGAAGTGCGAGCGCTGGGCCGCAATGCTATCCCTTTCGTTGCAGACGTCCGCGATCGCGCGGCGCTCGAGGCCATGGCTGTAGCGGCAGTCACTCAGCTTGGCGGGCTCAACATTGCCGTGGCAAACGCAGGTATCGGCCGCGGCGGCTCCATCCTCCACATGAGCGAGGACGAGTTTGACACCCAGATCGATGTCAACCTCAAGGGGGTCTTCCTCACCGTGCAGACCTGCGCCCGCGAGATGGTGAAGCAGAACACGGGCGGGCGCATCATCACCATCGCGTCGATCGCGGCCGAGCGGCCTTCGCCGTTCATGTTCGCGTACTGCGCCTCCAAGGCGGGTGTCCGGATGATGAGCCGCTGCTGGGCGCTCGATCTTGCCCCCTTCGGCATCACGGTGAACAGCATTGGCCCGGGGATTATCGATACGCCGCTCGGTGCTCCGCTCATCGGCGAGGGTGACGACCGGGCACTCACCGAGCGTCGCATTCCTGCCGGCCGCGTTGGCTATCCCGACGACATCGGCCGTCTTGCCTGCTGGCTCGCGAGCGATGAGGCCGAATACATCACGGGCACCTACAACCTCGTCGACGGCGGCCTTGCTGACGCGAGTGGCTTCGGCGCCGGACCGATGGGCGACCTCGCCCGCGGTCTCCGCGAAGCGCGCAAGTCGATGCCCGGGGACCAACTCCTCGCGATGATGGACGCCACTGCTACTACCGCTGCCACCGAGGGCAGGAAGTCGCGCGCCGACCGTGGCGTCTTCTAACTGAGCCGGACGACCGACTCAGTGGGCGCCCCGATCTCAACCGTCGATCCGGGGGCCGGGATCCCCGTCTCCCATTGCAGCGAAACGGGGCTCCCGTTGATGGTCCCGCTGACCTCCCGGTGCGTGCCCAGGTCGGCGATCTCTTCGACGAGGAGGCTGAACGACACGGCTCCGGGCCCCGGGCGAAGGCTCCGAGGCGCGATCGCCACGTTTCCGCTCTCGGTGGAGGCCACGGTGAATCCGAACAGTTCCGCGGTGACCGCATCGGGCGGGCGGCTCGCGATCACGGCCTTGGGTCCCGCGGCCCGTACCCGCCCGTCTGCCAGCACGACGATATCGTCTGCGATGCGGAGCGCCTCATCCCGATCGTGCGTGACCACGATGGACGTGGCTGTGAACTCCCGGAGGATCCGCGGAAGTGCGTTCGTGAGCTGCCGCCTGCCGCTCGCATCGAGTCCCGTCAACGGCTCGTCGAGCAGCGTAAGCGGTGCTCGTAATGCAAGTGCTCGCGCGAGGTTTGAGCGTTGGGCCTCTCCACCGGAGAGCGCGTGTGCATCCCGCTCGAGCAAGATGTCGATACCGGTCGCGCGGGCCGCATCCATCAGGCGGCCTGCTCGTTCTGCAGGAGGAAGCTTCCTCAGCCGGAGGCCCAGGTCGAGGTTGGCCCGGACGGTCCCCGACAGGAATGCCGCTTCCTGGAACGCATAGGCGATCGCCTGGCTTCGTGCCCGTGGCGATAGCGCCGACCCATCGAAGCGCACGTGCCCGGCGGCTGGCTTTTCTAGCCCCGCCATGACCCTCAGTAACGTCGATTTCCCCGACCCGTTTGGCCCGAGGAGTGCAGTGACGCGGCCGCTCGTGAATTCGAGCGATGGGACATCGAGCACCTGGCGGGCGCCCCGGAAGAACCGCAGGGAATCGATCGAGACGTTCACGCGCCGCGCGCACGGACGGCCCGTTGTTGGACGGCCGTGAGGAGCAGGTTCACGAGAAACGCCATGACGAGCAGGATGATACCCAGTGCCATGGCTCGCTCGACGTGCCCCTTCCCGGTCTCCAGGACGATGGCCGTCGTGAGGACGCGCGTGTTTCCCTGCAGGTTGCCGCCGACTGCCATCGACGCTCCCACTTCGCTGACGACGGCGCCGAAGCCGGCCATGATCGCCGCGAGGAGCCCAAGCTGTGCCTCGCGACTTAACAGCCAGAGCGTTCGCAGGCGCCCGGCGCCGAGGCTCATCAGCAAGTCGGGGAGCCGTTCGGGCAGAGCCTGGACGGCGGCAGCCGTGAACCCCACGACCATCGGTGCGGCGATCAGAAACTGGGCGATGACCATGGCGCGCTTGGTGTAGATGAGCTCGAGATTCCCGAAGGGGCCGCTTCGCACGAGCATCAACCAGACGAAGAGGCCGACGACGACGGGCGGCATGCCCATACCGGTGTTTACGATGCCAAGCACAATGGTCCGGCCCCAGAACTGGCCGCGCGCGAGCCAGTAGCCCGTGGGTACGCCCACGACCATCGCCAGCAGAGTCGCGACCCCTGAGACGAGGATGGTCCGGCCCGTGATGTCGCGAAGCTCGCTGTCACCATGGAGGATCAGGCGGACCGCCTCAGCGAAGCCGTTTGCTATCTCCTCCACGGTGGATGCTCCTCGAACGCCCGCGTGTTAGTTCCCGAGCGAATCCTCGGATTTGCCCGCGTCAGCGATGAACAACGACTGCCCGTATTCGGCCTTCTTGAAGTCGGCGATGGTCTTCTGGGTCTCCGGCGCGACCATGAAATCGACGAACGCCTGTGCCTGCGCCTTCTTCACGCCGGTGTGTTTTTCCGGGTTGACGACGTAGACGTGGTAGATGTTCAGGAGGAGCTTCGGGCCCTCGACGAGGATCTCCAGCTTCAGGTTCTTCTTGTTCGCAAGATAGGTCGCCCGGTCGGTCAGCACGTAGGCATTCTTCTGGTCGGCGACCTGGAGTGTTGCCAGCATTCCCTGGCCGGTCTCCTCGCGGCCCTTCACGCCAGTCTTCGGGTCGATGCCCGCGGCTTTCCAGAGGTTGAGCTCGGCGGTATGTGTGCCCGAATTATCGCCCCGCGAAATGAATGGCCCCGTCGCTGCTATCGCCTTCAGCACGGCCGTGAGGTCTTTCAGCCCCTTCACCTTTGCGGGGTCCGAAGCCGGCCCGGCGATGACGAAGTCGTTATGCATCACCAGCTTGCCGTTGATGATGTCGCCCTGGTCGACGTACTTTTTCTCGCTCGTTGGTGCGTGGACGAGCACCGCGTCGGCATCGCCCTTTGCGCCCATCTCGAGCGCTGCGCCGGTACCGACTGCGATGACCTTGACTTCGATCCCTGTCTGCTTCTGGAACATCGGTACCAGTACATCGAGCAGGCCGCTGTCCTGTGTCGATGTCGTCGTCGCCAGGATCATCGAGCCGCCGATCCTGGTTGGCGCCGCGGTGGGAGATGCAGCCGCAGTGGCCGCCGCTGATGTGGTAGTGGTTGCCGGGGACCTGGTGGGTGTCGATGACGTGCTGTCGTCGTCACCGCAGGCCACCGCCAGCGGCAGGAGGAGGGCGGCAAGGGCAATGAGGAAAATCGTGAGCTTCGGCATGCTCGCGGGAGCATAACGAACACGGCATCAATGTGCCACCACCAACACATCGGTGTCGTACCGCTGAGCTTCGCATCTGGTAAACGAATAATGGTGGACGTTCTGGGTAGTTCTGCCAGTCGAATGCCTTTGCCGGGCTGCCGCCCCCGTCGAAGACCGGCTCATCGATCCCGTCGAGCATGAACCGGGCCTGGAAGCACGCCGTCAACAGACGGCTGAGGGACCGGTGGAAGTGGCAGCGGGGTTCGCAGCGCGCTGAGCTTGCGTGGATCGAGAAGAACACGGGATACGGGACGGCGAAGACGAACCCCGGCTCGAGGGCTCGCACGCGGCCTGCAATGGCAGGCAGGGTGCCTGCCTCGGCGAGGCGCAGGGCCCTTCTACGAGGAATAATGCAACGCGCATAGCGAAGCGGGGGAGCTGATCGGCTCCCCCGCCTGGTAGTGATGGAAACCCGGCCTACCTGGCGCCGACGGCTTCCCGTTCGGCTTCGGCGGCTGCGCCGGGTTCGCGTTCGCGGCCCGTGAAGGTGTACTCGCCATCGCGGAAGTCGACCACGACGCGCTGGCCTTCGCTGAAGTCGCCGCGGAGGATGCGGCGGGCCAGTTCGTTCTCCACCCGCCGTTGCACGGTCCGCCGCAGTGGCCTGGCGCCGAACGCCGGGTCGTAGCCTTCCCGGACGATCTCGTCGCGCGCAGCCTGCGTCAGCTCGAAGTCGATGTCGCGGTCCTCCATGCGGCCCCGAACCTCGTTGGCCAGGAGATCGACGATCTTCTGGAGTTCGTCGCGCGTGAGTGGTTCGAAGATGATGATCTCGTCGATCCGGTTCAGGAACTCGGGCCGGAAGTGCTCGCGCAGCGCCTTCTCCACCGATTCCTTCAGCCGGTCAGCCTCGTTCGGGTTGCTGTCGTTGCGCCGCGTGAAGCCGAGCGTGGCTCGCTCCTGCAGCCCGGTGCCAAGGTTACTCGTCATGATGATGACGGTATTCCGGAAGTCGACCGTCCGGCCGTGGCCATCGGTGAGGCGCCCGTCATCGAGGATCTGGAGGAGGGTGTTGAACACGTCGGGGTGGGCCTTCTCGATTTCGTCGAAGAGGATGACGCGGTAGGGCCGCCGCCGGATTGCCTCGGTAAGGCCGCCACCTTCGTCGTACCCGACATACCCCGGGGGCGAACCGATGAGGCGGCTGACGGTGTGCCGTTCCTGGAACTCCGACATATCGAGCCGGATCATCGCGTCCTCGTCGTCGAACAGGTATTCGGCGAGGGTCTTGGCGAGTTCTGTCTTCCCCACGCCCGTGGGCCCCAGGAAGATGAACGAGCCAATTGGGCGGTCGGGGTCTTTCAACCCGGCGCGTGCACGGCGGATCGCGTCGCTAAGCGCCACGATCGCCTGGTCCTGCCCGATAACGCGCTGGTGGAGGTGGTCCTCCATTTTCAGTAGCTTCTCCGACTCGGTTTCCTCGAGGCGTGAGACGGGGATGCCCGTCATCTGTCCCACGAGTGAGGCGATGTCCTCAGCCGTCACGCGGAGGTCGACGTCGTGTTCCTTCGCCCACTCGGCCCGGAGTTGCGCGTATTCCTCCTGGAGCTTGAGCACCTCGGACTTGATTCGTGCCGATGCCTCGTAATCCTGCTTCTCGACGGCTGCGTCGGCCTGGTTGCCCAGGTCTTCGAGCCGCTTCTGGAGCTGGCGCACCGGTTCCGGCAACTCCTGCGCGTCGATGACGTGCTTCGATGCGGCCTCGTCGATGAGGTCGATCGCCTTATCGGGCAGGTGCCGCTCGGTGACGTACCGGCTCGAAAGGTGTGCTGCTGCCTCCAGTGCTTCGTCAGTGATTTCGACCTTGTGGTGGGCTTCGTACTTCGGCCGGATGCCGCGAAGAATGGCGATCGTGTCTTCGACGCTTGGTTCGTCCACGTAGACGGGTGCGAAACGCCGTTCGAGCGCCGGGTCCTTCTCGATGCGCGTGCGGTATTCGTCGAGCGTGGTCGCGCCGATAGCGTGGAGCTCACCCCGGGCGAGGGCAGGCTTCATGAGGTTCGAGGCATCGATTGCCCCGTCGGCCCCGCCAGCACCCATGACGGTGTGGAGCTCGTCGATGAAGAGGACGACCTCTCCCTCGGACTGCTTGACCTCCTCCATCACCGCCTTGAGGCGCTCTTCGAACTCGCCCCGGAACTTGGAGCCAGCGACGAGGGCGCCCATGTCGAGGGCGAGAACGCGCTTGTCCTTGAGGTTCTCGGGCACATCCCCGTTCGCCATGCGCTGGGCGAGGCCCTCGACGATGGCTGTCTTGCCGACGCCGGCCTCGCCGATGATGACCGGGTTGTTCTTCGTCCGCCGGTTGAGGATCTGCATCACGCGGCGAACCTCGACGTCGCGCCCGATGACCGGGTCGAGTTTCCCTGCCCGGGCGAGTGCCGTCAGGTCGGTCGAGTACTTTTCGAGGCTCTGGTAGCGTGCCTCGGCTGTCGGGCTCGTCACGCGCGACCGTCCCCGGATCTCGTGGAGTGCACGGTAGATCCCTTCCTTGGTCACGCCGAAATCGGCGAGCAGGCGGGTGGCCCCGCTCTCCTCGTTGTCGGCGATGGCGATGAGCAGGTGCTCGACGCCGACGTAGTCGTCCTTGAGGCGCTCGGCTTCGGCATTTGCGACTTCGAGCATCCGCACGACTTCGGGGGTGGTGTAGATCTGGACGACGTCGTGCTGGAGGCGCGGCATCGCGTTCACGGTCTGGGCGACGCGTTCGCGCAGCCGTCCCATGTTGACGTTGAGCCGCTCGAGGACCTGCTCGGCGAGGCCGCCCTGCAGGGTGACGAGTGCGGCCAGTACATGTGGCACGCCCCACTGGCTGTTGCGCTGAATGCGCACGATCTCCTGCGATTGCGCGAGCACCTGTTGGGCCTGCTCGGTGAATCGGTCCTGTCGCATCATGGTTGGGGTCCCTCCTGACCGGGAGTGCTGGGTGTTGAGCGGAGTGTGCTGAGCCGGGTTTGGTGTGCTTCGAATCGGATGGCCGGAGATCGCCTGCCCGGCTTTCGGCGCCGGGACCGCACCCTAGCCGCGATAGGGGGCGGGGAGACGTGTCGACCGCAGCCGGTCGAGTTCGGCACGGACCGATTCGACTTCGGCCTGGAGGGCCTGGATCTGCTCGCTCATACGAAGAATGATGTCGACACCTGCGAGGTTCACACCCAGGTCGTCGACGAGCCGTTGCGCCTGGCGGATGCGCTGGATGTCGCGGTTCGAGTACATCCGGATGTTGCCGCTCGTTCTCCGGGGTTCGATGAGGCCGGCGCGTTCGTAGTAGCGCAGTGTCTGCTGGTGCATCCCCACGAGGCGTGCGGCGATGGAGATGACGTAGCACGGCTCGTCGTCGGGCATGTCTGCCTCCGGGTTATCGGACGTTCTGTTCTTTGCCATGCGGGGGCCACCTCCTTTCGAATGTGATTAGTGAGTGGAAACGGTTTCGGCCTTGCGCAGGGCGCGCAGCGCTTCGAAATGCTGGCGTTCTTCCGGTGTGAGTTGTTCCGGGAGTTCGATGCGGACCCGGACGAAGAGGTCTCCGGCGCGATCGGAATGGCCGAGTAGCGGCATGCCCTTGCTTTTCAGCCGGATCTGGCGGCCGTTCTGCGTCAGCTCCGGAACCCGGAGTGCAACGCGCCCCGTCATCGTTGGCACTTCCACCTCTCCGCCGAGGACGGCATCGACATACGGCACGTTCACGTCGATGTACAGGTCGTCGCCCTTGCGCTCGAACTTGCTGTGCGGCTGCACGGTGACGACGAGGTAGAGGTCTCCGGCGGGTCCGCCGTTTGAGCCGGGCTGGCCTTCGCCGGCCACCCGCACGCGTGAGCCCGTCTTCACGCCCCTGGGTACCTTGACTTCGAGGCGGCGGCTCCGGACGACCTGTCCCATGCCGTCGCAGTTGTGGCAGACAGCGCCGGCCACCTCGCCAGAACCTCCACAGGTCTTGCAGGCCTCGGGGCTCTGCAGGTTCACAGTCCGCGCGGTGCCCCGGAACGCCTCTTCGAGCGACACCTCGACGGGCGTCTCGATGTCCTGGCCCCGCCGTGGGGCGGAGTGGCCGCGGGGGCCGCCGCGCTCGCGCCGGAAGAGGTTATCGAAGATGGAGCCAAAGTCGCCGCTTTCTGTGCCGAAGAACGTTGCGCCGCCGGGGCCACCCTGGCGTGCCCAGCCTGCGGCCGACTGCCGCTTCTGGCTCTCCTCTATCTGGTCGGCCATCTCCCAGCGGTCGCCGTACTTGTCGTACTTTTTCTTCTTATCGGGATCTGAGAGGACCTCGTAGGCGGCGTTGATCTCCTTGAAGCGTGCCTCGGCGGCACGATCGTTGGGGTTCACATCCGGGTGGTACTTGCGCGCGAGCTTGCGGTATGCGCTCCGGATGTCTTTTTCGGAGGCAGACCGGGGCACCTCGAGCAGTTCGTAGAAGTCCTTCTTCGCCATTGCAACCTCAACACTACGCTCCCGGGAGGAAGGTGACAAGGGGAAGCTGGAGAAGGTTGATAATTTCTTTATCAGACTACTTGCATCAAGGCGATGAGTTACCCTACCATCGGATGTGCCAGGGATGGCCCCATGGCTACCCAATCACCGCGCCAGACACCGAAAGGAGAAACCACGACCCATGGCCACCACACTCACCCGCTGGGACCCATCCTCTGAGATGGCCTCGATGCGCAACATGATGGACCGCCTCTTCGAGCAGAGCTTTGGCCGCCTGCCCTCGTTCCGAGGCAGCGAAGAGCTTGGCCCCGCAAACCTCAGCCTCGATGTCGTCGAGAACGGCGAGAGCTTCATCGTCAAAGCAGCTGTCCCGGGCGTCGACCCGAAGGACATCGACATCTCCGTCGACGACGACGTCCTCACCATCAAGGGCGAGTTCCAGCACAAGGACGAAACCACCGAGGACAACTACATCCGCCGTGAGCTTCGCTATGGCAGCTTCCAGCGCCAGCTCCGCCTTCCGCCGACTGTCGACGCCGAGAACGCCCGCGCCGACTTCGAGCACGGGATGCTGAAGCTCACCCTTCCGAAGAGGCCCGAAGCGCGCGCCCGCTCGATCAAGATCACGCCGCACGGTGTCATTGACGGCGCTGCCGCTTCCGACACCAGGAACGGCGAGCAGGGCTAATCGGGACCCTGCACCCGGGACCTGACAGGCACGGCCGCCCCGCCACGGGGCGGCCGTTTGCGTTGGCTCAGAGCCTGAGTCCGAGGAGCTCCCGGCTCACCACCCCATCGCGCACCGTCACGTTCACCCAGGTTACGCGGATCTTGGTGCGCTTCCCCTTTACCTCGATCCAGACCTCATCGCCCTTCTCCCAGCGATAGTCCGAATCGATCGTCGCCAGGTGTTCGCCCTTGCTGCCGCCAAACGGGTCGGCCTCGTAGAACTCTGTTTTCATGCATCTCCCTCAACTGCGTCCGTGTGGGCGTCGAGCCACTTCGCAAGGTCGCCCAGCACCTCGTCGCGCTCCGGTTCGTTGAAGATCTCGTGGTAGAGGCCCTCGTAGAGCTCGAGTGTCTTGTCGGAGGTGTTTGCCCGCGCATACAGCTCTTCGCTTGCCCGCGGAGAGGCCGCGGTGTCCGCCGTTCCATGCATCACGAGGAGCGGCAGTTCTACTTCCTCCATGTCCCTGCCAATGCGCTCGAGCCCGCGAAGGAATGCCGCTGCCAGCCCGGCCTTCATCTTCCCTGGGTAGACCAGCGGGTCGGCGAGGTAGGTCTCCACGACCTTCGGGTCGCGCGAGACCGATGCTGCATTGAACGGGCGGATACCAGCTTCGGGGTGGACTTTTGCGAGGAACGAGAGGCCCAACCGCAGCGGGAGCGGGGGCGCCATCCCACCCAACGCCGGACCACTGAGGATGAGCCCCTCGAGTGACGGCTTCCGCGTGATCGCGTACAACGTCGCGATCGCGCCGCCCATGCTGTGCCCGAGCAGGAAGATGCGTTGCCCCGGGTGACGCTCGCGCACGATGCGCAGGAAGTGCCCCAGGTCGATCAGGTACTCGTTCATGCTCCCGACGACCACGCGCCGGCCCTCGGAACGGCCATGCCCGCGCAGGTCGAACGCCTCGACTGCATAGCCGCGGCAGGCCAGGAAATCCGCCACGTGGTCGTACCGGCCCGAATGCTCAGCGTAGCCGTGGACAATGACGACCACGCCGCGCGCCTTTTCCTCGGGCCGCCACCACTGCTCGAACAATTCGAGGCCGCCGGAGGTTTCGAATCCACCGCTCCCGTGCACAATCATGGCTATTGCCCGGCCTGCGCGGCGAGCGCTGCACGTGCCGCCGCCATCTGCCCGCTGAAGTTGCCGGCGGTGATGCCGCCGTCGGGGAAGATGATCGTCCCGTTCATGAAGCGCGCTTCGTCCGAGGCGATGAAGGCGGCCACGGCCGCCACGTCTTCGGGCTTGCCGATGTACCCGACCGGTGTCCGGTCCACGAGCCAGCCTTCGATCGCCGGGTTCTCGCGGAGGCCGGCTGTCATCTGTGTTTCGATGAAGCCCGGCCCGATGGCGTTGCAGGTGATCCCCCTGGGGCCGACCGCCTGCCCGAACGACTTCACCAGCTGCTTCACGCCGCCCTTGCTCGCGCAGTAGGCCGGTGTTGTCGAAGACCCCCACTCGGCCATGATGCTCGCGATCGCGATCAAGCGGCCCTGGATGCCGGCGGCGATCATCCGGTTCGCCGCGGCCTGCAAGGTGAAGAACACGCCCTTCAGGTTGATGTCGATGGTGCGGTCCCACTCCGCCTCGGTCATCACCAGGCAGTCGGTTCCGGTTTCGGCGACGCCGGCGTTCGCCACCGCGATATCCACCCGGCCAAAGCGGTCGTGCGTGGCCGCGAAGAGTGCATCGATATCTGCCTTCTTCGAGACATCGCACCGGTGCGTGAGCGCCTGCCGCTCCTGTTGCTTCACGAGCCGTGCTGTCTCGGCCATGCCCGCCTCGTCCAGGTCGGCGACTACCACGTCGGCACCATCGCGCGCGAATTGGACCGCCATCGCCCGCCCGTTGCCCGAAGCGGCACCCGTAACCACGGCAACCCGACCGTCGAACCTGCCCATCGTCATGCTCCTACCCGTTTGTGCGCGTGAGTCTACGCCTTTGTTGGCCGCTGGAGCAGCCGCCGGTCCCACGGTGCGGCAGTCGTACAATGTGTCCATGCTCATCGACGCTATCGATCATGTCGTGCTTCCCGTGCTGGACCTGGCAGGGGCTACCGAACCGTTCGAACGGCTCGGGTTCACCCTCAGCCCGCGGGCGAAACATGCCGGCCAGGGCACCGAAAACCGCGCCCTGTTCGCCGGGACTGGCCAGGACCAGTTCTACGTCGAGTTCCTCGCCGTCCACGACGAGGCTGAAGCGCTGGCTGCTGGCCGTGAGGGCTACCTTCGCGCCGCGCGGGAGGGCGCGGGTCTCAACCGCCTCGTCCTTCGCACGCAGCGGATCGCACGCGTCCGCTCGCTCCTCGAGCAGGCGGGTGTCTCTGCGGAACCCTACGACGTCTTCGATGCCGGTGGTGCGAAGGTCTGCACCGTCCTGCCGCTCGGCGCGGACCGCGACCTCCTCGGCTGCCGGGCGGCCGTCATCCAATACGAAGGCGATCTCGCCGAACGCTTTGCGCGCCGGGAAGCCAACGGTCTCACGCGCCACGGTATTCAGCTCGAGCGCCTCGATCACCTCGCGATGATCGCGCCGGAGGCCGAGGTAACCGAGCGCTTCTGGTCGGAGATTCTCGGTGTCGAGGTGACGGGCGAAGTCCCGGGCCGCGGCATGGTTATTCGCCAGCTCAAGATAGGCGACGCTATCGTCGAACTCCTCGTCCCGACTGACCCCGAGAGTCCGCTCCACCAGCGGCCGGGTGGGCTCGCGAGCATGTGCGCCTACGAAGTTGGGGATGTTGATTCGGCCATCGCCTTTGCGACCGAGTGCGGATTCACGGCCTCGGCACCCGGCCCCGGCCCGCTCCCCGGCACTCGCGTGGCGACCATCCCGGGCGCCCAGCTTTCCGGCCTCTCGCTCCAGCTCCTCCAGTACGTGTGAGGCGGCCGTGGGGCGTGTGGCGGGGGTGTGTTTTCCCGGAATCACGAGGGATTCGCTCCTCTTACCTGGTGACGTATTGCATATTCCTGGGTATCTTGCGTCGAACAGGAGTTCTAATGTCCCTGCGGGTGCATGTCCCCGGCACGAACGAACTCGCGCGCCTTCCCAGTTTGCTCGGCTTGGATGACAGCACCGAGGAACTCCGTCTGTACCTGGCGAACGCGAGCTCAACCTGGCTCACGGCTGCTCGACCGGGTCTCGATGCGTGCCAAACCATGAGAGTAAGAGTTGGCCTCGACTTGCTCCCGCAAGGTCAGGCTCTCCTACGGCTTCGAGATATCGCATCGTCGAATCCAGCGAGACGCGACGTGGCCCTCGTCGAGCATACCGACGGCTCTATCTTCCACCCAAAAGTGTACGCGGTCCGTCATGGAAGAACGTGGCGAGCATTGGTCGGTTCGTCGAACGGGTCCAGTGGTGGCTTTGGCCTCAATCTCGAGGCGAACCTGTTGATTGAGGGGCCGGAGACCGACCCAGAAGTGAGCGAAGTCCTGAGGCTTACGGATCTCATAGAGCACGAGATCGAGGTCCGTGCACGGCAAAAGCGTCTGAACATTCTGCGCTTGCCCCACGACCCACTTCCGATCATCAAGCCGGCACCTGGCCGGAGAGCTGCCAGTACAGAGGCAGATGAGGCTGTGGTCAGCGACGGTTGGGAACAGGATCCAAGCTTCTTGCGCGCGACCCACCTCGTTTCGTTCGATGCACCGCTTTCCGGGATGGTTGAGTACGTCACAGCCAACGGGCACCAGGGAGGATTCGACATCGACAAGGACAAGCGCTCGGTAGTGGAGGCGCTGATTCCTCGCGGAGCGGGTGCCGACCTGAGACTCCGATGGCGATTCGTAACCAACGACGGTGCGACCATATTCGCCGTTGACGAGGATCCCAGGCGCGTCGTCCTAAGTGGATATGGCGGACACAATCGTGTGATAACCGCCAGCAAGCCGACTGTGGCTCGGCCAGCATACGAGCAACTCAAAGCAGTGGGGGTTACCTCCGGGCTGGCCGATATCGAGTACCGGCTAGACCGCGAAAGCTCACCCCCGGCGCTGTGGATGATCCATCGGGTTCCCGACCGTGCAGGTGCATTTAGCAGGACAAAGGAGATCACGTGAGGCAGTCGTTTCGGTTCATCGACCTTTTTGCCGGTATCGGTGGCACGCGCACTGCGTTTGAGCGAGCAGGCGGCCGATGCGTCTTCTCGTCTGAGTGGGATTCGTTCGCTCAGCAAACGTACTTCATGAATTACGGAGAGATGCCTCACGGCGATATCACCCAGATCGACGAGACGGGAATACCCGACCACGATGTTCTCGTCGCGGGGTTTCCATGCCAGCCTTTCTCCATCGCTGGTGTCTCCAAGCACAACGCGCTTGGGAATGCCCACGGCTTTGCCAACCGTACCCAGGGCACGCTGTTTTTTGACGTCGCCCGTGTTCTGGCTGCCAAACGCCCGGCGGCATTCCTTCTCGAGAATGTGAAGAATCTCGAGACGCACGACAAACGGCGTACTTTTTCGACCATCATCGATACACTGGTCGAGGAACTCGGCTACGACGTTCGTTTCAAGGTGGTCGATGCTGGTGCGGTCGTACCGCAACACCGGGAGCGAATCTACATCGTCGGGTTCCGGGATGGGGCTGATTTCCGTTTTCCATCTTTGAGCCGTGATTGCGCAAGGCCAACGCTCCGGTCCATCCTTGACCGGGATCCCGACCCCAAGTACACCCTCACCGCGCACCTCTGGCAGTACCTTCAGGACTATGCCGAGAAGCATCGGGCCAGAGGAAACGGTTTCGGCTTCGGGCTGGTGGATCCGGATGATCCGAACGCCATCACACGCACCTTGTCTGCCCGGTACTATAAAGACGGTTCGGAGATCCTTATCAAGCAGGGTGACGGTATCCCGCGCCGACTCACGCCACGAGAATGTGCTCGCCTCATGGGTTTTCCCGATGATTTCCGGATCGTCGTCAGCGACACGCGTGCGTACAAGCAATTCGGTAACTCCGTGGTGGTTCCCGTCGTCGAAGCGATCGCCCGGGAGATGGTGAAGTGGCTTCCAGAGGAAGACGAAGAGACTCCCGTGGTCGCAGCATTGAATGGGCAGCGGAGCCTGCAGCTTCGAGACGAGTTGATCGAGTACGCCGCCGTCTGATGGCGTGGGGGAAGGCCCACTTCAACGTATTTGCCTGGCGTGATGAGCCAGATCCGTGGCTCGCACTCGTTGCAGAGATGATGCTGCAGCGGACGCGCGCGCCCCAGGCGGAAGCGGCTTTCTTGCTGTTCAAGATGAAATATCCGAGAGCGGAGCATCTGGCGGGCGCTGCTGATACTGAGGTTGCCGCCTTGACCTCGCGGTTGGGGCTCCACTGGCGTGGTCCGCTCCTCAAGGAGACTGCGCGGATAGTCGCCGAGCGTGGTGGCACTCCGCCTGAGAGGCTTGAAGAACTCGTGGCACTGCCTGGTGTCGGTCCATACGCATCGGCGGCATGGCTATCGCTACACCGGAACAAGCGTGGCGTCATCATCGATGCGAATGTTGCGCGTTGGCTCGCCCGGATGACCGGACAGGCATACGACGCCGAAACTCGTCGAAAGCGGTGGGTTCGTGAACTCGCAGACACCCTAACCCCCTTGCGCGCCTTTCGCACGTACAATTACGCCGTCCTCGATTTCACCATGGAGATCTGCCGGCCCCGGAAGCCACGATGTAGTGCCTGTCCGATCCGGCTGGACTGTGTCTTCGGGACCACGGCGCAGGCCGTGGATGGTCGATGACTTCCCTCGGGTTGTTTCCTGCGCCATGATCCCTGTACCTCTGCTCAGGTACGCGCAGTTCGGCACAGTTAGACATAGAACACAATACCCCGAATGATCTGATTTCTATTGATGCCGCTCAGCGCCAGATGGGAATCTCACGGCGAACAATCTACCGGCTGATCGAAGCGGGAGAGCTGACAAAGTACCGGCGCACAGGAGACCGCAAGTCTTACATCTCCCTGGCAGCGTTGAAAGAAGCCACCGGGTTTCGCGAGGCGTGAACCCGGCAGGAAGCCCGGCGAAAGCCGGGCTTCCTGCGCTGTCCCCCGAGGTGTCTCATCTGCCGCCGTGCTGGCATGGTGGATGCTCGCGGAGCCGGCTCAGCGTGTGCTGGCCATGAGCCCCGGTGTCCGCGAGGTGTGGCCGGATGATTGCCTGAAGTATAGCTAATACGAATCTCGGATGTAAGTCCTGGCTTTTGTTGGAAATGCCTGTCTCTTCGGGCCGTTCGCCCATTCGCACCTCCCTGTACAATCCGCCCAATCCGGAGGTGCACTTCATGAACGACTTTCAGACCATCCTCTACGAGGTTGAGAAGGGCCGCGCCCGCATCACCTTCAACCGGCCCGAAAAGCTCAACGCCCTTTCCATGCAACTGCAGCAGGAACTCAACGAGGCGCTCTGGGAGGCCGACAACGACAACAACGTTCACTGTGTCATCATCCGCGGCAACGGCCGTGCCTTCAGCGCTGGCTATGACCTTACGCCGCTCGCCAACCGCCACCCCGGGCCGGTGACCGATAGCTACACGGCAGTCTATCGCGGCGGCCGTACGTTCGATGATGACGCGTGGCAACTCGAACGCGCCCAACGCCTGCGGATGGCGATCTTCGACATGCACAAGCCCGTCATTGCCCAGGTCCATGGCTACTGCCTTGCCGGCGGGACAGATATCGCTCTGCTCTGCGACATCGTCATCGCCGCGGAAGACGCCACGATCGGGTTTCCGCCGGCGCGCGCAATGGGCGCCCTGCCCAACAGCATGTGGCTCTATCACTGTGGCCCCCAGTGGGCCAAGCGCCTCTTCCTCACCGGGGATACGGTGACCGGCGCCGAGGCGGCGAAGATCGGCCTCGTTCTCAAGGCTGTTCCGCGCGAGCACCTGGAGGGTGAAGTCGAGGGCCTTGCCGATCGTATGGCGATGATCGACACGGAGCTCCTCAGTGCGAACAAGCGGATCGTCAACGTTGGCCTCGAGATCATGGGCGCCCGTACGCTGCAGCGCATGGCTGCCGAGAACGACGCCCGCGCGCACCTTGCGCCGAGCGTCAGTGAGTTCGGGCGGATCGCGGGCGAACAGGGTCTCAAGGCAGCACTCCACTGGCGTGATGCGAAGTTTGGCGATGGCCGCGCCCGCGTCGAAGGTCCTGAAATCCGCGATGAGCAGGGCTACCTGAAATGACCATCAAGGCGACGTCCATGCTCTCCATCCTTGCCATCTGGATCGGGACGATCGTGGGCGTCGCCATCTCGCATGACGCATGGCCTGCAGTCATCTTCGCCGCGCTTGCTACCGGTGCAGTTGGTGTCTCGGCCTGGCGGCGGCTCGGTATCTCCCGTCTCACCGCGCTATCCGGGACATGGGGCGCGACCGGCTGGGCGATCGCAGCCCACGAAGGCAACTGGTGGATATCGATCTTTGCTTTTCTCACCACCGGCGCCGTTGTCTACAGCACGATGCGTCGTGACGCACTGGCCGCCGGGGCAGGGATTGCAGTCGCGTGGCTGGCCTGCGCCGCTGCATCGCAGCAACACGAGGGTGCCGCATGGATGGCGATTTTCGCCTTCCTCACCGCCGGAGCGATCGCGAACACGGGCGGCAATGTGCGCGGCCTCAGTGCCATCCTCTGGTGGACGATTGCCGGTGCGATCGTCGTTGCCGGTGGCTCTGGTTGGGCGTGGACCGGCATTATCGCGTTCGTGCTCACGTCGGCGTCGCTCGGGTTCTCCGATTTCAACTTCCCGCGGGGCCTGGAATGGGACCTTTTCGATCGTGACGACGATTCGGGGGTCATCCGCTAGGATCGATCCATGGTCAGCACGGGCTACGCCGACGATGAGGAGTTCGACGAGGACGACGAGCCGATCGTCCTCGGGACCCGTGAGCCCGATGACCGGGACGGGCCGAACCTCGGACCGGATGACCACGATCGCGACCTGATGGATGGCTCGTGGGAGGAGCGGTACTACCAGGGCCGAAACAGAACGCGCGACTGGAATGGCATCATGACCGGCCTTGGGCTGCTCGTCCTCCTTGGTATGCTCCTGCCTGCCCTGGTGGTGCTGCTCCGATGACGACACCACTGGCGAACTCTGCCGCTGCGCTCATCGCCCATGGTAGCGACTTCGATCGGGCGATTGCCGTCGCTCTTGCCGAGGCTGGCGCCGATGTAGCGATTGCCACCGAGTCGCCAGAGCAGTCGCAGGAGTTCGCCACGGCCTCCATCGCGAATGAGATCTGGGCCATAGGCCGGGAGCAGTTCTCATACGTTCTCGAGGCTGCCAGTGCCGACGAGGTCGGGGCCTACGCGCGTGAAGTGGTGGCCCGCCTTGGCCGCTGTGACGCGCTGATCGTGGTCGAACCAGGGCCATCGCTCCACCCTGGCGAAATTCACCGCAGCTTCGCCAGCGCCCTCGCGGAAGATGTCGCGCTCATCGTGGTTGGCCCGCCCGGTGCACCATCGACCACCGTGAGCGCTGGGCCCGGGGCGCCGGCCGAGGTCGTCGCCGCTGTGGTGCGTGAACTCGCCCTCGAGAAGTAGAAGCCGCGAGAAGAGTGCGGCCGAGCGAACCAGCCGTGGCTGTGCGGATCCCGGCGCCGTGGCGGCTCAATCAAGCTGCGTGCTTGCGGTCATCGCCCGGTGAAGCGTGGCTCGCGTTTCTCCATGAACGATTGCACCCCTTCGCGGCGGTCGTCGCTCGGGCCAATCGTGCTCAACGCCATCCCCGAGAACTCGAGCGCACCTTCGAAGTCCATGTTCTGGGTCCGGTAGGCGAGCATCTTCCCCAGCTTCTGTCCCAGGGGAGGTCCCGCCTCGACTGCGCGGGCGAGCTCCATTGTCTTTGCCTCGAGCTCCCCCGGTTCCACGAGGTAGTTGGTGAGCCGGGCCGTGTGGGCCTCTTCGGCACTCATGAAGCGCCCGGTGGTCATCAGTTCCATGGCCTTGCGCCAGCCGATAACCCGGGGGAGCGAATAGAACCCGCCGAGGTCGGCGAACAGACCTCGCTTCACATACGCCACCTGGTAGCGTGCTGCGGTTGATGCAACCGCCATATCGCAGTGGGCAACCATGTCGAGGCCCGCACCGACGCAGACGCCATTGATCGAAGCAATGACAGGTACATCGATGCGCTTGAGGGCGATGTAGGTCTCGCTCTCATTCCGAAAGAACAGGCGCGCACCCTCGAGATCGGTCGCTGAATGCGCTTCGGCGTAGAGCAGGCCTGGTGGGCGGCCGCCCGAGAAGTCCGCACCAGCGCAGAATCCGCGGCCCGCGCCGGTGATCACGACACATCGCACCGTCCGGTCGGTTCGTGCGCCCTGGAACACCTGCCGTAGTTCATCGAAGAGCGTCATGCTCAGCGCGTTCAGCTTTTCTGGCCGGTTCAAGGTCACCCACAGGATGCCGCCTGTCTCGCCCCGCCGTTCAGTGAGCACGGTTTCGAATACCATCGTCCGACACCTCCGCGGCGGAGTCTGTTTCGCCGGGCCGAAGGAGTCAATCACGAACCACCAGCCACCACGGCGGCAAGCCGGAGGTGAAGCAACCATGATGCGCCACAGCCCGCCACGGGAGTCGTTCACGGTCCTTTAGATTGGGCGTCCGCTCATGAACATCAGGCCTTTTGCCAGCACCTCGCCGGCGAAGACCGCTCCCATGCAGATGTAGAGCAGCCCCGTTGCGCTCTGCATCGCCTTCAATTGGGTCGTCTTGAGGGAGAGCACTGCGAGGACGATGGGGAACACGATGCCAACTCCGAGCCGCAGGTAGAGTGCCGGGTTCAGTGCCAGGCTTACATCCACCGGGTTCGACGGTGTGGGCGTGTCGCGCACGGGGAGCGCCAGGTTCAGTGCCACCACGGCCGTCTGGAACACGAGCGCCCCGATGAGGATCCAGGCGAGGTCGCGTAACGGCCACGATGGCAGTGCGCCCTCGGTCAGGTACCAGTGGCCCCAGACCATCGAGACCGATACGGCCCCCATCGCGAGTGTCCCCGCGAGCAGCGCGAGCAACGACCCGGGGTAACCCCACGTGGGCGGTGCGAGCATGGCGGCGAGACACCCGACGACGAGCAATCCCGCGATTGAACCGGCGATACCGGCGAGGCGGCCGATAGCATCCCAGCCCATGAACGCGCCGAGGGCGTAGAGCCCGCCTGTCACGATCAGCACGAGGAGGCCGCGCTTTGCCGGGTCGAACCAGTCCGAATCGATCCGGTAGCCGTCCACATCGCGGCTGATAGTGAGGCCGGCCGCTGTCCAGTAGGCGAGGCCGGCGGTTATCGCCACGCAGAACGCCATCGTCATGACGAAGCCGCGAGTCACGCCGCCGCGGAGGTCGCTCGCCAGCGTGATCCAGAGGCTGCCGACGGCGAGTTCGGCGAGGATGAGCAACAGGGTGTAGGGGAGTGCGGCGACGTTCACTGCATGGAGTGTAGGGTGTCCGTGCATACCGGTCAGGAATGCCGCGCCTTACGAGTGGTCACGACCCTTCCTCGCGGGAGGCACGCGCCCGCCTCTGCCAGCACGGCGCCGGGTTCGCTTGCGGCAGCAACAGTGCCTACGTCCCGGCGGGCCCCACGAAGCTGATCGGCATACCGAGCGACCCCTGGCCAAGCGAGAGCTGGAGTTCGTCGGTCTTCCAGGCCATCACGTTCCCGCCCACCATGTCGCGGTAGATGCGCTCGAGTGCCTTTGCACGGACGTAGGCGTGGGCGCCGCACGTCCGCATCGCGCCCGCCGAGACCTCCTCGCTCATCCGGCGCAGGTGGTACACCGTCCGAATCAGGTAGCGGACGAACTCCTGGGGTGAATCGAAGTGCCGGTCGAGAGCGGCCACACCGTCGTAGAGCACAATCCTGCCTGTTTCCAGCCAGTGCTCCATGTTGCCGATGCCCATCTGGGCCCACGCCTGGTCGGAGCGGAAGCCTGCCTGGATCCCTGCCGACGTTGGCCCCGCCAGGTATCCGTGCCGCTGCTTCACGTAGTCGATCGTGAAATCGAATGCCGCCTGTGCCAGCCCGAGCCAGATCGCGAGGATCCCCATTGCACCCCGCGCCCGGTTCTGCGTCATTGGGCTCGTGACCTGCCCCTGGGCCTCGAGCACCACGCGCAAGAGCGGCTGCGGGATCACGAGTGCATCAGCTTTCGAGACGATGAGTCCGTCGGCCACGATATCGTGGCTCGCTGTCCCGCGGAGGCCCATCGCATCCCAGTTATGGAGAACGGTGAGCCCCGGTGAACTCAACTCGGGCAGCATCATCGCGACGTCTGGCTCATTGCCTTCGCCCCGGTCCACAAGGGCGCCGATGATGCAGTACTTTGCACCGTCGCTTCCGGAAGCGAACCCTGCTTTGCCCGACACGCGGAGGTGGCCGCCCTCATCGGTCGCCCTGAATCCCGCCTTCCGGTTGTCGAGGTCGCCGGTTGGCACGGAACCGGGGCCGCAGATCATCTCGCCGTTCTGGCCCATGTCGCGGAGCACGGCATCGCGCCGTGGAAACGGCGGGAAGTAGGTCAGGAAATCGGCCACGAGGCAGTGCATGTTGAGTGCGACCGCGGTCGAGCCATCGCCGTAGGCGATCTCCTCCATGACGCGCATCTGCGCCTCGGCGCTGATTCCCATCCCTCCGAACGCCCTGGGGAGGGCCATACCCGGGATGCCAAGCGCCTGGAGTTCCGCGAAGTTCTCCACCGGATAGCGGCCTTCACGGTCGATCGCGGCCGCCCGCTCTGCAAATTTCGTCCGCGAAAGCTCGCGCACCTTCGCTATCAAATCGACTTCCCACTGTTCCAACGCTGCGTCCCCTGTTCGGTGGCTGGGCCGAAAGGCTAACATACCCGCGCGAGCGCTGCTCGGAACCGAACGCCGCTGCAGCGCTCCCTATCCCGCCGCCGCACGGGGAAGTGTGAACCCGAGCACCCGTTCGAGTTCGTCGATTGCGCCCGGGCCTGCATCGACCTTGATCGTCGTCATCCCGAGCGCCCTGGCGCCCTTCAGATTCGCCCCCAGGTCGTCGAGGAACACCGCCTCGGCGGGGTCCACCGACAGCGCCTCACAGGCCATCTGGTAGATGCGTGGATCGGGTTTTCGTATGCCCACGATGGAGGACTCGATGACCACATCGAAGAGGCTGTGGATGTCGAGCCCTGCGGTGCGCGTTGGCGCTGGCTGGTCGCGGGCCACGTTGTTGGTGATGCTCCCGAGCTTCACGCGGCCACGCAGGAATCGCACCACCTCGAGGAACTCCGGCCGCGGCTCGAACCCGCGGAAGAACTGTTCGAGGAAATGCGCCCCCTTCGGCCCGCAGCCGCACACGGCGATCGCCCTGTCGAATTCGGCCGCGAACTGGTCCGTGGTCAACTCGCTCCGCTCGTACTGCCCCCACAACCCATCGTGCGGTGCGAATATCTCGTAACGAACCTCCTCGCTGATCCCGTTCGCGGCGCAATAGCGCTGGATCGCGGTGACGGGCGAGACGGTGAGGACGCCCCCGATATCGAAGATTGCGGCGGTGATGGCCATGCGGGAATGCGAACTCCTGGAGGTTGTCCCCTGATCTTAGGGCACCGCCGTCTTACTGCCCCGGCGCCTCCCCGTGCTGTGACCGGACAGGCTCAGCTCGGGATCTTGTAATTCCTGCCGATGACGATAACGACGTCCGGGAGTGTCGCGTCATCTCCCTTCGAGAGCGTGCGAATCTGCTCCTTCGGGACGTTCAGCCATTTCGCGATGTCTTCAGCGAGCACGCGCTTGTTATCGCTGTAGAGCGTGATGGTCGTCTCTGCCTGTTGCGGCTGGTCCGGCCCGTAGGACACGGTTGGCAAGCCACGGGAGTAGGCGAGGTAGCGCCCCAGCGAAGCTGCACGCGTCGCCCCGTCGGGGCCATACCCGTTCTGGATCTCGACGCTCGATTGCGAATAGGCGGCCTTCGTGAACGTCTGGCTCAGCCAGTACTGGACGTTATCCGGATCCCAGCGGAGGACCGATGCGCCCGCCGCTGTCATCTCTCCCCAGACGGTCGGCTTGTCGTTTACCGGGTCGCCCACGGAGAAGAAGTTCGACTTGCCGTTGGTGTCTCGCAGCAGCAGCGCATACCCGGGCATCAGGTTCTTGGGGATGTCCGTCTTGATGGTGCTGATGTAGGCATCCCAGAGCCCGGGCCAGGTGTCGGGGCTGAGCAAACCCTGGCTGAAGACGCGTGCCAGGGCGGCCTTGAGGACGAGCTGTTGCCGCTTGACGCGTGCCATGTCGCTCGGGTCGCGGTTCCGCCCAAACGCTACCGCGTGGTACCCATCGAGGTGCTGTTGCCCGGCCGGGAAGCTCACGTACACGCCGTGCTCATCGTCGTCGCTGTAGAACCAGCTCGGCACGGAGAGTTCATAGGGGATATCGAGGTCCACGCCTCCGACAGCGTCGACGAGCTTCTCGACACCCTTGAAGTCCATCAACACGTAGTAGTTGATGTCGATCCCGAAGTTCAGCTTCATGTCCTTTTCGAGCTGCTTCGCCCCGGCATCCGCCGTCTTTTCCGCGTCGAGGCCGGTGAGGAACGACGCATTGATCCGGTCCTCGTATTGGCCGCCCTGTGGTGGATGGATGTCGATGAGCATGTCGCGCGGGAACCCGAGGAAGCTCATCGTCCTGGCGACCGGGTCGATCGTCGCGACCATTAACGTGTCCGTCCGGGCGCCCCATCGCACCTCGTCGGGCAGGTTCTCGGGGTTTGGGCCAAGGGGGCGCTGGTCGACACCCATGATCAACAGGTTGATTCGCCGGTTGAACGCGCTGTTCTGGTCGGGCGCCTTGATGCCCACCTTATCGGGCAGATTCCCGATGCCGGGTAGCTCGATGTTGGCGATACTTCGGCCGGGAAACAGCGCAGGTGTTACCCGGGCCAACAGTGCTACCCCGGTGTATATGGAAGCCAGCCCGAAGGTGAAGAGCGCGAGGACAAAGAGAAACCGCTGCGATCCGGTGAGTCCGACGGTCGATGACCGTGCTCTGGCTCGCGAGGGGCGAATCGGGTAGGTCGCTTCCTCGGCGCGGCTCACCATTGCCTGCCAACGTATCGGCCACCCAAAGTTGGGTCAATTGCCGCTTTCCCGTCCTTTCACCCGGTGATAAATCGCCTCGATGAGCACCGGGGAAGCGAAGGTCCTCAATCCATCCCCAACTCGTGTAAGCGTTCGTCGTCTATCCCGAAGTAATGGCCGATCTCGTGGAGCACCGTCACCCGTACCTGCTCGCGTACTTCGTCGTCTGTTTCGCAGATCGACTCGATCGCCTCCTGGTAGATGCTGATCTTGTCTGGCAGCACCAGGTTGTAATTCTCGCCCCGCTTCGTGATGGGGATGCCGTGGTAGAGCCCGAGCAGCAAGCTTCGCGGGCCAATTCCGGCGACTTTGCGGTCGCGCGCCGTTGGGCGCGTCTCGATGATGATGTCCACGTTGTGCACCCGGCTCAGCAGATCGTCCGGGATCTCCGCGATCGCCTCACGAACCAGCTTCCGAAAGTGCTTGCGATCCAGGTCGCCCTACCGCCTGCTCGGCGAGGCGCTCCACAAGGTCCGGAAGCCGTCGCCCCGGATCGCCTCCCGGTGCTGTTTCCGCTCCAGCGCTACGAGCTCGTCCAGCGCAGCCTCAGCCATTCGCACCGATTCGGTGTGGCCACTCTCGCTTACGCGCTCCATCACCTCCGCCCACACACCGGTGGGTTCGAGCGACGAGCAGAAGCGTGGCCACCAGATTGCCACAATCTTGTCCGGAGAATCGAAGCGCGGGCGCAATTGGCGGAGGCTCCGGTAGCGCTCTTCGATGGACTTCACCGGCATCACGATCTTGACCATCGGACCGTCGATCTCGGTGCTTCGAAAGTCGAGCAGCAGCCGATGTCCTACCGCGACGAACCGGATTGCAATGACTTCGCTGCTCCGAATCGTCTGGGCGATATCGACAAGGTCGATGCTGAAGTCGTTGTCCATTGCCCGGAGTGTACGGACTCACTCCGCAGTGGGCCACACGGGTTATCCTGGAGGGACACCAGCCGGCGATCCTTCTCAGGACCTGCGCTTCTCTGTCCACGCGCCATAAAGGAATCCGGCGCCATAGGTCAGGTGCATGGTCGCCATCGCCGCAAATGTCAGGAATGGATTTGCACCGGCTTTCCTCGCTGCCGCACGAGCGGTGAACAGCCCACCCACCACATAGACGATTGCGAGCAGGTCGAGCAGCCGCCTCGCCCACTTGAACCCGAACCCGAGCATGAAGAGGAGGGGGCCACCGGCCACCATTGCCGCCGGCGCGAAGTGCCGCGGCTGCAACGGCCGTCCGCGGCCCAACAGCACGCCCTTGGCGGCTCCGTATTCCCAGTACTGCTTCGCCAGCGCCTTCAGCGTCTTGCGGGGGAAATAGGAACTGCGAATTGACGGCGCCAGCCAGATCTTCCCGCCTGCCTCGATGAGCCGGGCGTTATAGCTGTCTTCGTCCGCGCCATCCAACGTCTCATCGAACCGGCCGACTACCTCCCAGACGCGGCGGTGGTAGCAGCCGAACGGCACGGTATCTACCTCGCCTTCGGTCTCGGAATAGCGGAACTTCGCGTTTCCCACCCCGAACGGCGATGACATTGCGGCGGCGATCGCCTTCCCCATTGTCCCTTCGCCGATGGTCTCGATTGGCCCGCCGACACAGGCCGCCCCCGTTCGCTGGAGCGCCTCGACCGATGCCTTTACGAAGTCGCTGCGAACCTTGCTGTGCGCCCCGATGATGATCCAGCAGTCGCCGCGGGCCGCATCCATCCCCGCATTCAGCCCGCCGACAGTGATCCGTTTCGGATTGTCCACGAGCTCGAGCCGTGCAAAGGGCGATTGGTAGCCTCGTACCAGGTCGCGGGTCGCATCGGTGCTTCCGCCGTCAGCCACGATTACCTCGATGCCGTCAGGCCCATAGTCCTGCGCCGCCAGCGAATCGAGCAGCGGCACGATGTAGCGCTCCTCGTTCAGGCACGGAATGACGATTGAAACGAGTGGACGCAGAGGCAGGGTGAGCGGAGCGTCATCGAGCCGCCCCGAAGCGGTTGGCGTGGTCATCGCTTCAACCTAGAAGGCAAAACCGCAACTCGCAACTCGCATCTCACAACTTCCCCCATTACTCTCGAACCGGTGCCAGACGCGCAACCTGCATTCAGCGATTCACAACCTTCGGGGCCGATGCTCCGCGTGGGGGTTGTGGGCTACGGTTACTGGGGGCCGAACCTGGCCCGCAACGCTGCCCAGAACGCCTCCATGGAACTCGCTGCCGTCGCCGATCCCGACCCGAGGCGGCTGGCTGCGGCCCGCAACCTCTATCCGGGCATCCACCTGGCCCCGGACGCCGGTGCGCTCTTCACCGACAGGGATATCGATGCGGTGCTCATCGCCACTCCCCCGGAGACGCACTGCAAGCTCGTCCTCGAAGCCCTCGCCCGGGGGAAGCACGTCCTCGTCGAAAAGCCGCTTGCGACGAATGAGTCCGACGCCCTGCGGATGGCCGGAGCCGCCAGGCAGGCCGGCCGTGTCCTCCTCGTCGACCATACGTTCCTTTTCACTCCGGCAGTCCAGAAGATGAAGTCCTACTTCGATGCCGGTGAAATGGGCGAGGTCTACTATTACGACTCCACGCGCATCAATCTTGGTATCTTCCAGACGCACAGCAACGTCATCTGGGACCTTGCCCCACACGACATATCGATCATGCTTCACCTCCTCGACGAGCCGGTGAAATCCGTCTCCGCTTTTGGCGCCCGGCATGTCGATCTCTCGAACGAGAACATCGCTTACCTCACCCTCCAATTCGAAAGCTCGCTGCTCGCCCACTTTCACGTGAACTGGCTCGCTCCCACCAAGATCCGGCGCACGATCATTGGGGCGAGCCGCAAGATGCTCGTTTACGACGACGTCGAACCCGATGAGAAGCTCAAGGTCTACGACTCCGGGGCGCAGCTCGCCGCAGCGAACGTCGAGGAGATCTACGGCAGGCTCGTCGAATACCGTACCGGTGATGTCCTCTCGCCGCGCCTCGACCGCACGGAGGCCCTCGCCGCGGAAATGGAGCACTTCGTCCGCGTCATCCGAGGGCAGGAAGCGCCCATATCCGATGGTGATTTTGGCGTCCGGGTCGTTCAGATCATCGATGCTGCCCAACGCTCACTGAGGAACGGCGGTGTCCCGGAGCCCGTCCACCAGTGAACGTCCCCTTTGTTGACATGCACCGCCTCCACGCCGAGACGCGCAGCCAGGTGCTCGCGGCGTTCACGCGCGTGCTCGATTCGGGTGGCTTCGTCCAGGGGGCGGAGGTCGAAGCGTTCGAGCGGGAGTTCGCGACCCAGTACGGAACGCGCCACGCCGTCGCGGTGAACAGCGGCACGGCGGCACTGCATCTCGCGCTCGAGGCCCTGGGAATCGGCGCGGGCGACGAAGTCATCACCGTCGCCAATACGTTCATCGCCACCGCGGAGGCGATCACGCTCGCTCGCGCCACGCCGGTCTTTGCCGATATCGAGCCTGGAGGGTTCAACATCGATCCCGGCGACGCTGAGCGCCGGATCACCGCACGAACCAGGGCGATCATCGCTGTGCACCTCTATGGCCAGGTCGCCCAGATGGCTCGTCTCCGTGAGATCTGCGACCGTCACGGGCTCGCGCTCATCGAGGATGCGTGCCAGGCGCACGGCGCCGTCCTGGATGGGCAGAACGCCGGTACTATCGGCGACGCCGGGTGCCTGAGCTTCTACCCGACGAAGAACGTCGGCACCATCGGGGAAGGCGGCATGCTCCTGACGGCGAACGATGAGGCCGCCGAGAAGGCGCGCTCTCTCCGCAACCACGGGCAGGCGGCGCGGCATGAACACCTCGTCCCCGGATACAACTATCGGATGGCCGAGCTGCAGGCTGCGGCACTCCGCGTGCTCGCCCCTCACCTCGATCGCTGGAACGAACTCCGCCAGCAGGCGGCGGGCTGGTACCGGCAGGCACTCATCGACACCCCGGTCGAGCTCCCTGCCGAAGGCCCACCGGGGAGCCACGTTTATCATCTGTTCGTCATCCGGGCGGCCCACCGCGATGCTCTCCAGGCGAAGCTTGCCGAAGCTGGCATCAGCAGCGCCGTCCACTATCCAACAGCCATCCATCAGCAACCCGCTTACCGCGCATTCAGCCCCGGGGTTCTTCCGCGTACCGAGTCGGCCGTCAGGGAGATTCTCTCTCTCCCATTCCACCCGTTTATCACGCGCGAGGAGGTGGAGGCCGTTGCCGAGGGGGTGAAGGGGTTCGTGGCGAACCAATCCCAAACTACGTAGCATGGCGGCGTGAACCGGCGGGAGTTCAGAAGACGGCTCGCCCAGCGCCCCAACAATGTTCGCTTTGAAGAGCTCGAACGCCTGCTAAACTTGTACGGATGGACGCTCGAACGCTCCCGAGGAAGTCATTTTGGCTTTCGTCGTGGTAGTGCGACGCTGGTCGTGCCCTATCGCCGTCCACACGTCCTGGCTATCTACGTTCGCCTGGCCCTTGAAGTGACCCGAGACGATGATCAATGACAGATGACGATCGCGAAGCCACCATTCAGGCGACCATCCGGCGCCCATATCACCGGGTAATCCGCGGTGAGCCTGTCGAGGGCTATCTGGGTGAGGTCCTGGAGTTTCCGGGCTGTTTCACAGCCGGCGAGACGCCCGAGGAGGCACTCCGCAATCTCGATGAAGCGATGGCAGTCTGGATCGAGTCTGCCCTGGCCCACGGCGATCCGATTCCCGAACCTGCGGCCGGCCCGGCACGCCTAACGGCGTAACGCCCTACGCGTAGAAGATCTGTGCGATCGTCATCGCATACTGCATGAGCTGCTCCGGCGCCAGCGTGTACACCGGCGGTGCGAGCGTGACCGAGTCGGCGACCTCCCAGATCTTGCTCACGCGCTGGCGAACTTCGTCCGGGGTCCCACACACCACGAATGTCTGTGCCATCTCGTCCGGGACCAGGTGCTTCACCGACACATAGTCGCCGCGCTTCACCCCCTCTTGCAGGAGCCGCGCCTCCCTGGCGAAGCCGTGTGCAGCGAAGTAGGTCTCGTACTGCTCGACGC